>JACCDG011490222.1_pt1 | contig 13088 bp, 15 predicted proteins | sample 7442471 | NCBI WGS metagenome assembly JACCDG01 (sample SAMN15323444, study PRJNA562643) | freshwater metagenome | isolation source: river surface water | place: USA:Blue River Watershed | collected 2017-08-17 | reverse complement strand
GCAGGACCAACGCCACCAAGAGTCGGTGAAACGCACTTGATGTAGTTGTGTCGCGTAACCGTTTGGGCAGTTGCAGCGTTATAGGTCGGCGTCAGCGAGATGCCGGCCACAACACCATCAGCGACAGTGCCAGTGATGACGCCAGTTTCAGCAAGGTCAGAGTGACCAGCCGTCACGTTGCCAGTGACGTTACCCGTCACATTGCCCGTCACATTACCGGTGAGATCGCCAGTAAAGCCGCCCCCAGCCGTAATTGAGCCTTTAGTCGTGCTCATGAGAAATTCCCTCTAGAAGGTTTGGGGAGGCTTTTTACGGCCTCCCCTTAAGTCCTTACGAAGCGCCGGGTGAGCCGTACATGCCAAGCGGGTCCGCAATGCCGAAGCTATAGCGTTCGCGAGCTTTGTACTTCACGTTGCCGGTGTCGAAGTCGCCTTCCATACCCTTCTTGAGACCAATGCGCTGGAACATCTTGTAGCCGTTCGAGATGTCCGTCTTGAGGAACCAAGCGTTGGTATCCGTCAAGTAGTTGATCACGTCGAAGCCGCCCGGGATACGACCACGCGAACGGATCGCGTTGATGTCGTTATCCATCGTGCTTGGACGCTGCTCGGTCTTCAGGATACGTTCCGCGGTGAACTCGAGAGCCGCCGGGATGATCAGACGTTGCGGGCGAGCATTGATCAGCAAACCGCGGTCGTCAGTCCAGACGGACATCGCGATAATCGCTGCTTCCAGCGAAGTCTCGTTCAGGTCCGCGCCGGCATTCGGGCGGTTTGAGTTCGTGCCACCGTTGATCAACGTGTGATCGGTGTCGAAGGCGTATTGAGCATCCGCAGTCGTGTAGGACGTGAAGCCCAGGTTCAGCGGAACCATCGCCTTGATCTGCTTCGTTTCCGCGAAGGAACGAGCCAGAGCTCGCGTACCACGCTCAGAAAGCGATTGATAGAGGTTGTCCTCCATCGCTTCTTCGGTGATCTGGAAGCCCAGCTTGACCGTCTCGTGGTTCCAGCGAGCCACGTAACTTTCTTGCATCGTGTCCCACGGAACACCGAAGCCTTCGTTCGTGACTTGCGCCAGACCAAGACCCGTCACGCGAAGCTCTTCTTCAAAGCTGCGATCAGAGTTGAAAACGTCATAGACGAGTTTGTGCTGCTCCGGATAACGCTTGTATTCCATGCCGAACAGAGCGTTCAGTCCTGGTTCAAGCTCCCGGAGGAGTTGTGCGCGTGAAACTGCACCAGCCATTTAAGCTTCTCCCTTACGAGGCCGCAACGCCAGTGGTCTGGCGATGGAAGTGCGTGTTGAGTCGCACGTAACATTCGGTATAGGTGTCGCCCACCGTGCTGCGACCATCGTTGACAAAGCCAACGATACGGAGCGGGAGGGTAGCTGTGTTAGCGATGGACGAGGCGTCGAGCGTCAAGCCCGAGTTGCCGGTCGCAGTGCTGCCAACTGCCGTCTGGATCAGGGCCGCGTTGCAACCCAAAGCCGTTGCCGGAAGCGTGTCATCCGCAATAATACGGAAAACCAAATCCGGGTCGTCGTAGACCATGGCGTAGATGTCGTCCTTAGCGGACGTGATCGCACCAGGGTAGAAGTGACGTTGAAGCCACTTACCGCTCACCGGATCGCTGTACTGGACGCCGGCAAAGACGCCAATCGGCGTGCCGCTTGACGTAACAGTCGTTGCCGTCAGGGTCGTGTTCAGCGTTTGGATGTGACCACGGCCAGTAGACGAAGCGATCAGCTTAACGGGGTCGCCGTTGAAGATGGCATACGTCTCTGCGTTGTAGATTTTATACATGCTGAAACCGAGGACGCTCGGAGCGCCGCTACCGAGACGGTAGGCGGGCCGGAGGCCATACGGAGTAAGTGACGTTGCCATTTTGTTCTCCGAACTTTACCGGCGACGATTGCCGATAAATCGTTGTTCTCTATGCAAACTTTCGTTTTCATATCGGACCCGATTTTCCGTGTCTTGTTCTTCACGGAGTCGAGTGTTAATCGAATCGATCTGTCTGAGCGACATCTCCTCGTAATATCTATTACGAGCATCAGCCATTTCCTTGGGCATACGGCACAGGATCAAACCGCCGAACTCAATCGTTCCGACAGATTCACCTTTGTTGTACATCGCAAGGGAAATCTCAGGATAGTCGCCAGCCACTACGGGCCTCCAACCTTCACGCATGGCTTTAGCCATGTTCACGGTGTCTATTTCGCCGCGCGTTGAGCCGCGGACCCACCGATGGACCCAGCCTTCTTTTTGCGGCGGGTCGGGTAGCACATCGGCCGGTCTCCAGGATAGCGGAGCTTCATCAGCCGAACGTGTTTCCATCTCCCGATCCCGGCGTGGAGCGCGTGAAGCGCTGGCCCGACCGTTAGATTTATCTTGACTTAGAGATTGTTCCCGTTGCTTGTCAAGTGTTTCCGCAATCTTTTTCAGTTGATCGCCAAGTACAGGCTCGTCAACTTCAGGTCCATCTAGTTTACGACCGGCCATTGTTCTTCTCCAATTCAATCTGCTGTGCGATGTATTCTTTGGGCTCGATGCCTAGACGCTTGCAAAGATCAAGTTGACTTTGCTTCAACTTGTAAACCTTCTTTTTGCCGCCACCGCCGCCACCGCGGCTGCCGCCGTTCACCGGGGCAGCCCGAGACTCGGCCCGTTGAGGCCGGCGAGGCTTTTCTTCTTCCTCTTCATCATCGTCCTCAAAGTCATCGTCATCCTTACCCTCGAAATAGTCGGCAAAGACGGTCTTCATCTTCTTGTCGATCTTCTGATAATATTCTTCAGAATCAGGAACAACGCCGCTCTTAATGAGCTTCTGATGCAGGCCGTAGACGTAACCAGTCATCTCTTCGTCTTTATGGAACCAGTCCTCGTTAGCCTCGGCCCATTTCTGGCGTGACTTCGGCCACTTGCTTCGGTCATTTGGATCGACCTGATCACTACCGCCATCGTTCTCGTTTTGTTCTTCAAGACGCTTTTCGGCATGGAGAGCCCCGTCCAGCTGGTTGCGAGTGGTCGCAACCTTCTCGGTTAGCTCTGCCACTTTAGCGCCGTCACCAGTCTCAATAGCTTCGGTGAGTTGCTTCTTGGCATCGGCAAGCTCGCTTTCGAGCTTACCCTTGCTGGCTCCTACAACGTGTTTGGCGGCACCGTTAAGTTGGCTGCGTAGTCGGTTGATCTCACTGGCTGCTTGCTGGAGCTCACGCTCCTTAGCCTCTGCTAGCCGGCGCTGATCGTGCTTTTGACGAGTGAGCGTCTTGATCCTCTTGGCAGCGCCAGAGGAGAACTGCTTCATTTCCTCGTCATCAATCTCGTCGTTGTCATCATCGTCAAGTGATGCCTTTGATCGACCTCGATCTTCTTCGGGGGTATCGTCCTCAATTTCGAGTTCGAAATCGTCTTCGTCTTCAATCTCTACGACTTTCTCGGCAGCCATTATGCAATCCTCTTGATATTGCTCGGGTCTTGGACAACACCGTCCACCGTATCATCGTTGATGAAACGGAATTCTTTCTCATGAAGCACCACGCGCACACCCGAGTAGGGACGCATGATGATAAAGTCTCCGGCCTTGCAGTAAGGACCGCTCGGGAAGCGGTCTGCGTCTTGATAACAGGAATCACCAAGGGCGACGACATACCCGACAGGAGAGGCCATTTCTTCACGCTGGACGTATTCGTCGGGAAGCTCGATCCCGCCCTTCGTCTTCTTAGCGTAGTCTGGCATGGCAACCAGAATCTTCCAGCCCGCAGGCTTGAGAGAGAAGTCTTCTCGGTTTGTGACTTCCTCTACAGATTTGATAAAGTCTTCCCGGTTGGGAAGCATATAATTACTGCTCATGATCAATATCTTCCTCTTGCTCTTCTTTGGCGAGCGCTTCAATATTATCGTTTACCCAACCTAGGGAGTTGATGTAACCTTGTGAATACCTAACGTCCCCAATATCAATATTAGGATTTGTTAGCAGATCTTTTGCGTGGTTTTCCCGCTGCTCCGCCATTAGCTCGAGCAGCCGCCTCAGCACTCTTTCTGCGTTCATCTCGGTCCTCGTTTGCATGCAAAGTATCCAGAGCCAAGCCTAGTGCCTGGAGAGTCTGCTTTGCGACCTCCGACCTTTGACCGATCTCTGAGTTGCGCTTCTGTTCCTCAGCCGAAGCGTTGGCCTGTTTCTCCTTGACGAGAAGCTCCACTGCCTTCAGGGCCAGAGTCGCCTCAGCGATCCTGCCTTCAAGCATTTCTTTTTGCGCGAGAATTTCAACCTTCTTAGCGTCGTCGGCACTCTTCATCTTAATGCCATAGAGCTTGATCTGAGAATCCATCTCCTTGATCTTGAGCTCTTGCTGACGCAGCATGACCATTGGGTCTTGCTGGGCTTGCTGGTTAATTGCAGCCTTAGCCTCTGCGGTGTTACGCTGGAGGACGCGATCCGCCGCGGCAGCCGACACACGAGCCAAGGCAGCCTCCGCTCCAGGATCGAGCGGCTGGCCAGGGGCCGGCATGGTGATGCCTGCCTCTTTCTCGATATTGGCCCGATAAGCCATGGCAACGTGCTCAGAGATGTGAGCCATCGCTGCGGCCTGAATGGCCGCTGCGTTCGGGTTCTGCCCGATGATCTGCTGCATTTTCGGGTCCTGCATCGCCGCCATATGGACGGCTATATGGGCCTCGTGATCCTGGATAAGATGCGCCTTAACAGGACGCATCATAAGGATATTCATGTTCTCGGAGACAGGATCAATCGGCACAAACTCGTCTGGGAGCGGCACAATCTTCTCGGCGTTCGGGAGTTCCATCGTCTCCACCAACATCCGGTGGAGGAAGGGCATGTCGTAATATTGCGGCTGCTTCGACGCGAGCGTCTCAGCTGCCGTCAGACGCATGATGCGTTGACTCATGGTCGATCCTGACGGATCGGCCGTGGGGACGATATTCATAGCCTGAAAGTCTTCCTTCCGGCTTTGCTGCTCGCCACCCTCGGTGGCATACTCGTACTGATCGTCCATTTCGTTGGCGATAATGTCCTTCGCCATACGAAGCTCAGAGTCCATCGAGATGTAGTTGCGAACGCCAACCGCGGAGATGACCCGGGTATGGCGCTCAATAAGTGCCAGGGTCGTGCCTACAGGCGCTCCGGCCCCGCCGGCATCACCGATCTTCATATCAGAGAGGGAGCCCACACGGCGCCCCTCTTCGACCAGAACGCCAAGGAGTTGCGCCAGGACAGCACTTGGTTCTTTAGTTGGAACCCACTCGATAGACTTGCTGAGCATGCCCGGCGGCAGATCAATGTCGCGAAGCTCGCCCGGGCGAAGCGGGCCGTCATCGCCTTTGATTCGGAGATTTCTGGACTTAAAGCCAGACGGCACGTTATTCATCGTGCCAGCGTCGACCAACTGACGAAGAATCGATGTGGCAGCGTCGGAAACGCCGCCCAGAAGATGGATCAGGCCTGTGCCATACGGGCCAAAGCCCGGGGCAAACTTGTAGTGAGAGAAGTACGTGCGACGCTTAGTGAACTTGTTATCTTCATCGAAGTTCCTGTAAATAGACAGGATTTTCTCAGATTCCTTATCGATGGTGACAATGTATGGCAGCTTAACGCCAGTCTTCTTGCCGTCCTCGTCTTCATGTTCGAAGCCCGGAAGATCAACGTCGACGTACATCTCGAGCAGATCGTTGGTCTCATCCAGTTCGAACGGCTTCGACTCGCCCTGAATGCTGTCGATCTTCTCTTGCGTTTCGGTGCTGTCCGAGACAACATCGCTAATCTCAATATCTCGGTAGAAACCGAGATTGATCAGCTTGCGAATATCGTTCTTACTCGTATTCGCCATGATGTGCGTGTAGCGATACGAGGTCTGAAGGTTCGAACAGCCATAGGCCATAACCAGCTGATCGGCCGGCACCATCTTCATGACGGTGCGGCGAAGGATTGGGTCCTTGTAGACCTTCCGGAAGCAGGAACCAGCCAAGGCTTGGCGCCAGAGGGTGAGTTCAAGTTCGTCCCGATTCTCGGGCATCTTCACAGTAAGCTGATAATTGAGCTCGTCCTTGACACGCTTACCGCGTTTCATGGTGGCCGGGTCGCATTCGCCTATCGCGCGATACTGGGCCGGCCCTTGCGGCGGGAAGAGTTCAATAGCCGCTTCCGAGACATAGCGGATCAAGGCTTCAGCAATCAGGGGATGGAAGACGCCGCAGGCGTCTTTCCAGGGGAGTGACCTCTCCTCGACTTTTAAGCCAATAAGATCAAGGCCTTTCTGGTAGGTAGAAAACCACTCTGAGCGAGCGTCAAGGTCAACTTCGAATTCTCGGATCAGTTGATTCGATAGGATCGAGAGCTCTGTGTCATCGATCTCTTCGGCCAGATTGTCGTTCCAGCCAACTTCTTTTTCTTCAATTCCAGCAATACCGCCGGGCTCAATCTCGACCACCTTACCATCGATGACTTCGAACATCGGGCCTTCGTCTTCTCCCTCATCATCGATCTCGACTTCAACAAGGGGATCGTCAATTGAGGCGAGCGCCATGGCGTCGCCGGCTCCGCGGTCTGTTCGCTGGTATTGAGCCATCAGTAAATCCGCCCTCTCGGCCTAACGTTGCCGATCTCATCATCTTCGTACAGCTGGTAGGTGTCGTTATTGGACCCAATAAACGACCGATCTCGAAGGTGTTGGATGGCTTGCGTCACAGTATCCGCCAAGTCATCATTGTCCCCGCGAGGAAGATCAGCACATTCGTCAATAGTTACATCATTTAAGGCGCAATCTGTATTGTAAAAGACCACGCCTGATCTGAAGATGTCCGATACCCTTACCGCCCGAGCAACCTTATCGTTGGATTCGCCACTCTTCCTGGCCGGAACGAAAGGTTCCACCGGGAAGCCGGCATAGATCAGTTCATCGATAAGCGATATGCCGCTACCGCGGCCTTCGACTAGGATCAGGTCCACGAAATCGCCAGTCCCGTAGTCACTCTTGACCTGAGTTTTAAGTGCTGGGAACTCAAGGCGATCTCTATAGGAGTCGATCAACATGACGGCCGCTTTGGAGCGGCCATCTGCATCCGGATGGTAAAACACCCCCCAGCGCGTGCGCGCTGAGAAGTTGTTAGCAGTCTTGGCTGTGAAGGCCGTATCCCAACTATCGATCACGTAGCTAAAGGCCGGCAGCTGGCTTTTCGGCCATGGTTTCCAATCCTCTCGCTTGATGATGGCGCCGCCCTCAGTTGTCGGGTTCTGCTGGTATTGAGCGTTCCAGCGAGCCGGGGGGATTTCCGACTTCACCTTCATGAGCTCTTCGTAGGACCAGAACTCAGGCCATAGCGGGTTTTGAGTATCTTCGAAGACCGCAGGGAAGTTGAAGATTTTCCAATCATCCATGTTGTCTTTGTCCATCGCATGCGCGATGACCTGACCCGGGATATCCCGCTTACTCCAGCGCGTAGCGCAAATGACGATGGCTCCGCCCGGCTGGAGACGCTGACGTGCCAGACCGTACCATTCGAAGCCTTCATCAAAAATCTTTGGATCGTACTGACCGGCGAGAGCCTGGACCTCGGAGGTCGGATCATCGATGTTCAGGATGTGGGCGCCGCGGCCAGCGAGAGCGCCACCGATACCTGTAGCGTAATAGTCGCCACCTCGGTTGGTGTTCCAGCGGCCGGCTGAACGGCTGTCTGCTTTAATCGAGACGCCGCCAAAGAGGTCTTTGTAATCCTGAGACTCCATCACGTCGCGGACGCGACGACCGAAGCCAACGGCGAGCTCGGCTGTGTTGGAGACTTGGATGATCTTATGATTCGGGTGATGGCCGAGATAGAAACTTGGGTTTAGCCATGACCAGTATTCGGACTTGGTGTTGTGAGTGAGGATATATCCACGACCGGCCATGAATAGGCCATCGCCATTCGCAACCTTAATGCAAACGGTGTCAGCTACACCATCAGGCCAGAAAGAAATGTAGCGCCCTGTCGGCTTCTTAGTGTAGCCGCGGCAACGTTCGCGCTTGCGTGGAAGATAGCAGGCGTCGGCATCATAAAAGCTAAAGCGATAGTGATCTCCAAAGTCCTTATCGCCAATTCTAGCTCTCGTAACACACCAAGAGGCCTTGATCCCAAGACTATGACAGAGCTCCATAAAGCCGTCACGAAGAGCTTCGCTCTTTGTGCTAAACATGCACTGGCCAGCTTTCGAGACGTTGCCGTCAGTGTCCATAAGTCCATGAAGCAGCGCTCGGCGCTGCGCCACAGAAGCCTGCAAGTATAGCGCCGGAATATGCTTGTTCCTAAGCAGGTCTAGCTCTACAAACTTTCCGCGAACACCAAGGATACCAAAGGTCATTCTGGTGGCTTGATCGCTCGTGGCTACCCCTTCGCTCTCAATCCTGGAGCGAACAAACGGTTGATCGTCATCATGCGATGTGATGACCATACTCGCGGAGCTTCCGTCACCAAGCCACACACCGAGAGTGTACGGCGGAATTGGCAAATCGGCCTCAGCATACTCAGCCGCAACATGCTGCGGCAGCATAGGCTTACGTTCCTGATTCCGGCTGGCTAGCCTTTCGGTTGTGTGCGTCGTAAAGACCTCGCGGCGCTTACGGCACAAGCTGACGGTCCAGAGGTGCCCCTCGTCACAACGCACGAACGAGCCGTCATCGGTCTAAGCCCGCCACACTGGTTTATCTTTGAACACCTCAGACTTGCCGATAATTTTTGTCGGCTTGCCATCGGACCCAAAGACCTCATCCCCGATCTGAAGGTCAACAATCTTCACGAACCCATTCGGGGTTGGAACCTCAGTGTCTACAGCCAGCGCATGGCGAGGAGGAAGGTGAATGCAGACCCGCTTGAGTTCTCCACGGTTAATCCCATCCGCAATCTTAGCCATCTCTCGATGGTGGCGCCCTTCCACAAAAGGACCCAGAAACTTCGGGAACATATAGCGCGCATAACCCATGAAGGTATTGCGGGCCGCTTCGACATCTCGCTTCGCTTTAAACTCATCGAGCATGCGAAGGATTTCCCGCTGGTCTCCAACGGGAAGCTTGGCGATAGCGTCTAGATCGAGATTAGCTAGCGGGTTGTCGGACATGTCCGCTAAGTTCTTTCACATACGCGCAATATTCAGGCATAGGTAAATAGACGTAGCGGAGAGTGTCTGGGAAAATATCCCTATTAGTGCAGAGTAGAGTTCCTGGCTTCGCTGGCGCTTCCTCCAGGCCATCCATGATGGCCATGAAGGCGTCTGCTCCGCGGTCTGTGAAGACCGCCCACGGCTTTCCGTTGCCGTGCTGGAAGCCAGGGTCTACGATTACCCCAATGGCTATAGCGCGGTCTCTGCGCTGCAACACGGTGCAAACATCAATACCAAGAACTCTAGCGCAAGCCTCCGTTGTGGGAGGCTTGCCAAGCTCTTCCTTGAGCTTGTAGTAGACAAAGAGAAGTTCAAAGATATGCGCCGGCATTAATGCTTCGAGCTTCCTGGTTCGGGGATCAAGAGGGCGCCGGAAGAAAGTTTGGGGTTAGCCAAGTCCTCGCATTCCTGGACGGCCTCGTTGAAAGCATCTGTGAGCTTCTTATCCACAACAGCTTCAGCCAGCGCCCCATAGAGGTCTCTCTGTCCTATGGACCAGTCGGACGATACCAGCATCTTGGTGGACTCGCGGAACAGCATTGACATGGCGATAGTGACAGCGGCGATGGAGGGGTTCATCTCCATAACCATCTCGCGCATCTCTGTGTAGATGATGTTCGCGTTTTGTTCTATCTCAGCCCGAATGATCTCAGCGTTATCCATTATTCCCCCTGGATGCAAATAGGGCCGGGAGGGCGTTCTGTCCAGCCCGACCCTATCACTCCCCCTCGTAAAATGGATTAGCTAGCCGGCGTTTCCGGCACAATCACAACCGGCTCTTCAGCTGGCGCCTCTGGCGCAGCTGCCGCCACCGCTTCAGGGATCACAGCAGCCTCAGCGACCGCTTGGTCAACCGCAGCAACCTGCTCTTCGACCGCCTCAACATGAGCAACAGCCGCGTCCACAGCAGCGGTAGCCGCTTCATCGCGAGCCTCTTCCGCTTCAACCAACGTGCTGGCTGCGTCGGCAGCTGCGATGGCATCACCTAGTTCTGCCTGCGCTTGCTGCGAGTCGAGCACCGCATCCGGAACTTGCTGGGCGATCACGGCCACGTCAGAAGCGGCAGTTGCTTCGCCGGCCGCAGCTTCTTCAACCGCGACAGCGGCGTCAGTGCGGACAGCTTCGGCTTCTACAACAGCTTCAGCTGAGGTCTGAGCAACGGCTGCGGCTTCCTGGGCCGCGACAGCAGCGGCAGCGGCAGCCTCGGCAGCAACACGGTCAGCCTCTTGCTGACGGACCAGTTCTTCTTGAGCCAGTCGCTCGGCTTCAGCGGCGGCGGCAGCCGCCTCAGCAGCTAAACGATCACGCTCTTGCTCTTCAGCAACACGAGCCGCCTCGGCCGCGGCGGCTTCAGCTGCAACTCTGGCATCTTCCTCGGCTTGAACGCGAGCAGCCTCAGCTTCAGCTGCAACTCTAGCAGCTTCGGCAGCAGCGGCCTCAGCAGCGGCCTTCTCGGCTTCAGCCGCCACTTGGGCAGCTTCTTCTGCGGCAGCTTGTTCAGCGGCCAAGCGAGCGGCTTCAGCCTCAGCTGCAACACGAGCGGCTTCCGCGGCAGCAGCTTCAGCTGCAACTCGATCAGCTTCTTCTTGGGCCAGACGAGTGCGTTCTGCTTCAGCTGCGACTTCAGCCTCGAGACGAACACGCTCGGCCTCGGCAGCCGCAGCAGCCTCAGCGGCAAGGCGGGTGGCCTCGGCTTCAGCGGCGACGCGCTCTGCTTCGGCTTGCAAGGCAGCGGCAGCTTCAGCAGCCGCGACGCGATCTGCTTCCGCTTGAGCGGCAGCCGCTTCAGCCGCAGCGATAGCCGCGGCATGATCAGCTTCGGCCTGAGCGGTCGCCTGGGCAGCGGCTTCTTGAGCCGCTACCGCAGCAGCGATTTCCTCAGCAGAAGGTCCAGCCGGGGGAGCTTCTTCGCTCGACCCCGGCTGGGAACCGTCACCCGCCGGGTCTTGAGCGGGGGCGGTATCTGATGGCACAACAACTACAACGTTACCCTCTGGGGCTTGTTCCACCGGAACATCGGGGGCAACGATAACAACATTCGGTTCCTCTGGGAGAGGAGGCGTCGGAAGAGGTTTATCAGCATCCCCTTGAAGAATCAAGGCTCTAAATTCAGTAACCGCCTGGAAAGCATCACCTTCAACGCGGCGCGCTTCATCGGCAGCCGCCCATGCGGCAGCCTCTCGAGCATCGAGCTCGGCCTTCGCGGCGATGTTGGATTCTTGGATCGACTCGAAGCTGGCCACCGCAATCTGCGTGTCCGTGGCGCGTTCGAGCCATTGTGCGATTACATCTTTGAAACGTGCGTCGAATGCAGGCATTGAAGGAGACCCCTTGGGTTGACAGTCTATCGTAAATATTCGCTCAGTAGGGGTGGATCAAGGGTGCTGCTATTCTGGCCAATAGCAAAGTTAGTAGCAGCCAACCTAACAAGCTTATAAACCACAATAAAAGATCGAAGCCCCAATACATGCCGGCCGCGAAAGCGAGAGTGAAGTTAAGGGCCTTCATGTCGGCAGGATCACCTTCTCTTTCCGGAACTCGATCTGAGTGACGAATAGTCTTCTCTAGCTTGTCGAGATCGCCGGGCGCATCCTTCTCGTGCTCCTTGATGAAGCTTTCGAGATCGCCTTCGTTGCGCGCGTCTTTGAGGGATTTTGGCATCACTGCACCGGCTTGATAATTGGGACGGCTCTCGGGTCGAAATCGAACTCCAAGCGCGCCTCAGGCACATCCTTACCTCTGGCGCAGATCACGGCCCTAGACGTTGGTTCGTTCAAGATATTGGCGCCGGTAAGAAACACTTTCACCATCTCCGCCGCACCGGGGTGCATTGTTTGCTTGAACGTCCGGTTACGCGCGAACTGCATAGTCCCATCTGCGGACCTGCCGCCGAGATTTGAGACTGTCACTTCTACATCCTCAACGGTGTTGGGGCCGGTGTTCACCAACTCGATCCGATACTCTGTGCCTTCTCTGTCTGCGACGCGGTGCGGGTCCGGCCAAACTTCATCGGACCAAAATTTGGCGCCAGGATTTGTAACGTCGAATCGAATTGCGAGCGGGGACGCGGGCCGAACGAGACCGCCACCAGCGTCCTTCCACAATTTGAAGGGCACGATGAAAAACCCTTCGACAATGACCAAACCGACAAAGAGCACACCCAAGGCGATTGGGACGAAGATCGCCAACGTGATGAAGTTGTCCTTGATGTTGTCCGCGCTCATGAGGCCGCGATCAACGATGTGCAGCCACTGATTGGCGACCATCATCGCCAGCGTCGCCAAGACGATCACCGCCCCCAGGCGGACAGTGCCCCAGATCGAATGCGGGATCGCCGTGTGGCGCGCGTCCTTCATCGCACGCGCCCAAACCAGTCGCTGGAAGGCCCAGAATCCCATGCCCCGAGGCTTACTACATGCGGTAGCCTCATGTCAGCACCGTATGCTGTGGGGATAGACCCCTCTCTTCCGGCTTGTTAGCCGGAGCCACGCCATCAGCATGGGCAATCAATTGCTGGCCTAACGCCTTCATCTGAGCGGCATATTCTGGCGTGCCGGCGGTGGCGGTGCCTACAGTGTGGATGATTCCCTTAGTCGGGATGTAGCCAATGATAAGGTTCTCCGCGCCATTGGCAGCGAGCTCCTCAGCCACAGGCTGAAGCCTGATCTTGAGGAATGTGTTGATCGTCACATCAAGCGGCTTTGTCATCTTATCCTTCGTCCTGATAAGCCGCGACTAGCGACGTATGTGAACGCAGTGAACACTGGATTGGAGGCCGGCCATCCGGCCACTAGCTGGCCGAAGCCAGCTTCGGTGATGGGTCATTACAGAGTCCAACACACCTCCAAACTTAAAAGGGCCAACGGCTAATATCACCGCAGAGCGTTGCAGTACCCTCCCTATGCCGCTTGCTGCAACCACGAAGCTAAGCAAAGGTAG
>JACCDG011172726.1_pt1 | contig 13088 bp, 13 predicted proteins | sample 7442471 | NCBI WGS metagenome assembly JACCDG01 (sample SAMN15323444, study PRJNA562643) | freshwater metagenome | isolation source: river surface water | place: USA:Blue River Watershed | collected 2017-08-17 | reverse complement strand
TCACGTTCGGGTCTTCGAAGCAGCGCACCACGTTGACGATGGCGTCGGTCTCGCGGATATGGGCCAGGAACTGGTTGCCCAGGCCTTCGCCCTTCGAGGCGCCCGCCACCAGGCCGGCGATGTCGACGAACTCGACCGTGGCCGACAGGATGCGCTCGGGCTTGACGATGTCGGCCAGCTGCTGCAAACGCGGGTCCGGGACTTCAACGATGCCGACGTTGGGCTCGATGGTGCAGAACGGATAATTTTCAGCCGGGATGCCGGCCTTGGTCAGCGCGTTGAAGAGGGTCGACTTGCCGACGTTGGGCAGGCCGACGATGCCGCATTTGAGGCTCATGGTATTCCTTGGAAATCGAAGCGCGCATTATACCGCCCGGGGGTCAGGCTTCTGCTGTGGCAGGATCAGTGCAGCGGGCTCGGTGCAGCGCGCTCAGTGCCGGGGGCGCGGCAGCTCGAACAGGCGCAGGATGAAATGCAGCGCATACAGCGCAGCGAACACGCCCAGCAGGTCGGTGCAGAACATGCGGGTCATGTTGGCCAGCAATTCGCCGGACGGCGCATGCCAGTAAACGATGGACTCGCGCACCACGGCATTAAGGCTCGCATAGGTCAGGCTCAGCAGGAACAGGCGCTGCCAGTTCAGCCGGATCAGGTCGATCCCCATGCTGCGCTCGAACAGCCGGCAGGCCAGCAATGGTGTCAGCCCGGCGGCGGCGGCGACCTCGGCCGCCAGCAGATACTCGCCGGGGAAAATGTAAAGCGCAGTCCAGACGAAGCAGAAAGTCGCGATCGATGCCGCGCCTATCCAGCCCAGCAGCAAGACCAGGATCAGTTTGATGCCGCTGGAGAGGCGGAACAGGTGGGCGCCGGGCAGCTCGTCAAGGCTGAGGATCAGCGCATCATTGAGGCTGTAGAAGAGCCCGTAAAAGGCTGCGGCCACGGCGAAGATACCAAGGGATTGCGTTGTTTTTCTTGTGTGGGCCATGTCTCCGCCGATCGGGAATCGACCGAGCCAGCGTGCCTGAACGACCGGCCAAAGTAAATACGCACCCCCCGAAAATTACGTATCCGTAATAATTGTCGGCAGCCCGGCTGCCGAGCCGGGTCAGCTTGTTCAGCCTCATGCCGGAATATGTTTATGATGCGCGGCTTGAACCCTTTCATTGCCCGGACTTGAATGCCCATGAAACGCGCCACTGACATCGCCCTTGCCACCCTGTTATCCCTGCTGCTGTTATTGCCCGCCCTGCTGGTGGCGCTGGTGATACGGCTCGACAGCCGCGGGCCGCTGCTGACGCGGCCGCATCGCGTCGGCCGCAACGGCCGCATGGTCAAGGTCTGGGAGTTCCGCACCGCGAATGCCGACCCGGATGCGATGGAGACCGTCGGCGGTTGCCACGGTGAAGAGCTCACGCGGGTTGGCCCCATGCTGCGCAAGCTGGGCATTGCGCGCTGGCCGCTGCTGTGGAGCGTGCTCAAGGGAGACTTCGCCATCGTCGGCCCGCGCGCCGACATGCCGCGCTACGTAGGCGTCTACCCGCCGGCGCTGCGCAAGGTGGTGCTGTCGGTGAAGCCGGGGCTGGTGGACCTGGCCAGTATCGAATGCCGCGACGATGCCGCGCTGCTGGCCGGACTGACCGGGGATGAACTGGAAACCGCGTATGTGGAGCAGGTACTGCCGCGACGCCTCGACTGCGGCAAGCGCTATGTCGAGGGCCGGGGTTTCTGGATGGACCTGCGCATCCTGGCAGGCTGGCTGGCCAGCCCGCTGAGGCGCTGAAGCCTCAGGCTACGCTCAGGCTGCCTTGTTGATCAGGAACTGGGCCTTGTCGCGGCCGGCCATCCATTTCGGCGGCTTGCCGCGGCCGCTCCAGGTTTCACCGGTGGCGTTATTGCGGTATTTCGGGGCGACCGTGCGGCGCACGGCCGGCTTGGCCGATTTGGTGCGCTTGCCACCGCCAAAACCCAGATCTTCCGGCGAAATACCGAATTCCTTCATTTTGGTATGAATATCTGCAATCGCATTGGACAGTTCGGTCCTGCGTGCCTGCTCGGCTTCTTTTTGCAGTTTCTCAATCTGGCTCTGTAATTCCTTGTAAGTGGACATTGAATTCCCCGCTAGGTTAGGTTTCTGGTGAACAACAGCCGCCGCTGAGGGGCGTTGCATGCCCGCGTATTATAGGCGAATTATTGGCATTAATGTATTAATCCAAATGAAGCTGGGGATACATAATGCAAGTTCATGATTATTATGAGAAATTTCATTTAAATTTCATCCCCGGAAACATTTGAGTGCGCATCGCCGGATGGAATTGGTTCGATTATTGGAACAAATATATATTAATTGATCATTTGAACCATGATTGGCAAGCGAGTCGCGGCCAATCAAGCGCATTTTTTCATTGCCTCGCCGAATGGCCTTGATCTTGATCGCGGAGGATGCGGCAGGATTATGCGCATCGCCGTAAAGGCGATAAACAGTCGTGATGCGGGGATCGAATGGCAGTGCCCGCCAGCGACAGCCGGGCCCGGATGGGGGGTGGGCCGGGGCCGGCCGGCTCAGCGTGTCAGGTCTTTTTATCGGTATGCAGGGCCTTCATCGCCAGCTCGAACTGGCCGTCTGCCAGTTGCGGCAGGATCGCCAGGGCGTTGGCAATGGCCTCGTCAATTTGTACTTGCTCCTCCTGTCGTGGCCGGTGCAGCACGAAATCGACCACCGGCTGCTGCAGTTTCAGCTCGCGCGGATGGCCAATGCCGATCCGCAGCCGCCAGTAATCCTGCGTGCCGAGTGCCGCGGTAATGTCCTTGAGCCCGTTGTGTCCGCCGGAAGAGCCGCCTTTTTTCAGCTTCGCAGCGCCCGGCGGCAGGTCGAGCTCGTCATGCACCACCAGCACTTCGTCGGGCTGGATCTTGTAAAAGCGGCAGATCGCGCCGACGGACTGTCCGGAACGGTTCATGAAGGTCTGGGGCTCGAGCAGCCAGACTTCATTGCCGGCGATCCGGGTCTTGGCCGCCAGCGCATTGAAACGGGTTTCACGCCGCAGTTCGCCGCGTGCCAGTTCATCGACCAGCCAGAAGCCGGCATTGTGGCGGGTGGCCTCGTATTCGGCGCCGGGGTTGCCGAGGCCGGCAATCAGGCGGATGGGTGCGCTGGGCATGGATGCATCTCTGGGCGTGGATGAACAAGTCGGGCTGAACAAGGCGGGCCCCAGTGGCAATCGCCACCGTCCGCGATTATCCGGCAAAGCGGCCGGGCGCAAAAAAGCCCGTCACGCGGACGGGCTTTCGGGGCGGACGAAAAAGGATTACGCCTTCTTCTCTTCGCCTTCGGCTGCATCCGACTTCGCGCCGCGCGGGATGACCGCGGTAGCGATGGTCGGGTTTTCCTTGGCATGCACGGCGGTCACGCCGGCCGGCAGCTTCAGGTCGCCGACGTGGAAGGACGCGCCTTCGGTCATGCCCGACAGGTCGACTTCGATGAACTCCGGCAGGTCTTTCGGCAGGCAGCTGACATCGAGCTCGTTGAGCACGTGGCTGATCACGCCGCCCTGCAGCTTGACGACCGGTGCGATGTCGGCGTTGACGAAGTGCAGCGGCACCTTCACGTGCAGCTTCTGGTTCGGGTCGACGCGCTGGAAGTCAGCGTGCATCACCAGTTGCTTGTAAGCGTGAACCTGGAAGTCGCGCAGGACAACCTTTTCCGACTTGCCGTCCACTTTCATGTCCAGGATGGACGAGTGGAAAGCCTCTTTCTTCAGCGCGTGGTACAGCGCGTTGTGATCGAGCGCGATATTGACCGGGGCTTCAGTGCCACCGTAGATGATGCCGGGGGTCTGGCCCGCACGGCGCAGGCGGCGGCTCGCTCCGGACCCCTGCTCGGTACGTGGGAATGCAATAACTTCCATGATGACTCCAATGTCGGGCTTGCGCCCTGAGTTAAAGTCCCCCGCGACCAGGGGACCGGTAATGAGGACCGCGCTTGCGCCCGGTCCCGGATTTCAAATTCAGCCGGCGGCTTCGTCTTCGGCAAACAGCGAAATCACCGAATCGCCACGGCTGATGCGGCGTATCGTTTCGGCCAGCAGCGGTGCGCACGACAGCTGGCGAATCTTGCTGCAGGCACGCGCTTCGGCATTCAACGGGATGGTGTCGGTGACGACCAGCTCATCGAGCGGCGACTTGGCGATGCGGTTGATCGCCGGTCCCGACAGCACCGGGTGCGTGCAGTAAGCGACGACTTTCTTCGCGCCGCGCTCTTTCAACACTTCGGCAGCCTTGGTCAGCGTGCCGGCCGTATCGACCATGTCATCCATGATCACGCAGTTGCGGCCTTCGACTTCGCCGATGATGTTCATCACTTCCGACACATTGGCCTTCGGGCGACGCTTGTCGATGATGGCCAGGTCGCAGTTGAGCTTCTTGGCCAGCGCGCGGGCGCGCACCACGCCGCCGACGTCCGGCGACACGACCAGCAGGTCGTCGTAGTTCTTTTCCACCAGGTCCGAGAGCAGCACCGGCGACGCGTAGATGTTGTCGACCGGCATATCGAAGAAGCCCTGGATCTGGTCTGCGTGCAGGTCCATGATCAGCACGCGCTCGACACCGGCTTCCTGCAGCATGTTGGCCACCACCTTGGCCGAGATCGCGACCCGTGCCGAGCGCGGGCGCCGGTCCTGGCGCGCATAGCCGTAGTAGGGAATCGCCGCGGTGATGCGGCCGGCGGACGCGCGCTTGAGCGCATCGACCATCAGCATCACTTCCATCAGGTTGTCATTGGTCGGTGCGCAAGTCGACTGCAGCACGAAAATGTCCTTGCCGCGGACGTTCTCGTTGATCTCGACCATGATCTCGCCATCGGAGAAATGCGATACCACGGCCTTGCCGAGCGGTATGCCCAGCTGCCTGGCGACGCCGGCGGCGAGTTCCGGGTTGGCGTTCCCGGTAAAAACCATCAGGTTCTCGTGGACCATGGGATCCCGGAGCTTTCTCTTAAAGTTTCAAAAGCCGGCTGGAGGACTCGCGTCCTGCGCCGGCTTTCTGTCATCGCCAGCCTCACCAGGCCAGGGCCAGGTAGGGCGGCTACGGGGTAGCGATTGCTTTTTTGTTATTCCGACCTCGCCCCTGTCCTGGGGCGCCAGTCAAAATGAATGGCAGGGGAACAAGGATTCGAACCTTGGAATGCCGGAATCAAAATCCGGTGCCTTAACCAACTTGGCGATTCCCCTACACAACCTGTTGTCCGGCCAGCAGGCCAGACGAATTCGTCACGACGGCAGCAGTTCAGCCAGCGGGTGGGCCTCCAGCGTCCTGGTCTTCCAGCCCCGCCATTGAGCTGGCAGGTCACGGAGCGCGTCATCAGCGTCGGATTCCTTCGCGAATGCGGCAAATACACAGGCACCGGAGCCGGTCATCCGGGCTTCACCATGGCGAGACAGCCAGCGAAGGGCGTCTGCAACCGGCGGAAAAGCGCGGGCGGCTACTGCTTGCAAATCGTTCTTTCCAAAGCCGGGGAGGCGCTTGGAAAAGTCCGACATTTTGACGGGTTTGCTGTCCCGTGTCAATTCGGGGTCGCGAAAGATCGTCGGCGTCGGCACCGAGACCCCGGGATGCACCAGCACGAACCAGGCCGGCGGGGTCTCGATGGCGGTCAGCTGCTCGCCGATGCCTTCGACAAAGGCATTCCCGCCCGAGAGGAAAAACGGCACGTCCGCGCCCAGTTGCAGCCCCAGTTGCATCAGCTCGCGGCGCGACAGACCGGTTTGCCACAGGTGATTGAGCGCGATCAGCGTGGTGGCCGCATCGGTCGAGCCGCCGCCGATGCCGCCGCCCATGGGCAGGCGCTTGTCGATGGCGATCGTTGCGCCGCAGGGCGCTTGCCCGCGGGCGACGGCGGCCGCCTGCAGCAGGCGCGCGGCGCGCACGATCAGATCCGATTCGGCCGGCACGCCGGCAATGTCCGTGCTGCGCACGATCGCCGTGTCGTCGCGCAAGTCGAAATGCAGGGTGTCGCCGAGTGCGATCAGCTGGAATACCGACTGCAGCAAATGATAGCCATCGTCGCGCCGGCCGATGAGGTGCAGGAACAGGTTCAGCTTGGCGGGGGCGGCACAATCGTGCAGCGAGCGCAGGGCCGGGCTTGCCGTCACCGGGCCTCCGGTCGCCATTCGTCGATCACCAGTCGCAGCGCCACTTCGCCGGCTGCCCCGTCGACGCGGGAAAAATCGATACGTTTGGGGCAGGCGCGGCCCTCCAGCGCTTGCCAGCCGACATAGCGCACGCGCCAGCCATCGCCTTCCTGTTCCTGGGTATCGTCGACCGCGACGGCCAGCAGCTCGCCCGACAGCGTGCGTACATAGCCTTGCAGCCAGTAGCGCAGGCCCTCGACCGGCAGCGGCCAGCCCAGCATCGCCCGCGTCAGCCCGGTGGCGTCCGGCGCTTCCGCCTTCACCTGGCCTGACTGTTCGAGCGTGGCGCCGGCCGGGGTGAGCGTGATGCGGGCCAGGGTCTGGCCGAGCGGCGAGGCCAGCTCGATCTCGGTGCGGTCGCCCGTTTGCAGCCACAGGAATTTGCCCTGCACCGATTGCATCTTGCCGTCTTGCGGGTAGCGCACCGACAGTCGGCCGCCGACCGTGATGTCGTCATGATAGGTGCGCACCATGGCCGGTGGCGGCGCCAGCGTGGCGCAGCCGGCCAGCGCCAGTCCCAGCGCACAGCCGGCCATGAAGCGGCGACGAATCAAAGCCTCACCTCAAAGCTTCACCTGCAGGCGCTGCAGCGTGCCCTTGAGCGTCTCGTTCTTCGGGTCCTTGGCATTGGCATTGCGCCAGAGTTTCTTCGCTTCTTCCTCGCGGCCGCGCTTCCACAGCACCTCGCCCAGGTGGGCGGCGATTTCCGGATCCGGCTTCAGGCCATAGGCGCGGCGCAGCGTCTCTTCGGCCTTCTCGAGGCGGCCAAGACGGAATTCGACCCAGCCCAGGCTGTCCATGATGTAGGGGTCTTCGGGCGCGAGCTCGGTGGCTTTCTTGATCAGGTCATAGGCTTCCGGCAGCCGCACATTGCGCTCGGCGAACGAATAGCCCAGCGCGTTGTAAGCATGCTGATTGTCCGGCGCGACTTTCATCAGCTGGCGCAGCGAGCGCTCCATCGGCTCGAATTGCTTGGCCCGCTCGGCCAGCATCGCGTGCTCGTACAGCAGGTCTGCATTGTCGGGCGCGGAATCGAGCGCGTCTTCGATCAGCCGGATCGCTTCGGTCAGCCGGCCGGCGTCGCGCAGCAGCTGCGCCTCGGCGATCAGGAGCTTGCTGCGCTCGTCATTGCCGTCGAGCTCGACCTGGCTCAGCAGCGCCCGTGCCTCGTCAAGCTTGCCGGTCCTGGCCGTCAGCTGCGCGCGCTTGACCAGCGCCGCCGTTGCATTGCCCGGGTTGCTGCCATCGGTCAGCTCCAGCCATTTCAGCGCGCCGGCGAGATCGCCGCGTTCCTCGGCCAGCTGCGCCAGCACCATCAGCGCCTGCGAGGAATCGCGCTCGCGGTCCGGCTTGCCGTCGAGTGATTTCACATAGGCCGCCAAATGGGTCTCGGCTTCCTTGAGCTCGCCGGCCTGCACCGACAGCAGGCCGAGCGCGTACAGCACGGTCTGGTCTTTCGGGTATTGCTGCAGCAGGGTCTGGAAATCTTTTTTGGCATCGCCCAGCTTGCCCTGCTCGAACAGCATGCGCGCACGTGCCAGTCGCACCTCGCGTGCCTTCGGGTTTTTTTGCAGGAAGTCGGCCAGCACTTTCTCGCCCTCGGCCTTGTTCTCGATGATCTGCGCCAGCGTCAGCGCGGCCAGCTCGGCGCTCGGGAAGCGGGCCAGCGCATCGCGGGCTTCGCGCAGCGCGCCCGGACGATCGCCGCTGATCATCGCCACCTGCGCCAGCGTCAGCCGGGCATCGAGCGAATCGCGGTAAGGCTCGAGCAGCTCGCGCAGCAGCGCCACCGAGCGCGGCTTGTCCTGCACCCGGGCCAGCTGGCGCTGCACGCTGGCGATGGCCAGCGGCAGCGCGGTCGGTGTGGCCGCCGCCAGTTGCCGGGCCAGCGCCTGCTTGGCTTCATCGAAGCGGCCATTGGCCAGTTGCAGGCCGAGCAGCGCCTGCGCCGCCTCGTCGGATTTCGGCGCCAGCCCGTGCCAGACCTGCGCAGCTTTCAATGCCTCGGCCACCAGCTGGCCGGCGAGGGCAAACTCCACCGCCCGCCGCGCCAGGCGCGGGTCGCCGGAGCTGCGGGCGATCGACAGCATGGTCGCGTAGGCGGCGAAATGCTCGCCGCGCTGGTGCGCCAGTTCGGAGGACAGGAACTTGTACATCAGCTCCTCGGACAGCGCGACCCTGGGCAGCCCGTCGTTGACGGAGGCGCCGTCATCCGGCGCGACCGGCGCCGAGCAGGCAGGACCGGTCGCAGCCAGCAAGGCGGACAGCGTTAGAATGAGCGAGATTTTTTTCAAAGGTTTTCCTGTGCGGTCGTGCCGCCATGGGTGGCCACTATCGAAAAACGATTTTACGACGAAAGCCCGTTTTGCCGCCTCGCCCCCTGCGCCTGAGCTTGCGCTGCCCTGCATGAGCGTCCTCCCGCCCTTCCAGCCCGGGTGCGGCCATGCCTGAATTGCCCGAAGTCGAAGTCACCCGGCGCGGCATTGCGCCGCATGTCGAAGGCCGCATCGTCACCGGCCTCGTGCTGCGCCGCAGCGGCCTGCGCTGGCCGTTCCCGCCCGGCCTGCCGGCCTTGCTGGCTGGCCGCCGCATTGAAGCCACCGGCCGCCGCGGCAAATACCTGCTGCTGCACTTTGCGCATGGCACGCTGATCATTCACCTGGGCATGTCCGGCCACCTGCGCATGCTGGCGCCGGGCGTGCCGCCGCAAAAGCACGACCATGTCGATCTCGAGCTGGGCGAACAGGTGATGCGCTTCACCGATCCGCGCCGTTTCGGCGCCGTGCTCTGGCATGCGGCCGACGATGGCGACGTCGGCCAGCACCTGCTGCTGCGCGGCCTGGGCGCAGAGCCGCTGGGGCACGGCGATCTGGCCGGCTTGCTGCACCGCCAGTCGCGCACGCGCAGCGCGGCGATCAAGCAAGTGCTGCTGGCCGGCGACATCGTGGTCGGCGTCGGCAATATCTACGCCTGCGAAAGCCTGTTCATGGCCGGCATCCACCCCAACACCGCGGCGCGCCGCATCTCGCTGCCGCGCTACCGGAAACTGGCGGATGCGATCCAGCGCGTGCTGGCAGCGGCCATCGAGCAGGGCGGCAGCAGCCTGCGCGACTTCATCGGCGCCGACGGCGCATCGGGCTATTTCCAGCAGAGTTACTTCGTCTACGATCGCGAGGACCAGCCCTGCCGCCAGTGCGGCACCGCAGTGCGCCGCATCGTCCAAGGGCAGCGCTCGACCTTCTATTGCGTGCGGTGCCAGAAATGAAGCGGGTCGTCGCCATGCCCGCTTCCTCGCCGGCCGACCCCGCCGACCCGCAGCACGCCGCCATGGCCGATCCCGGCTTCAGCCGTGCGCTGGTGTTCTGGCAAAAGCGGCATGGCCGCCACCAGCTGCCGTGGCAGCAGACGCGCGACGCTTACCGCATCTGGCTCTCCGAGATCATGCTGCAGCAAACCCAGGTGGCCACCGTGATCCCGTATTACGCGCGTTTCCTTGAGCGATTTCCGGACGTGCGGGCGCTGGCCGCCGCGCCGGTCGGCGAGGTGATGGCCCTGTGGGCCGGCCTTGGCTATTACACCCGCGCCCGCAACCTGCATCGCTGCGCGCAGGCCGTGGTCGAGCGGCATGGCGGCCAATTCCCGGCCGATGTCGACCAGTTGGCCGAATTGCCCGGCATCGGGCCCTCGACGGCGGCGGCCATCGCGGCCTTCGCTTACGGGGTGCGCGCCGCCATCCTCGACGGCAACGTCAAGCGCGTGTTCTGCCGCGTATTCGGCATCGACGGCTACCCGGGCCAGGCCCAGGTCGACCGGCAGTTGTGGGAGCGCGCGCGGCAGCTATTGCCGGTCGCGGGCATCGAGGCTTACACGCAAGGTCTGATGGATCTTGGGGCGACGGTTTGCACGCGCACCCGACCCAGCTGCGATGCCTGTCCGATGCAGACGCGCTGCGTCGCCTTCGCCACTGACCGCATTGCCGAGCTGCCGGCGAAAAAGCCGAAGAAGGCGGTACCGGAAAAATCGACGGTGATGCTGGTCGTCATGCACAAACAAGAAGTCTTGCTTGAGCAGCGGCCGCCGCATGGCATCTGGGGCGGGCTGTGGTCGCTGCCGGAACTGGCGCGGCTGGGCGAAGACAGCCTGGCGCCGGAGCTGGGCGAGATCGCGCTGGCGCTGGCGGCCTTTGGCGAGGTGCAGGCGCTGCAGGCACTGCCGACCTTTACGCATGCGTTCACGCATTACCGGCTGGCGGTCTTGCCCCTGAAAGTCATGCTGGGCAAGCGCCATCCGCTGGCAGGCCAGTCGGGTGGCGGGCGCGGCGATTATGCGTGGCACCGGCTCGAGGCCACGGCCGGCGCGGCGCTGCCGACGCCGGTCAGGAAACTGCTGGAAGGAATGTGAGCATGCCGGGGCATTGCAACCGGCAGCCAGGCGCGACCGGCGCTTAGTCCAGCTCGCGGTGGCGCACCAGCACACGTGCGTTGGCGCGGAAGTGGGCGGCCAGTCGCTCGACCATGAACACCGAGCGGTGCTGGCCGCCGGTACAGCCGATGGCCACCGTCAGGTAGCTGCGATTGTCGCGCTGGAAGGAAGGCAGCCATTTGGCGACGAAGCTGCGGATATCCTCCAGCAGGCCCAGTGCATCCGGCTGCGTGGTCAGGAATTCGATCACTGGCAAGTCACGCCCGGTCAGCGGGCGCAGCTGCTTGTCATAGTAAGGATTGGGCACGACCCGCACATCGAAGACCAGGTCGGCATCCAGCGGCACGCCGTATTTGAATGCGAAAGACTCGAACAGCAGCGTCAGCGGCGCCGGCTTGTCCTGGTGGATCAGTTCCTTGATCCAGGCGCGCAGCTTGTTGGCCGACAGGCCGGAGGTGTCCAGCACATAGCCTAGGCCTTCGATCTCGGCCAGCATTTCGCGCTCTTGCCGTATGCACTCGATCAGCGTCGGGTCGGGCTGCTGCATGTCCTGGGCGATACGATGCGACAGCGGGTGGCTGCGACGGGTTTCCGAAAAGCGGTTGATCAGGGATTCGGTCTTCGCAGTCAGGAAGATCACATCGACCGCATGTCCCTGCTCCTTCAGCCAGGCGACGTCCGCCGGCAGGGCCGTCAGCGAAGAAGCACTGCGTGCATCAACGGCCACGGCCAGGTTTTGCGCGCCTTCATCGATACGGGTCGCCACCAGCGCGCGCAGCAGCGACGGCGGCAGGTTATCGACACAGAAGTAGCCGGCGTCTTCCAGTGCGTTCAGGCAGACCGATTTGCCCGAGCCGGAAATGCCGGTGAGAAGGATGATGCGCATGCCCGCATCATAGCGGAAAGCCGGGCCGCAGATGGCCGGGCACTGGCGTGACGATTGGCGCGATGACTCGAGCGACGACTCGAGCGACGACTGGTGCGATGACTGGTGCGATGACTGGTGCGCCAACTGGAACGACTATTCGCCGCCCATCGCGCGCTGCTGGCGTTCCATGAAATTGGCCAGCGTGTCGATGCCGCGCATCTGCAGGATGGTGTTGCGCACGGCGGCTTCGAGCAGCACGGCGATGTTGCGGCCGGCCTCGACCGGGATCACCACTTTGCGGATCGGCAGGCCCAGCACTTCCTGCGTCTGGTGATGCAGCGGCAGGCGCTCGTAATTTTCTTCCAGCGTCTTGCGGCGCACGAGGTGAACGATCAGCTTCAGTCGCATCTTGCGGCGCACCGCGGTCTCGCCAAAAATGGTCTTGATGTCCAGCAGGCCCAGTCCGCGCACTTCGAGCAGGTTTTGCAGCAAAGGCGGGCAGCGGCCTTCGATCATGTTGGGTGCAATGCGCGAGAATTCGACGGCGTCGTCAGCGACCAGGCCGTGGTTGCGCGAGATCAGTTCCAGACCCAGTTCGCTCTTGCCCAAGCCCGACTCACCGGTGATCAGCACGCCCACGCCCAGCACATCCATGAACACGCCATGCATGGTCACGCGCGTGGCCAGCTTCTTCGACAGATAGACGCGCAGGTAATCGATCACCTGGGCGGCTGGCATCGGCGTGGTCAGCAGCGGAATATTGTGCTCGTTACAGAGCTGCACGATCATCGGGTGCGGCGCCATCGATTGCGCGATGATGAAGGCCGGTGGCTCGCCATGGACCAGTTCGCGCGAATGCGCGACGCGGCTGTTTTCAGAGATGCGCTGCAGGTAATCGTTTTCCTGCTGGCCGAAGACCTGGATGCGGCCCGGGTGGATCAGGTTCAGGTGGCCCACCTGGTCGGCGGCCGAGGCGGCGTCGCCGTAGATCAGTCGCTCGCCGCCGGACTGTCCGGCCAGCCAGGCCAGCTTCAGGGCGTCGAGGTTGTCGTCGTACAGTTGTTGTATCGACAGCGGGGTATTGAGCGGCATGGGGTTCGCGCTTGCCGGTCAGGCGACGCTGCGCTCCGGCGGGTGCCAGTTCACGAGGCGGGTGTGCAGCAGCGCCGCATCCGCTTCTTCCGTCATCGCCGATCGGAACGCTTTGTCCGAGAACATTTCAGCGATTTCGGACAGTATCTCCAGATGCTGTTGCGTCACATTGTCGGGAATCAACAGGAAGATCAGCAGCTTGACCGGCTCGCCATCGGGCGACTCGAAAGGGATGGGGTCGGCCAGCCGGACAAAGGCGGCCAGCGGCGCCTTCAGGCCCTTGATCCGGCCATGCGGCACAGCCACCCCGTGGCCGAGGCCGGTGGAGCCCAGCCGCTCGCGGGCGAACAGATTGTCCGACACAGTCGAGCGGGCGATGCCGCAGTTGTTTTCGAAGATGAGTCCTGCCTGTTCGAATGCGCGCTTCTTGCTGGAGCATTCCAGGTCCAGCACCACATTCTTGACGGAGAGGATTTGGCTGAATTGGGTCATGATGCATTGCACAATAAGGCTTTCGCCGG
>JACCDG010789501.1_pt1 | contig 13088 bp, 24 predicted proteins | sample 7442471 | NCBI WGS metagenome assembly JACCDG01 (sample SAMN15323444, study PRJNA562643) | freshwater metagenome | isolation source: river surface water | place: USA:Blue River Watershed | collected 2017-08-17 | reverse complement strand
TTTCATTTCCGTTTTTCTGGGAGCTGAGTCCCGCAGGTATTTGACTCAGCCCCCAATCATTATTTTCTTTGCGGGGAATGTGGGCAACGATCCCACACCCTTCTGCTTAACAGGCAGTTGCTCTTCCACTTGAGCTTCTTCCCCTTTTGTGGAACCGGAGGCTTTCGAGTCCTCGACCTTTGGATTTTCAGTCCAACGCTCTTCCATCTGAGCTACGGTTCCAAAACAAAAACCCCTGAACTTTTTGGGTTCAGGGGTCTCTTTTATTTTTTGTTGTGTGTTACTTCACATCAACTTATTTTTAAGATTGTTTAGTCCCCTGAACCCGTTTGGTTTCTCTATTTGATTTGTATACCCAAAATCAAATGAACGAGAATCTGCCACGGGAAGACATATAGATGCAATAGGCATACTATTAGCTACCTGCCAGTTATTCTTGTTAATATGATTATGAATCGTGTTCATCTTTGAAGACTTTTTGTACTTGTATATTAAATATGTAATAATTTTAATTATCGAATGCAAAACTATGTATAATTATAATAAAAACAAAATTTAAATTAAAAATTTAATTTAACTAATTGATTATCAATCAATAAAAATTTAAAATATCTCATTATTTCTCTTTGCTAAATAAATGTTTGAGAATTCTTTTATTCCAGTAACTTCTTTACCACAGTAATCAGGAATACTATTTAAAGTATCATTAAATTCTATTTCTACAATAGCTAAACCAGAAGGATAAACATCAATATCCACTTTATTATAATTATAGACAGTAACAAAACGATTTTTTTCAAGTTTGAATTCTGCTAGATCATATAATTTAAAACCTTCTTCTTTTGGTATCAAGTATTCAAATTCATATCTAGTTTCTTTTGAAATTTTTTGCTTGTAACAAATATGGCAAAAGTGTTCGTTTGTTATTCTTATTCTGAGGTGTTTTTTTTTATTTGTTAAAAGATATCCTTGTTTAATTTTTTGAGGGGTCTTAAAATATTCTCCTAAATCCGGCAAATATTTTAATAAAAATTTTCTTTCTTTTTCAATCATGTTATCTATTATAGCAAGTGATCAAATTTTTCTTCCATGCTTTTAAAGTATTCGTGAACTTTTACATGTTTTTGATTTAAATTATTATTAAGAAATGAAAAGGAGAAAGAATTACTTCCAGATTCAAAGTATAATTCATCTTGAGTTAATGGAATTTGAGCTTGAAATCTTCTCATAGTAATTATATCTCCTTCTTTAAGTGTTTGATACTTTTTTGTTACTATGAATGATTTGATGAGTTTGGGATTTGACATATTTTAGATTTTTGCTAACCAAATTATTATTTCAATAACTAATAATGACACTAGATATGCTGATAATCTATCAATAGTATTAATTTTATTAATTATTTTTGATTCTGAGAATGAGTCTTTAGACTTTTCTAGTTTTTCCTGTAATACTCCCACATATTGCTTTAATAAAAAAGCCATAATAAGAGTTATTAATATTAAATAATCCATTTAAATTCAATAATATTTCATTCCGAAATTATTTATTTAATTCCAGAAATCCAAATAAAGAAATTAACAATTATTTTAATTACTAAATTTTTTGAAAATTAAGTATGGAATAAAAATTGGCCATAAAAAACTAACAAACATGCTTATAAAAAAGTAAGTTAATTGTAAATTATTTGATCCCATTTCTTCTAAACTTTGACGCAACTCATTAATATGCGATTGAGTGCTTTCATCTAATTTTTCATATATTTTCTCTTCAAATACCATGATGGATAAAATACCCCACCAAACAATACTTAAAACTAAACCAATTATATATATTTTTAATATCATTTTGTCGAATACATAAATGTTAATACCCCATTAACCTCAACAAGTGATATATAAATTATACCACCGTTTTTTGTGTAAGATTTCCAGTTTTTATCGTCTATAATTACATATTGTTTATTATATAATTCAACCATGTAATTAAGAGTTCCAACATTTAAAGGAGATGCTGAACATAGAACACAAATACCATCTTTATTAAAAAAATACATGGAAAGTATTCTTTCATCATTAAAATAGATGTATTTTATTTTTTCATCCGTATATCCATAATAGAAAGTTTCTGTGCTAAAATCCTCTCTTATTTGATATTCAGTATAGCCAATTCTTGATTGACCACTAGATAAAAAAGGGGCAAAAATTAAAGATAGAATTAATAATAAATGTTTCATTCCCCTAAAATAAGGAGAAAAAATAAAAAAGAAAATTATTAATTATTTTCCGTAATAATCTCTGACGGTTTTTGTGTATGTCGGGCTTAATTTTTGTTTCTTATTCTTAATGAAAATTCTACCCACACCAGATCTTTTTGCTATAGAAAATCTTTTTATGTTTTTCGCTTGGTATTTTGTTGAATAGTATGAATTGGTGCAGGATGTTAAAAAAAACAAAGAACAAAATAAAATTAAAATCTTCTTCAAAATATATTTCATAATTAAAATTAATTTTTATTGATTTCGCAATTAAATAAAAAAGTTTCTAAATTGGTTTTCATTGTATCAATACCTCTGGAATATATTATATTTCCTTCGTTATCTACTTCTATTACTTTTACTCCATACTCAACCATTACTTTGTCTTGTTGAATATTATTTACATATGGTATAACTTCATTTCTAAATGTCCAGTATTGACCTACTTTTACCGGGAATTCTTTTCTGCTGTTTGATATAAAATATAATACAGAAACCATTAATATGGTTAGGATAAATATGTTTCTCTTGTTTATGTATTTCATGATGATTGTACCATATTTATAAATTCAAGTAACATTTTTTCTTTTTCATAGGAAGTTGTTAAATCCCTACTCATGTTGATCATAATTTTTTGTATTTTTTCTGCGTCTTTTATAACATCAGTTTTCTCAATTTCATCCAGAGATTCTTTTCTTAATTTGTTTCTTTTTATCTCTTCATCCTGAATTATTTTTGCTAGAACTTCATTCATTGATTCATATGAAGCGATTTTTAGGAACCTGTAAATTGATTTCATGTATTTTTGTGTTTTAGGTTTTTTCAGATTTTAAAAAACATTAAATTGAACTATAAGATCACTTAAATCTTTTATTGGTAAGGTACTTGTCTTCTCTTTAGAAATATAAAAAGTACCATCAATATCAGAAAAACTATTTGTGCAAATTATTTTATTAAAATGTAAATCTAGATCAGTAAAACCATCACTAAATATACCATGTGTTACAATGAGATATTTATTTCCTACATTTTTAGAATTAAGAAGCTTAGATAACTCTATAAAATCTTTTCCAGTTCTACAAACATCACTTATTATTATTGCATCCTTTTGATTAAAATCATTTACATCTAATTTTATAATATTGGTCTTTCTATCGGTGGAATTAAATTCTTTTGAAGTTATTTTAATTGTATCTAATTCAAAATTAATAGTTGAATTAAATATTTTTTCACAATAATATTGATCAGTTGTGATTACGATTGCATTATCTTTTACTGTTTGACTTCCATCAAAGTAAATTTGAGATAATCCAAAGCTTAAAAAACCATCTATATCAATTTTTTCAAAATTTTGTAGAAAATTATTTAAAACCTTTGAATTATCCTCAAGAGAAATTACAGAAGTAAAATTTAATGAATTTAAAATTGGACCAATAACTTCTTTAAAATATCTTGTAGTGCCTAAATCATTTACATTATCATAACTTGAACCTAAAATATATGGACAATATAACTCAATAAACTTGAATCCCACATTTCTTAGGCACCTAACAGAACAAATTAAAATTTCAAGATCACTAAAATTTCTAATCCTTGTTCTTATTGTTATTAGATGATTTGACTTAGGACCTATTGGTAATTCGTTAGGATTAATTTCAATGTTTTGATGACCATCAGGTTTAATGTGTATAATATAATTAAAATCTGATTTACCTACATCCAGTAAATCTAAAGTTGCAAAATTCATATTTTTTAAATTAATGAGTATACTGTTACTAATTCTTTTTTCATTAATCCTTTTTTAACCCAATATTCTGCCCAATAACTTTCTGGATTTTCAAAAGGACTCCTATTTTTATAATTCATGTACCACTCAAATGCTATGAGAGAGAGTTCATGAAAGTTTTCAATTTCATCTATAGTATCATATCTGGTTTCACAAATAACTTTTCCTTCGCTTAGATAAAGTGTAGCTATTCCTGATTTTGAAAACCCACTAATTTCATAGTAAGTTCCCTTATTTTTATCTTTAAAAATAGATACCGGAATGTTATTTTCTACACATTCCTCAATAATAGAATTTAGAACTTCTTTCATTTTTTTCGATTTTTTAGCAAATATGTAGCAATTATAACGAAAAAAATAATATGTTGTTACATTTTTTAATTTAAAATTCTAATTCATTGATACATCTAAAAGTTCATTAACAAATTGATTCCATTTATTTTCAGCATATTCCTGAGCAGAATTAACAGATAGGAAAGTGCCTAAACTTTTTGAATTAGTTGAATTGTTAAAGGTTTCATTTTTAAAAGCCCAGCTTTGCAGACTCCACTGACCTGAATTTTTACCAACAGGTTTTATGGTAAAAACTTCTTGTCCTTGAAATATCCCTTGAATTTCAGTATTAAATTCAGGATGATTTTGCCAATTTATATTCTTTACTTTATACATATTTTTATGATATTTTTATAATTAAATCAAATATTATTTTATTTAAAAAAGATATTAGCATAGATAAAAAACATAAAACTATAAATAACATTAAAGTAAAATTAAAACAATATTCTAATTTATCTTTTATACTCTTCATTTTCTAAACCAATAAATTTTACCATCTGAAAGAGCATCACCCCAGTTTATTGAATCAGAACTATAATATTCATTTATACGTTCTTCAAACAATTCATGGTCTGCATCATATTCATCTTTTTCTAATTCATCTTCAAATTCCTCATAACTTTTATCTTCATGGTTAGAATTATAAAATTCATATCTTCCCCACCATAATTCTTTAGAAATTTTTGAATAATCTGGAACAATTTTAATTTCACCAACCTCATAACCTCTATAAACAAAAGCTGGTAATCCACAAAAAAATATTTTTCTTCCATCATCTTCCTCCGGCTTAAAAAAATTATAGGGATGAGAAATTAATTCTCCAACTAAGGTTTGAACTCTAGCCATTGCAAACATGAGATCTGAAGAATGAAATTTATAAACTTCTTTACCATTTGCCTTTAAAGTACAAACACCAGAATCTCTAATATCATAATCATCCCATTTATATTTTATGCGGTTAAATTGTTTATAATTTATTTCCCAACAAATTCTATGAACGCCTTTATCAATGTATGGAATAAGATTAGAATTTTCAGACATTTCATCTAAAAATTTTGATTCATTTATATCTTCATCATATAATAGCCACCAGTCATCAGGACAACCATTATTTTTCCCTAAATTATGTGTTTTACCTTCAATACTATATACAGGGTAAGGTTTATCGTTTATTAGTATGTCAAATATTTTTCTCATGATAATGTAATCCAGTTAGGTTCAACAGACATTAATATATAACTCAAATCTTCAGATGAATGATCTAATAAACCAAAATCTACAACAGAAATTTCTCCATTTATAGTCCAAGTTTCTATTTTATAACCTGTAGGATCAAGAATATTAACTATAAATTCTAAATCTTTATTTTCTGAATTATTATATTTGCTCAAAACATCAAATAGTATTTCAGATGTAGATGGTGCAATTAAGTCATAAAGTTTAAATCTTATTTCTTTCCACCCTTTATTCTTTTCCCAAATGGGTCTAGTTACTGAACAAACAGAGAAAGCACTGATCATATTTAATTCTTCCGGAAATTCAACTAGAAACCTATTTACTTTTTTTGGTTCTAGGCCATACCTTGTTTGAAACTGTTCAATAAATTGTTCAGTTATTTCTGTTATTAATTTTGTTTTTGCCATTATATTATTGACAATACAGTATTGTTAATCGGAAAAAAAACTTGTTTTATTTTTAATTTATGATGCTCATCAATATCAAAAACATATCTATTTTCAACTATAGAAAACATTTTTACACTAAGTGTTATTCTGTCAACATTAGATGTAAAATTTTCTCTGTAATAGAGTTGTTTTTTTTCTTTGTCAAATACCAAATAATCCATTTTTTTTTATTTTAAATATAATAATTATTTATTTAATAATCAAATGAAAAGTTGCTTAAATTATGAATTTTAGTTTCAATTATTTTCTTTAATATATCACCATGACAACTCTTAGGTTTACAAAAGCAAACTAAATTAATATCCTGTTTAAGTGCCATCAAATAAATTCTATTTAATTCACTACAAATTTTTGGATCTTTGCTATTTATTTTATCTGTTAAATATTTTTCAAAACTCTCTATACTTTCTTCTCTTGTTTTGCAATGAAATTCAGCTTTTGTTTTATTTAAATCAAGATGTGTAAAAGGATTTCCAAGAATTGAACCCCTTCCTATATAGATATCATTTTTCTCTGGTTTAGATTTATGTTTATTTTTAACTGTTATCATTTTCTAAAGCAATTTTTATCATATTGGCTTTGTAAGATGAATCATAATCGGCAACATTGATCCACTTTACAAATAGAAATCTTCTTTGAACGAAGTATCTATTATCTTTTTTATATACCCTGTATTTTCTAAACATATTTTTTAATAATGTAAGTCTAAGTATAGATTTTTATCATTTTTATAAACAATTGCACACCAAATTGGATGGTATTGATCTTTTGAATCTTCTAATTCTTCTTCAGAAATTTTTTTCATATGTTCTGATTTAACATTAGGAAATTTTTCTTCATCCTCAAAAACACCTTCTTCTATTTTTTTATTGTGTTCTTTTAACCAATGAAAATGCTCACCTTCTTTTTTGACTACACCCCATCCATTTTTTTCAAAATAAAAATCTTCTATCCTTTGTGATAGAACCAATGAATCTTTAGTAAGTTCTCCAGAATCTAATTTTGATTTTATAAATTCTAAAAGTTTACCAACAGTGCAATAATAATCGTAGTTTTTGAGATCCTCTAAAGAAATTTCTCTTGTTTTTTTATCCATAATAAATTAATAATTTTTATTTTTTGTTCTATAATATCCAAATAATATTCCAGACCCAAGAACAAAACCGAAATCGTACCAGCCACCATTGTTATTTACAGCATATAGTGCAATATCATCCCATATTAAACTTCCTATAAAAGACCATGGTGAAATAAATCCGTGCCATAAACCACTCCAGAAACCATATGGCTCATCTTTCACACATTCATTAATATTTGTTACATCTGCACATGATGAAATAAGTAATACCACAAATGCAAATAAAGCTACTGAAATAATTTTGTTTTTTTTCATATTTTATCTAAGAATTTTTTAAATTTTTCATGAGGAACTGAGACACATATTCTTGAATATGACGACCAAAAATCTTTATCGTGATAAACAAACTTATCAAGACCAACAGCTCCAATTTTATTTTGAAATAAATAGTCTTCTGATTTGTTTATAACTGCAAATATTCCTATTGGATTTCTTTTATCTCCATATATTTCTTTAACTAATAAATTTCTTTCATTTAAATATTCAATGTTTTGTTTTATGTTTTCTGTTGTTTCATTTCTAAAATCATCTAATGCAACTCTTCCAGCATCTGTGTTAAGTATTTTTTCAATTATTAATTGAGAAGGAGAAGAAACTGCATTAAATTCATATAGTAATCTTATATTTAATTCTGCGTTAAACTCTTTGTTGTTACAAAAAATAAATCCCATTCTTAAACCAGACAATCCCACCCACTTCGAAAAAGATTCGGTAATAATTACATTTTCAAGTCTTGATAAAAGATCAAACATTCTGTCATTATAAAAAAGTTTTCTATAAGGACAATCAAAAATTATTATTGCACCAGTATCGTTTAATCTACAAATGTTTTCATATAAGTAATTATCATCTAATTTTATACCAGTTGGATTGTTTGGATCACATATAAAAATACAAGAAGAATCATTTAATTTTGATAGATCGAAATCTATAAATGAATCATAGAAAGAAAATGGTTGATGTCTGATTGTTGCCATTTTTGAATATGATCCCCAATAAAACTTAGGAAAATATATGTTCTCAACATTCAGGATTTGAATTACCAAATCCAAAGCTGGCATTCCTCCCGGAGTTATAGCAATTTTATTTATAAAATTTTCTTCTTCACAAAGAGTTGGAAAGTATTCAGATGCTATTGATTTCCTAAATGATTCAATTCCAAGATTAGGTGCGTAAACTTGAAATTCTTTTGAATTATAATTTATGTGAGGATATACATTTGACAAGTTTATTTCAGTTACTGCATTAACTCCACGATTTAACTCTAAGTATTCTTCTCCAGAATCTTTTGATGCTCTTTTAACTTTTTGACCAATTCCAACAATAGAAGAAAAAGTGGCATTAGAGATATTTACTTTCATAATTCTGTTTTTAGCTCTTTTAATTTATGAATTTCTTGATCACTAAGATTTAAACATTGAATAAAACCTGATTTAAAAACATAAAATTCAGGAATAGAATATCCGGAATTAGTTCTATCAAATATATCAAAGATTTTTCTATCAATTTCATTTTTACACATTGAATCTATTTTCTTCTCTTTGAAGAACTCTCTTTTCCATTTTTTATAGCTTTTAGAATTCATTTATTTTATTTTTTAATAGCAAATATAATAAATTTAGATTATATTTATACAAAAATTTAAAAATTTAAGATATGAAAAAAATTATTCTAACAACCTTATTATTGATTACAACAATAAGCTTTATGTTTGCTCAAAGCTTTAACAACATTAAAATTTCCCCAAAAAATGATACGATTTGTTATGGGATGCAAATCGGTTTATCAATTGCTGGAAATAGTTTCGTTCCAACTAGTTATCTATGGAGCAATGGACATACAACACCAAATATAGGTGTAACATCTAGTGGCTTATATAGTGTTACAGTAACTGGTTATATAGGTCAATCAAATAACACAGTAACTATTTTTAAATCAAAATATTTTACAGTATTAGATAAACCTAAAATTAATCCTTTGACTGAAATTTGGGTTTGTAAATTTGACACGGTAAAATTACAAGTAGATAATGGTTATGATAATTATTTATGGAAGGACGGTTCAACGAATCAAATTTTTTCCAGACAAATGACTGGCTCAGCTGCAGGTGCAACTTTAGATACTGCTTCTATTTGGTATACTGCTGGGCTAAATGATCTATGTCAAGTAAATTCTGATACATTGGTAATAAGGGGTATAAGAAGACCAAATGGAGTTGGTTCTTGGTTTGAAGGAAGAACTAATTTAAATCCAACAGATTCTGTCCCTGCTGGATTGGTTTTAACATATATTTATACGCCACAATATGAAATGGAATTTACTAAAGTAAATGATCCAAATTATATTGTTACGTGGATTACACCAACAACAACAAGAAAAGCACCACTAAATATTCTTGATCCCGGAAATAATTATTATGTAAGAACTAGACCAATAATAAATGGTGTTACATACTGCTGGGGATCTAATTCACTAATAGGTATTTTAGCAACTCCATCAAATAGAATAGATTTAAATAATTTCACAGAAGATTATGGTATGAAAAATTTTCAATTCTATGATTTAAGTGGAAGATTAGTATTTGAAAAACAAGATGTATCTTTTAATGATCAGTGGTTAAACGATTATCCTAATCAAACTTTTATAGTTATTGATAAGAATAACATTCAAGCAGGATATAAACTAAAAATGAGTGTTAGGTAAATTGTTAATTTAATTAAGTAATTAAGGCACCTCAATGGTGCCTTTTTTATTCTCTAATAAACTCTCCTTTTAATTCAGTTAATTCCCTATCAACATCAGGGAAGTAACTAACATTCTCTAATTTATATATTCTTTGATTATAGAAACCTTTATTATGAATAATTACAGTATCTGGATCAGTTATATGATTGTAATAAAGATCCATTATCTCATTTTTAATTTGATTTTGAGTCTTTATTTTAATATCATTCATTTCTATTAACAATTCACTTCTTTCTAAATACTCTTCAACTGCTATGAATCTTTTATCTATTTTTATTTCTTTTACAAAATTAAACATCTTTGATTCATATATTTTACTTGGTGTGGAAAAACAAAAAATTTCTTCAGGATTTATAAATGAAATATCATTGTATAATTCACTTCTTTTTATTGTATCTATTTGAAGGTAATCATCAAATATAACTCTTTTAGATTTCAAACCCCTGAAAACATTATTTAATTCACTTGAATATAATTTACTTATAAATTGATCCGGAATTAATTCTAAATCAATTATATTTCTTATTTGTTTATGATTATTAACTATCATTATAGACTCTTCTGGATTCTTTAAGAATTCATAAATTGCTAGATGTGTTTTTCCAGATTGTCTATTACTTATGAAAAAATATTTATTCATTTATTTAAAATAACAAAAAAATATTTAACTAAAAATATTAAACGTAAGAATAATTTGGATATGGACCCGGAACAAAATCTGGATTTTCACTTATAGCAAATTGTTCTATTTCACAGTTAAAATTATTCATTTGAATATAAAAAGTATTAATTTGAGAGTTTAAAAGTTGTGTTAATCCATTATTGCTAACTTCTATTCTATACCATCCCATAGTTGTATCTTTTATTCCTGTAATAGGAATAAAATTTGCAATATTATTTACTGCAAATCTTAATCCTGTTTTTCTGCCATTGATACTTCTAAATTTAAAGAAGCTATAATACTTTTTAGTTGTGGTATTTGTTAAATTTATCTTATATTCAATCCAAGGATAATCTATTTGAGCTGGTGTATAACTTAAATTGGAATTTAACCTTGCAGGAAAATTATCTTCAGTCCAAAAACCATTTATTGGATTCCAATTGTTTGCTGTCACTACAATTGAAGAAGTAGCTGTACAACCAAAACCGTCATTTACATCTACTGTATAAATTCCAGAGCCAGAAACAACTATTGTTTGAGTTGTTTCTCCATTAGGATACCAATAATAACTTGTTCCACTACTAGCAGAAAGTGTAACAGAATTTATTGATATTCCAGATGAATAATAAAGTGGACCACTAGCGGAAATACTTGCACTACATGTTCCAGTTAGTACATTTATTGTTACAGATTGAGATGTTGCAGTACATCCAGACACATATTGAGTTTCAACATAATAAGTTCCACCAGTGCCAACATTTATACATTGTGTTGTTTCTCCATTAGGATACCATAAATAACTATCTGCACTATTTGCACAAAGATTTATTGTTTGTCCTGAATTTATTGTAGTTGAGCCAGTGTATGATATTGTAGAAATACAACTAAAGAAATAAACATCAACAGTACTTGCTGTAGCAATACATCCATTACCATTATCAACGACAACACTATAACTACCATCAGATGTTACAGATATAGTGTTACCAGTTTCTAAATTTGGATACCAAGTATATGTTGTACCAGTCGTTGTTGAACTTAATAGTATAGAAGTTCCGGTAATTGCTGAAATTGGACCTGTTGGATAAATTGAGGTTGCACAAGGACTTACATTAACGCTGACAAATTGAGAAGAACCAGTACATCCAGTTCCCGTATCAACTGCAACATAATAATTTCCAGATCCACTAACAGTTATGTTTTGTGTTGTTTGTCCATTTGGATACCAATAATAAGTTGACCCACTTGATGCAGACAATGTTAAAGTCCCACCAGACAAGAAATCAGTTGAGCCATTATAACTGATTGTTGGTATGCAAGTTCCTCCAGTTAAAAATGAAACAGTAACAGCAGTTGAAGTAGATGTTTTACCAGAAAAATTTGTAACTTTTACATAATAACTACCTTCATCTGTTACAGATATATCTCTTGTTGTTTCTCCGTTTGGATACCAATAATAGGAGTAACCTATTGGGTTTGCTGATAGAGTGATAGTATTTCCAGATGTTACTCCTGAAGTTGGGCTATCAGAAGTTATATAAGATACAAAAGATGGAAGGGTTGGAGGGTTTGAAGCCCTTAAAAGACTTTGATCAAAAATAATATGACCTACAGGATTTAAATTATCTCTTACAAATGGACTTGATTCACTATTATATGAACCTAAGTTACTGTTATTATATACGTAACCATTAGGTTCATATGCCCAACCGTACCAAGCATCATATATTGTATGGTTAGTATAGTAAATCCCCATAAATTCATAATCAGCATTCCATGGAGAATAAATCCTCTCCGCTGAAAATATTGGCATTATATCTAAAGTGGTGCTTAAAAAAGTACAAGCAGATCCAATTTTTTCTATTAATCTAGATTGTGTATAATCATAATTTGGAACTGGTTTTGATGAATAATCGTGAAGTAATAATCTATCAATTTGAGGTATTAATTGTATCATTTCAGAATAGCTTGGCCATCCTAAATAAATTTCTACACCCATTGGATATGTAGCACCAGTAGCTTGTTGCTTCATATATGTTAACCTAGTAACATAATCAGTAAAAGTACCATCTCCATTCCAATACTCTTTCTCTAAATTAAGCCAATCAAATCTCTGAGTAGAACCAGTTCTTGAGTCTTGATAAGAAATTATATTATTTACATCTGTTTGTGAACCACTCGTAATAGCACCAACTTCAGTAACACCGGAGTTTTTTGCTTTTTGTATAAAATTAGCTAATAAATTTTTACCCGGATTAGATAAATTAGTAGATGTGTTACTGGCCCAATTTACCAGCCTCATATTATATAATGCTATGTAATTTATACAATGATCATAACAAAATTGCAATAACGAATTCTCATTAGTTGAATTTCCTAAAATAGTAGTATTTTGAGAAAGATTACAGGTCATTGTTGCACCAGTTCCGGTACCCCCCGTAATATAAAATGTTGGAATTGATGTATAGTTGGAACCTCTTA
>JACCDG010771622.1_pt1 | contig 13088 bp, 31 predicted proteins | sample 7442471 | NCBI WGS metagenome assembly JACCDG01 (sample SAMN15323444, study PRJNA562643) | freshwater metagenome | isolation source: river surface water | place: USA:Blue River Watershed | collected 2017-08-17 | reverse complement strand
CCTGATTAGTTTGTCGTAAATGATTTACAAGATGAATAGTTCAGCGCCACTGAAACCCTAGCAATAGGGCGGTATAAGAAAGCTGCTCTTGTATTTGGCTTATTAATCAGCTCCCCAGGGTGAGCAGTTGTAATATCTACTTTCGGGAATATACTCATCTATCCTTTACAGGACGCTTTGAGTGGTATTACAACTGAGTGCAGAGGGGTAAGAAGTGGAGGAGTAATATCCTCCACTTTTTTTAATTGAAACATCTAATCTAAAATAAACAATGAAAACAATTCTCTATTTAGTACTATTAGTTGCTGCATGCTCTTGTGCGAGCAGCAAAAAAAGTAGAAAGCCTCAATCAAAAATGGTGGGGGTAGGAATCATAACCAAATAATCAATTAAGATGACAACACTTGAAATAATTCTCTTGGTTATATTATATATTATAGCCTTCTTCTTTACTTTTTATAAGATAACGGATGGCTTTGATAGTCTTAGTGAGCCCTGGGATGCTGAAGATTACTTTGGATTAATGGTGATCTTCTTTTTAGTACCTGTTATCCTATTGATATTCTTTATTAAACACTTCATCAAGTTTTTTACTAAGAAGTGGTAATAGATATACATAAGGCATCAATAATAATCAACTCTAAAACCAAATCAATTATGTTAGAAAAAGTAGAAATCATTGAGCTTTTAGCTCAGTATCACAAACAAGTTTCAAGTGACTCGGTGGATTACTTTATGATAGATGAGTTCTTTAAGGAATTTATGTGTGATAGAGAAAACTCCATAGAAAAGTCCTATGAGGTGGACTTTAATTTTGATGATCTTTAAAAAAACAGGTTTCATAGCGGTTACCTGGTTTTAGATGGTGAATTAGGGGGAGTTTTATAGCTCTCCCTTTTTTACTTTTGTAAATCATTAACTACGTAGCACTTTTACTTGTGTGATAGCTGTAATAATGTGGGTTCAACTCCCTCCGTAGTTACTAAATAGTCAGGTGGCGGAATTGGTTAGACGCATGGTGCAATAAGTCCTATGATAACGGTTCGAAGCCGTGATGTTGTTGGAAAACGAAGGCTCTCCATTGTACAGGTTCGAATCCTGTCCATGACTATAGACTCCTTGGTGTAAGTGGGAATGAATACCACCTTGGGATAGCATGCTCACTATTGTGAGTAGGTGTGGGTTCGAATCCCACAGGAGTCTCTAATTAGAGTATGATCCTGTAGCTCAGCTGGATAGAGCAACTACCTTCTAAGTAGTAGGCCACAAGTTCGACTCTTGTCAGGATCACTAAACAATTTAAAATCAAAAACAACTATGAAAGCAACCCTTTATGCAATTCTCGTTATTGTAGCATTCTTTGTGATTGCTGCATCAGTGACTTCATGTAGAAGCACAAATCATTTTGATAGAATGAATAAACATAATCACCGGTGCTTAGTAAAACACGGTGTGAAACATGAAAAAACTAAGGCAATTAATAATTGTCCAATATGGACATCTAAAACCAAATAAGCTATGCACTATACAGCAGGTGAACTTAAAGATCTTCTCATGTATGCTCTTCAAAAATATGAAGAAGATTTGGGAGAAGTAGAAATTACTCCTGAAGCAACATCAATTATTAATAATTGGGTTATGACAAAAGGAGATGAAATAATTGAATCTCATTACTATTATCTGCAAGATCTGGGTGAGCAAGCAGATAGAGCTAAAGGTATAGAACACTGGTATGACAACAATGGATATTAACGTAAATGTATCTAAGGATGAGCTAATTAAGATTATGGAGGGTGTGCTTAGTGCGCACCCTCATAATACTATATTAGCCAGGGTAATTGTAAACAATCTAGCAAAAAGCCCAGTAGGTATAAGTCAACTGGTTAAGGGTCTTGTTGGTTTAGAAACCATAACCAATTTCAAGGTAGATGATGTAATAACTGTTCCCTTTAATTGCCTACCAACTTGGAGACTAAACGAAAATAGAATGAGAGAAGAAGGTATGCTCTTTCAGGGTAGAATTGAAGCTACTATATTAAATATAGATCTTTATGATTCAAATCCTCTCACCATAGAGTATGAAATGTATGACAATGACAATAAAAGAACTAAGGATAATTTTCGCATAGGATTAGATAAAGTATACCTATCAGACAAAAATGACATAAGTTTAAGTGATGATGAATAGTAAAGAAGACAAAAACAAGAAGCGGTATGTATATCTAGATAAGTATCTGGAGCACAAGAAGAGTATAGAAGATAGACTGCGTTTACTAGGTAAAGTAGTATTTTGGCTAGGATTTACAGTAGTTTGTACTTTCCTGCTAAGTTTGGTTAATGCATTTATGTAAATCGTATTAAAATATATCTATATTTGTATATGTTTGTTTATCAGTATGCTATATCAATTACCCAATGGGAAGACGATTCATCTTACCCTAGAACAGTATTTAGCCATTACTGACGAAGATATTCAATATCTAATCAGTATAGATTATGGAAATGTAATACATTCTCCATGGGTAGAATCTGCTGTAATTGATAATAAAAAACATGTTGATGAAGAAGATAAGTCAATAGACTTTCAAATAGAATCTGATGAGCTCTCAAAATTAGATGAGCAACCTATGTCAGATCAGGAGATAATAGATAATCTAGAAGCTCCAGACCCCAATTTTTCAGAATAATAGCGCCATTCTAGATAAGGTGCATTAGATAAGAAAGAGAGAGACTAAATGAGTCGACTCTCTTTTTCTTTTTATATATACGACTCACAAAAACAATTCAAAAATCAATTCAATGAAAAATCAAGTAGTAGTCACAGGTGACGCAGCAGGTAATGTAATCATTACATCAGCAAACAATCCAGAGTATGGATTTATTCGTGTAGAACAATCTCGCATGTTAGTAGATGATCGTGGTTGGGCTCGTAAGAAAACAGTAAGTGCACTGATCCCAGGTAAAGTAGAAGACTTGCAAGGCTTTGAATGGTCTGCAGGTGAAATGGTATCTGGTAAAGTGGTTGTAGAAGAATCACTTACACCATTCAATACTCAAGATCCAGATCGTGATCTTAAGATTGCAGGTGATACAGGTGTAATCTGTACTTTTGAAGGTCAACCAATCTATCGTAAAACTCGCTATAGCATTGATGCTAATAGCTCTGATACATTTATCAAGCATGATAATGTTGATGAGATTCGCGCAGCTCAGCAAGTTATGACTGAAGCTCTTAAATCAGCACAGAGTCAGACATCTTTTAATTAATCTATGTAAATATGTAATAGGGGGGAGGAGAAATCCTTCCTCTTTTACTAAATCTAAAACCAATTTAAGATGAAACATGTAAAGCAAGTGTATGAACAAGATCCATACAACTCAAGACAAAACTTCTTATATAAACGTGCCCTAATTGGTGTGGGTGTTTATAGTAAAGAAGAGATCAATGAAATGAGCAATGATAAGCTCAAAAGAATTAATAAAATCCATCGTAAGACTCAGACTATCCTGAATTTGTGGAAGCAAGAGATACTTACATCTAAAACCAATACCATGATTAAAAATGTTTTTGGTAATGCAAAGTATGGATTACTAATAGAAATTTTAGACAATACTTTTATTGATAAAGACTTTATTTGTACCTTGTCATTTAAAGATCTTGGTATAACAAAAGCTCAGATCATCAATAGACTTATTGTAGAAAAGATTCTTCCTAAGAATTTTCACGAATTAAAACCAACTGAACATGCAAGTAGAATTTCTTGTTAATGGAGGTGTGTCTCTGTTGTTCTCACCTGAGAATGAAATGGAAGAGGCCCTGCTTAAGCAAATGATGAAACAGGATAATGAGCTTACTGAGATTCGATCCACTGTAGTTGTTCTAAATAAAACATTTAGAGCTGGTGTATTAGTTCACAGTAAACTTAAAAAACCTGAATTAGATGCAGAGCAAAGCTAAAAAATGTAGTAAATGTGGTAAACTTAAACCTATTTGGAAGAGTCAAGGGAGAGAAAAACTTTGTAAATCTTGCTGGAGTTGCCAATCTGGTAATAAAGGTATAAAACCAACAACAAAGCGTATCTCTCCCAGATCTTCTAAAAGAGTTAAGCTAGATAGTGAGTATAGCAAACTAAGAATAGCATTTCTATATGCTAATCCAATGTGTCAAGCTCATTTACCTAACTGTGGAACACAAGCCACAGATGTGCACCACTCTAAAGGTCGAGGTAAGTATTATCTTGCTATTAATACATGGGTTGCTTTGTGTAGATCTTGTCATTCATGGTTAGAACTTCACCCAACTGAAGCGAAAGCTTTAGGATTTTCTTATAATAGATTAACTAATAACGAAGAAGGAGATTAACCAAGTGTATGGCGAGATGGAGATTAAAAGCTATTGTGTAGGTTTGATGCTTTAATTTTCCCGGTACACTTGGTTATAACTTTATTACTATGAATTCAATAGAAAAATATGAGGAGATCATAGATGAATATGGCTCCTGGGATGAATATCTAAAACAAACCAACATGGGAAAAATGAAAGAGCTCTATATGGAGCAACAACAACTAGAAAATTTACCAGCTATGAATTTTATGTTAGAAGATCTCAAAAAAGATAACAAAGAACTGCATAATCTTATGCAAGGGGTTGCTATTAACTATAATAAAGTAATAGATGAGACCTCCACTTATACTAGAGATGATTTCTTTGCTGATTTAGAATATATTCTTGAAAGATTCCAAAACTTAAATCAATGAGTAAAGACAAGATTCAGGAAGAAGCTCTGGCTGAATTGTATAAACATAAGAGAGCGGGTGTAGGTGTATCAGTTGGAGTTGGTAAAACTTTAATTGGTCTTAAGCATATGGAGCATGAATATACAGATGTATTCAAAGCTCTTGTTGTTGCACCCAAGCTTTCTATTTTCCAATCATGGAAAGATGATGCTGCTAAATTTGGTAAGAGTTATCTACTGGATCATATTAACTTTACTACTTATCTATCATTAGATAAACAGAGTTTGGATTATGATGTAGTTTATTTAGATGAGTGTCATAATCTATTGTTTTCACACGACTCCTGGTTATCTAATTATAAAGGTAAGATTGTAGGACTCACGGGTACTCCACCAAAATATAAAGTATCAGAGAAGGGTAAGATGGTAAACAAGCATTGTCCTATTGTATATACTTACATTACAGACGATGCTGTAGAAGCTAAGATTCTCAATGACTATAGAATTATAGTGCACACTTTACCTTTAGATACAAGGAAGAATATGCTGGTGCAAACTAAGAATAAGTCTTGGTATGCATCAGAGTTAGATAACTATAGATACTGGACTAATAGAGTACAAAGTGCAAGCTCCGGTAAAGAGAAGCAGATAACTAGTGTCATGAGAATGAAAGCTATTATGACTTACAAGAGTAAGGAAGAACTAGCCAAAGAAATTATCTCATATACTAATGAGAAGCTTTTAATCTTTGCCAATACTCAGGAGCAAGCTGACATGTTATGCTCTGATAGTTATCATAGTAATAATCCTTTATCAGAAGATAACCTTCAGTGGTTTAAAGAGGGTAAGATAACTAAGTTATCTTGTGTATTACAATTAAATGAAGGGGTAAATATACCCAACCTAAAATGTGGTCTTATTCTTCATAGTTATGGCAATGAGCGCAAGCTCAAGCAAAGACTAGGAAGATTGCTTAGACTTAACCCTGATGATACAGCTACTATACATATCCTATGTTATAAGGATACAGTAGATCAGAAGTGGGTACAAGAAGCATTAGAAGACCTGGATCAAAACAAAATAACCTGGATTTAAAAACCTTAGAGAAATGGAAATCAAACAATATCCTGTTAAATATTTATCATTGGCTAAACTTCTTGAATTACCTTTTAATAGAAAGAAAAATGAAAAGCAAATTAAAGATTTGATGAAAGCTATAGTAGCTAATGGAGTTGCAAGAAAACCTTTTATTGTACTAACAAAAGCTATTACAGGCAGACTTGAATACTATATCATTGATGGTCAACATCTTATTGAAGCATGCAAAAGACTTGGTATTAATAAAATTGAATGCATGTATGTAGAAAGCGAGTCTATTAGCTGGATGGTTAATATGATGGCAGGACTTAACAATATAAATCAAAAGTGGGTACTTATGGATTACGTTGATGCATATTGTGGTACAGGTAATGAAAATTTCTACAAGCTTAAGAACCATTCTATTGTAAATGGTCTTAGTGTAGCAGTATCAGCTAGTATTCTAAGTGGTACTAATGTAGCAGGTAAAGCTATCAATCCTATTAAAGATGGTACTTTTAAAGTATCTAATGTAGAGCATGATATTATTACTCAGAACTTGCTTGAAGTATCCTCATTAGTGAATACTAATAGTGCTAAGTTTCATAAGGCTTACCTTTCATTCTACAGATCTCTTAATGGTAAGTATAACCATAAGAGACTAATGGATAAAATTAAAGACAATAAAAACTTTAAGAATATTCCACATGATTCAGGATACATTTATGACTTGATTCACAAAACTTATACCGGAAAATGATAAAGTATTCAGTTGAAACTGAAGAAGAAGTTCAGGTAGACTCCCTAATCAGGGAGCTACTTGAACCTTCTAAGTCTATTGTATTATGGAATGATGATCATAATACATTTGATCATGTAATTCTCTGTTTAATGAAGCATTGCCAGCATAACATGATACAAGCAGAGCAATGTGCTATGATTGTGCACAACAATGGTAAGTGCTCTGTTAAAAAAGGGGATATGGAAAAGCTTAAACCTATTAAGGAAATCCTTCAAGAGGAGGGACTAACCGTAACTATTGAATAGTCATAACACCAAAAGAAAAAGCTAAAGGACTAATTTTCGGTTCAAAGAATCATGTACGAGGATATATGTTAGGTTTGGACCTAATTGTATGTAAAGTATGGATGGATATAAGTGGACCAACATTGGAAATACCTATAGAATGAAAACATATACTCAACTCTCAATACCTAAAGACAGTGCTTGGGAACGCAAAACATGGAGACGTTATGCTCCAGTTTGGTTTAAGCAATTTGTAGATGGAGTTTCAAACCTGTTCAAATGGCTTCCTATTATTTGGAAAGACAGACATTGGGATGATTACTACATTTTTGAAATTCTAAAACATAAACTTATTTTACAGCGTGAACATCTTGTGTCTGGAAATAGACATAAAGGTGTTGAAACTATAAACCGTGACATCACACTTTGCTTAAATCTAATTGAGCGAATCCAGGAGGATTACTATACATTAGAAATATATGACTACCATAAAACAGAATTTAGATTTGCACCAGCAAAAGATGCTCCTGGATGTTCTGAGTTACATGTAGATACATTAAGTGAAGATTTTGATGCATATTTTGGCTTGCATAAAGCAACTGTTAAAAAATGTTTGAAAAAATATGGAACTGTTACTATGAGTAAAGAAGAGCTAGCACGAGCAGTAGCAGAATATAAACAAAAGCAATGTTCACGTTTGTTGTTTAGTATTTTGAATGAAAGAATTTTCTGGTGGTGGGATTAGGATTACAAAAAATAAAACAAGAAATAGAAAAACTATGAATGTTATTATCAGAATAATTGCATCACCATTTGTCTTTTGTATTGCAATGATAAGTAAGACATTTAACGCATTTTATATTACATACCTTTTCATAAGATATGGTGGAGAATGGCTTACTTACAATAAGCAAGATAAAACGAGAATATCTTCTATATACGAAGAGCTAGTAAAACAACGAGAGAAAAATCATGATTAGCCCAAAAGAAAAAGCAGCAGAATTAATAGACGAATTCACATTTAAATGTACAGAATGTGATTATCTGTATAAAGCTAAACAATGTGCTTTAATATTATGCAATGAAATGTTAGGGCACATGGGTGCAGGTAAAGGCTATGAGTTTTGGACTGAGGTAAAGAAAGAAATTATAAAGCTATGACAAAATTAAAAAAAGCTAAACTTAAAGTAGTTGCCTTTGGTGTAGCAGAAGAAGATGAAGTTGAGTTTAGAAAGGAAGTTTCTGTAATAGTAGAAAAGTACAGGAAGTATAGATATTTAAGAGCTAAAACAAAATAACTCATGAATAGTCGCCTATATCCTTCAAGATATAGTAACCCAATAATCAACTAAATTATATCCTAAAGCATATAACAAATGGAAGTAACACTTGACAAAGAAGACTTTATTAACATGATCTGTGGTACAGATCCCAGTGTTAATATGCAAAAATACTTAGAAGATTTTGCTAAGTTTGATGAAGTAACCGGGTGGCGCTTTGACAGACTCTATCTTAAAAAGCTATCCCGCTCAACTTTATATGACATTTATCTAAGTATTAAAACCTGGAAAGATGACTAATGGTACTATAGTAGCCCAAGTATTAGATGATAAAGATCTATTTGAGGGTATGCAAATAGCTGTATATGACCCTTTTAACGCAGCTTATGTAGAAATATCTAAACTATCACATATAGTTAAAGACCAATGGGTTACAGATGCTGGTACTAAAGTTAAATATGATTGGGAATTACATGAAATTGTAATTGTTGATAGCGATTTAGAAGCAGTTCTTAGAGATAGAGACTGGAAGATAGGTATCAAATTGCTTAATCAAAACAGCAATTATGAATTCAATGCTCTACCTTTTAAAGAAGGTCATTACCACATGGAGTGTCAGCATTGTAATAGTCACTTCGAGGCCAGTAGATCTCAAACTCTATGTGAATCATGCTGCTATAAGTTTGGTACAGCTACCTTATTAATTGACCAAGAAAATAAACCTAAAAAGTTTAAACCAACCAAAGAAAAATCTATACCTTTATCTGAAGTTAAAGCTATGTTATCTGAAGCATTTGATGCTGGAAGATATAGTAAATTTGACTTTGAGGATTGGATTTCTAGACAAGACTTATAACATGCCACAAACAGCGCTTACAATTAAAGACAAGAACATAGTTATCATCACACAACAGTTTGATGAGGAGCTATCTATTAATGCCTATAGTGCAGATCATAACTTCATGCCTCTTGGTGAACCAGTATTGAGCTCATTAAAAATTAATGAAGAAGAGTATCATAAGACTCTTAGAGCTGATGCTAATGCTCATGGTCATTATGTAAAAGGATACTCTACTAATCCTGAGTGGAATCCTGATTATAATGCTGAAGATCAAGTAGTTATTGAAAAGATTATATCTGAAGAAGAATGATGCCTTTCAGAGTCATATGTATAAATGACTCAGATAGACCAGAGTCTATCCCAACAAGATCATGGGTTAAAGTAGAAAATGTCTATACTGTTGTACAGGTAGATAGATTACACATGCAAGGAGGAGCTATAGGGTACAAGCTATATGAAATAGACTTAGACCCTTACTTCCCTTACCAATACTTTGGTGCCTGGAGATTTGCTATAATAGCAGATGATCTTGAAAACTTGGAAGAGCTAGATGAAATAATAGACAAACTTGCGGAAGAAGCTCTTAAAAAAGAAGTTTCTTTAGTAGAACCAGCCTAATTAACTTATGGATATTACAATGTGTTTGTAGCAGATATTATGTATATTTGCTACAAACATCTTGTTATGAAATATTATAAGCAACTTCAAAATCAAATAATAGGTAATCATAATATTATCTATCTATATGATATAGCACCTAGCTACTATAAAAAAACAAAAATAAGAATGGCAGAATTTAAATGTCATTGTGGTAAGCAATTTAATACAAGGGTGGTTGATGTTGTAAATAATAAAAGAAAAAGTTGTGGATGCAAGAAAGGAAACAAACCTTTCATATATAATGAAGGGGACATCATTAATGGAATAAAATTTATAAGAAGCTGCGGTACATATAAGCATGCTCAAAGAGCAATATTTGAATGTCCTATTTGTAAAAAACACTGGGAAAGTCTTATAGGTAATATACAAGCTGGTCACACAAAATCATGTTGTAAAGTTAAAAGAGGATGGTCAAGATCACAGTGGAAAAGACTGGCATCTACAGCTTACTTGTATAAAGTAAGGCTTTATAATGATACTGAGACTTTTATTAAAATAGGTATTACTACAAGAAATCCTAAAAAAAGAATGACTTATATTCCTTATAACTATGAAATAATTAAAATTATAGAAGGTGAGTCAGGATATATCTATGATCTAGAAAATAAAACAAAAAGACTATTTAAAAAGTACAAGTATAAACCTTTGATTAATTTCAAAGGAGAAACTGAATGTTACATATTTTAAAAATAAAATCAAATGGATATAACCTTTTGTGAAGGTACCAATTGTCCTCTTAAAGATCAGTGTTTTCGTCACACTGCAAAACCTAGCGAATATCAATCTTACTTTACAGTAGTACCGTTTAAGATTAAGAACAATGAATTTAAGTGCCACTATTTATGGACAGATAACAATGAAGCTGTTATAAATAATATTAACTCTATTCTAAAAGGTGAAGGAGATAAGTAATGGATAGCATAGTTAAATCAGTAATTGAACAGTTTGAAAAGAGATCTGAAGTAGGTATCAAAAAATATGGAGTAACCTTAGATAGAACAAATCTTACAACTCTTGAGTGGATTGAGCACGCTAAGCAAGAGGCAATGGACTTTGTGTTATATCTTGAAAGATTAAAAAGAGAAATAGAAAATAAATAAGCACTAAGTTAAAGTAACTAAAAACTAATATTATGAAAACATTTTATGACTGGAGATCTGCTGATCATAAAGATCCCAGAAAATATCCTTTACAAGGTAGAGTGATATTAAAAAACAAAAACTTTTGGATATGTAAAATCTATACTGATAGTTACTCAGAATTATTAGATCTTTGTAAAATCAAAGGTTATATTGTTGCTCCTAGATCTATATACTTGTTTAATGTTTATCTAGCAACATCTTTTTGGGATGCTCTAAAGTATTTTATAAAAGTAAACTATGGTAGAAAAAGTAACTAGAAAATAAATATTAACTAAAAATGAATAACATGGAAGAAAATAGTATAGAAAAAAACCCTTTAAAAAGACCATTAGCTCATTCTTTGATAGATATATTTAAAGAGTTAAAGTTTGGTAGACCAGCAGCAGACCAAATATATCTTGATAAATGTATTGCTGAACTTGAATCACAAGAAAAAACTAAAAATGAAACAACTTAAAAAGAGTAAAAAAGAAGTAAAGTTTAAAAAAGTAAAACCAAATGAGTGGCAATATCCTATAATGAAAGGATATAAAATGGCTTGTTGTGATTGTGGTTTGGTTCATAATATGACTTTTAAAGTTGTTGATGGTGATACTCAAAAAAGTATTAAAAATGGTAGAGTTTTGATTAAAGCAACTAGAAATAATATGCTTACTAAACAATTAAGAAATAAAAAAAAATAATGTTAGAGAAAGTAATTAGAAAGTCTATGCTCATTAGACCTAGTGGTAGGTCAACTGATTTTATCTCACCTAGCTTTGGACATGGTTGCTTATATAATTGTAGTTATTGCTATATGAAAAGACATAAACCAGAAGGTTTAGATATAGCAACTAATACAGAAGAAATACTCACAGCTATAGATCACCACTCTTGGTTTGCGGATGTAGAGAAGCCTAATCAAACACATGATGAGTATATTACTTATGATATATCTTGTAACGAGGACTTTGCTTTACACCTGAAGCACCATGACTGGAGAAAGATCTTTGATTTCTTCAAGGGTCATGAGCTAGCCATGGGATCATTTGCTACTAAGTATGTAAATGATGAGCTGCTTAGTTATAACCCAGAAGGAAAAATCAGAGTCCGCTTTAGTCTCATGCCCAGCTACTATGCTTCTTTCTTGGAACCATATACTAGCTCTATATATTTAAAAATGAAAGCAATCAATGACTTTATTGAAGCTGGGTATGATGTGCACATAAACTTCTCTCCTGTAATTGTAGCCAAAGACTGGACCTATTTGTATAAATCTTTATTTGAACAAGTCGATGATCTAGTAAAGCCAGAGCACAAAGACAAAGTAAAAGCTGAAGTAATATTTCTGACTCATAATGAAGGTAAGCATAAGTATAACCTAGCTAACAATCTTCCTGGTGAAGATCTATTATGGAATCCTGATATACAGGAGGGTAAGATCTCACAGTATGGTGGGGAAAACATAAGGTATAAACATGATCTCAAAGCTCAGTATATTAAAGACTGGATTGAGCTACATGATCAGATAATCCGCTGGAATACAATTAGATACATATTTTGATATGGATAGGGAAATTACAAGAGCTTTTAATGATATTAATAGTGCTTTAACCACTCTTGAATCAGAAATAGAAGATAGGGATACTCTTATAGCTACACTTAAAACAGAGATTGCTTCTTTAGAATCAATGCTAGAAGAGCGCGATGATTATATATCTGATATTAAAGAAAAATTAGCACATGTCAAACTCGAAGGATTGGGAAGCACGCCGTAGACGTGAAATATTTGAGGATGATGAGCTTTTTTATAAATGGGTTAACGCTGTAAACATACTATCTTATAGTAAAGAAAAGCTGGGCCTTTCTATTGAAGAGAGAGAATCTATATGGAAAATGCTTCATGGTACTCCTGCAGATATAAACCTCGCTCTAGAAATACTGGAGCAATACGAAGCACATAATGAAACATAATATCTATCACGGTCACTTAGTAAAGACCAATGGTAAACTAGAACATAGAGATGCGGGATCTTCTTCTAAGTATCATGAGTTTGTAAAGAACATAGAAGAGAATCAGATGGTAGAAGTATTCATGGAAGCTACTACTGATAATGGCACCGTACCTCAATTAGCTAAGATCCATGCATGCATAAGAGAACTAGCCAAGGATACTGGCTATAGTTTTGAAGACATGAAGCTTGAGGTCAAGAGACAAGCAGGCTTATGTGTAAAGAAGAATCTTGGAGGAGAAGTATTTATGGTATGTAAATCATTTGCTGATTGTTCTAAAGATGAACTAGCCCTAGCTATTGAAGCTATAATACAAATAGGTGATACTACCGG
>JACCDG011475721.1_pt1 | contig 13092 bp, 35 predicted proteins | sample 7442471 | NCBI WGS metagenome assembly JACCDG01 (sample SAMN15323444, study PRJNA562643) | freshwater metagenome | isolation source: river surface water | place: USA:Blue River Watershed | collected 2017-08-17 | reverse complement strand
CAGGACAGCACGGTGAACTCCTTCATCGGCCACGAACTGCGCAAGTGGTACGATGACAACGGCATCAAAGTGGAAACCCAAACCTTCGACAACTGATGAAGCTGATCCGTGTGACAAAGGCGGGCGAAGTGTTCCTGCTGGTGGCCCCGCCATTGATGGAGGCCCGCGACATCGCCGAAGCCGTGGACCACGTGGACATCCACTATACCCTTGGCAGCGATGGTGCCACCAAGGCATTGGAACACCACGGTATCCAAACGACCGGGAACGCCCGCTTCCGTGCCCTGCAAGGGATCCACGGCATGGGGTCCACCCTCAAGCTGTGAGAGCCGCAACACGACCCAACGTTTACTTTCGCGCCATGACTTCATTGTATGGGCCATATTTACGATCATGGCCAAGAAAAGGAAGATCACCAAAGAGGACCTCGACCAGATCGAGCGTGCCGCAAAGCGCCAAGAGATGTTGGAGCAAGGTGCCTACGATGGCCGCTATCGCCCCAAAGTGGTGCCAAGCAAAAAGAAGTACAAGCGCAAGAAAAAGGGCGACGATGAGCAATAACATGCGACCCTTGATCCGCATGGAAGGGCAACACCTTCCGAGCGAGGCCGCCATGGTCCACCTTTGGCAATGGCACGGCGACCTGTTCGATCGCGTCAGTTTCAGCGTGCCGAACAAAGAGGCGATCGGAGGGTTCACCCTCGTCAATACATCGTTCTCCCTGAACTGAGAGAGCCGCTGGCGCGGATCGAGTTTTTACTCCCCCTCCCCATCTTCATTGTATTGGTCATGAGCAAGTCCAACCGCGCTGTAATGTTCCTTGGCTACTTGCGCCAAACGCTCAATGAGAAGTGGAGCGATCCGGTGTGGACACAGACCACCACACCAACGCGCATACACGGCTCCTACTGGAAGCGCCCTATCCCTGATTCTCTCTCGGAGGTTCCTATGCTGGGGGAAGAGCGCACCAAGTTGCTGGCCTTCATCGCCGAGGACCACATCATCCGCAGAGGCGCAAAGGACATGGATGTATTGGGGGCGCTCTATACGTTCCACCATCGCAAACGCACCGACAAGCAAAAGACCTTGGCGGTGATAGACCGCGCCATCGACCGCGCCCATGTTTTATTCCAACGCGGCGTCTTCATTGTATAGGCCATGAGCATCCTCACGTTGAAGATCGAAGTCTGCGGTAATCCCGACAAAGGGCAGGACCCATCCAAACCACCCTTCGGTGTGCCGCGCACCACAACGATACGGGCCGCGCGCATCGAGATCATCCGCCTGCTCGCGGAAGAGTTCCAAGCCAAGCATGACCTTGGCGGCGGCAACTGGAAGGAGGCCATCCTTTACCGGGATGACGAAGAGGTGGGCCGCATGAGTTGGAACGGCCGCGTGTGGGACAAGGGCGACAAAGAGATCATTTTCTGACACCATGAGAAAGCACATCCGCACCATACAAGTGGGACCGTACAAGGTCACCAAGAGCGAAGAGGATGGACGTATGCACGTCTTCGTCCGCATGATCGGCTACTCCGCATCGGCCGCAGCCGTGGAGAACGGAAGCCCGCTGGTGGATGACAAGTTCAATGAGCATGAGATCAGGGCGCACCAATTGCCCGGAGTGCTGAAGGCCATCGAGGAACTGGACAACGAACAGTAGCATTTACTTTCGTCCCCCATCTTCATTGTATTGTACGTCTAACAGACGCGCCATGACCCACATCACCTTCCCCACCAAGAGCCTCAATGGTTCCTCCATGCGCACCCTCGCCGAGGACCACACCAAAGCCTATCATGCGCTGGAGCAGGCCCTTCAACGGCTTGCGGAGGTCGCCCCGCACGGTCGGGACTACATCGGGCATGAGGACATGTACCAAGTGGCGCGCGAAGAGCATGACCAGCAACTGCGGTCCATCCGCAAGTTGATCGACTTCCACCTCGCCAAGGCCATGCACTGCTTCGATCAGAGCAAGTGACATTTTACTCCCACCTCCCATCTTCATTGTATTGGCTATGAGCAAAGAAGCCGTCAAGAAGATCACCACGGACGAGAAGGGCAACACCCTGATCACGGTCAAGTGGAACCGCCGCACCTTCATCGTACAGATCAACGAGGAAGGCATCGTGGTGGCCCCTCCGGGCAAAGACGGGAAGATCAACATCAACGCCAACCCGAGCGTGTGGATCGATCCCTTCGTGATCAACAAGGGCAAGGAAGAGTTCGATGAAGAGGATAAGGGCGAAGCGCCCCTGTTGGTCCACACCTATTTCGACAACAAGGACGAAGCGCCAGTGACGGTGCGCGGCTACAAGAAACGCGCTCTGCTGTCGGGGGATGGCCTGCCCTTCGCGAAGTTGCACTCGGTGTTCAAGGACTCCATCGACTTCATCGTACACGGTCAGAAGTAGAGTTTACTCCCGCCTCGCATCTTCATTGTATAGGTCATGAGCAAGTACATCACCTCCACCGACACAAGCGGAAGGACGTTCTTCTACGGCGTGGAGTACCAGCACATCAAGGAGCCGCCGCGCTTGTTCTGCCTCTCGTGGGATGACGCCGTGGGCATCCTGAAGGAACGCGGCCTGCCCACCACCGGATACAGCGGATACGTCGATAGCGCGACCTACGACTACGCTTCGGGCAAGATGCAGCACCAACAGGTGTTCAGCGGCTTCAACTACTTCACCGACGCGAACGGAAAGATCTTCGCCCACCACCACCGCGACCTTGGCACCTTGGTAATCTACTAAGGTTTTACTCTCCCTCTACAACTTCATTGTATTGGCCATGAGCAACAAGAAATTGAGCCTCCCCAAAGAGAGCGGCAACAGCACCAGCGACACTCCGGTGATCGCCATGAACTTCGGCGGTTTCCTCGTGGAGATCGCCTCCAACAAGGAGGCGGACGATGGCAAGCTGATGAAGGCGGCCAAGGAACTGCGCAGGCGCAACAACGCCTACGACGGCATGCTGATGGAGTTGGAAGAGAGCCTCAATGACCTGAAGAACTGGGACGGTACACCGGATGCGATGGAGATCATCCAAGAGAACATCGCCGACCGCATCAAAAAGGCCAAGAGCGGCGCAACCAACTGAACATGGCAAGAAAATGGCCAATCCTGACCTTCGCCAGCGAAGCTGAACGCGAGGCTCACCTGAAAGCCGTTGGCACCGTTGTCACTGTGGAGCAAATGATCGCGGGCGGTTATCCGCAACGCAAACGCCGCCCCAAGAAGACCAAGCGATAGTTTTACTCTCCCTCCACATCTTCATTGTATTGGTCATGAAAACACAACTTCGCAGCTTCACCAAGGAGTTCAAGGTGGTAGCCATTTCTAGCAACACCAACAGCTTCGGCCTGCGCGGGGTGGTCATGGTGGCCAAGGATGGCGAGGCATGGCAAGTGGGCGCAAGCACCATCAACCTGCCCAAGAAGGATGCCATGGTGACCTTCAAGTACAACGAGGACCCCAAGGGCGGTTTGCAGAAGTACCCGGAGTTCCCCTTCAATTGCGAGATCCCCGAGCGCATGCCGGACCCGCCCGCTGAACTGCTCAAGGAGTTCTTCCCTCAGTAGCGTTTACTTCCGCCACACAACTTCATTGTATTGGCCATGGACAACAGGATTACCGATCACATCAAGCTCTCATCCACGCCATACACGACCGGCAACGTGACGGGGCTCGACAGCTACACGCTGGAATGGCTACGGACACAGGAGCCGCAAGAGAAGATCCTTCCGAGCGATGACCCTGATGATGCCGTGTCGGTCTTCAACATCGACGAGCTTTCCGCCGCACTGCAAGGTCCGGGCGACCTGAACAGCGATGAAAAGGTGGACCGCTTGATCTTCTCGGAGATCACGGCCATCGTCAAGAAGTTCCTCGCCGAAGGCATCGACATGGTGGTGTTCGACGAGCTTTGAACGCCTTTCCATTTTCCGCTCCTATTTTGGTTCGTGAGGACATACAGGATAGCGAGCGTGAGAAGGGACCGGCAGGAAGGGCGAGAACACATTGTGCTTGCGGACCTGCTCAACGATGAAGGCGTCATTGTGCTTAGCGGAACACTGGCGCACGTCATCGCGATATGCGAAGAGCGCGCCTACTCCACAAGCAACTTGGAACAAGCCAAGGTGGCACTGAGCCGAATGTCCTGACAGTTTTACTTTCGCTTCTCATCTTCATTGTATTGGCCATGACGCAGAAGCAGTTCGCCAAGATCCTCAAGGAAGCGGTAGAGACAGAGGATATGTCCACCTCAAGCCTGAAGTACATCATGGACATCGTTTGCGCGGCCTGCTCCAAGTACAAGACCCATTATAGCGCGAACGCCCACTCCGAAAAGGACGCAAAAGGCAACCACGTCGGTTACTACTTCTACCTCTCTCACCCGAACCCTTGGTTCGACTTCCGCTATCCCGCAAAAGGCAGCCTCCCGATAAAGTTGTCGCGTTGAGTTTACTTCCTCTCCACATCTTCATTGTATTGGCCATGAGACACTACAAGATCACCAAAGTCGTCTTCGATACCGATGGCGACCATCAACAGAACAAGAGGCTGGTCGATGAATACGTCGGCAAAGTGATCGACGTGGATGACGATGATCTTGATGAGGAAGAGGCTCAGGATGCAGCGATGGACCAAGTGAGCGATGATAGCGGCTGGTGCATCTTAGGCATCAAGTTCGAGAAAGTCGAGGGTTGATCTTTACTCTCTCCCTTGATCTTCATTGTATAGGTCATGACCAAGACAGAACTCGCGACCTACGCCACCATGCTCCTGCGGGAGTGGGGGTGTCTCTCCTTGAAGGGGTGGAAGTTCGGTTGGAACAATCGCAAGCAAGCGCTGGGGTTGTGCCGCATCAAGGAGAAACGCATCGAACTCTCCACCTTCCTGTTCAATCTGGTCACTGAGGACGAGATCAAGGACACGGTGCGGCACGAACTGGCGCACGCCTTGGATGCGGAAGAACGCGGCTATTCCGACCACGGCCCGAACTGGCAGCGATGGGCCGTCCGTGTTGGTGCGCGCCCTGAGCGGTGCTCAAAGACGCCGGACATCGGGGCGCATCTGCCCAAGATGAAAGAGGCGGCCAAGTGGATGCTCAAGTGTCCCAATGGTCACGTGGAATACGCCTACCGCCGCACCAAGTCCCGCTCTTCGTGTGGCGTGTGCTGTCCGGGTCGTTTCAATGAGGCGTTCCTGAACGAGTGGGTACCGAACCGATAGTTTTACTCCCGACCTTCATCTTCATTGTATTGGCCATGAAAAACAAGAAGGCGCTCAACATCTCCAGAAAGACCGCCGATCGTGTGATCTCGGAAGTCATTGAGAGGGCGAAAGCGATCAACGCATCGCCGTATCCGAAGTTCATGCATTCCGTCGAGAAGATCGCCGTATTCGGCAGCTACCTGACCGACAAGGAGAAGTTGGGTGATGTGGATATCGCCGTTCTCTTGAAGGGAAGGAGAGAAGACAGGCACCCAGATCCCATGCACGATACTTACGAGTGCATACGATTACACAACAAGAACGTGCCTGACTTCATGCAGGCAGTATCGTTTCCTGAAACGATCGTCTTCCGAACATTGCGGAACAGGTCCAAGTCACTTTCGATCCATTACTACTATGACTTGGAAGAGATGATCGAGAAGTGGGACACCAAACACAAGGTGATCTACCAGAGGTAGGCTCTGACCTTTTACTCCCGACCTTCATCTTCATTGTATTGGCCATGAGCACGAAGATCCCCACCAAGAAGGAGTTGATCGCCGCGATGAGCGCCACGAAGTTCCGCCAGATGAGCGAGAACGGCGGCGCGTACTTCGTGAACGAGTTGGACGCCAAAGGGAACAAGGTCTACGAAAAGGGCTACCGCCCGAAAGGCGTATGGGTGGACAAGCCGCGCATCCCGCTGGAGGACTTCATCGCCGACTTGGATGGCTTCGTCGCCTGCATCTATACCAATGGCTTGGTGACGCTGGACGTGCCCGGTGCTGGCCAAGGCGAGTTGTTCCGCACCACCGTGAGCGGCGCGACAATGCAGGAGATCATCAAGAACGGCGCGGCCGAACTGCGCAAGTGCATCCTCAAGAGTGGGCTGAACTGAAGCGTTTATTCCCGTCGCCCATCTTCATTGTATAGGCCATGAGAGCAACCACTCCGAAGCATCGCTTGGGCGGCGGCGCAGACACTAGCCTTCCGCCCATCGCTTTCCCCGTTGGTACGCTCTTCCCTGTGGAGTTCCTTCAGGAAGAGAACGGATACTACATCCGCATCATCATGAAGCAGGCTGAGAGCCGCCTTCGTAAGACACTTGAGGGCATGAGGCGAAAAGGGTATTCCAAGCGCATGGGTCGCAAGTTGCATCCGCACAACGCGGGCCAACTGGCCGAGATCCGTGACATCATCACCACGCCGGATTCCGTTGAGGTGGCGGGGCACTACCCCAACAGCATGCACGTCACTGGCCACATTTCCAATACGTGCTACATCCGTGGGGTTCCGGGAGCCGCAAGCGGTGTGGGTTGGGAACTTTTCCTCGCCTTCCGCAAGGTGGTGGACGGCAACGAGTTGGTCTACATCCATCCGGAACCCGTCTATGACGAAAGCCGATGGACCCATCACTTGCGCATAAAGGCGAAGGCTTGAGAGCCGCTGGCGCAGATCGAGCATTTACTCCCGACATCCATCTTCATTGTATTGGCCATGAGCAACAAAGCATCAATCACGTTGACCGCAACGGCTCGCGTGGAATACACAACGACACGCGACCTCGATGTCGTGGCTAAGAACCTCGAAGCCGCAATGAACGCGGCTGAACTGGAAGGTTTGATCACCGATGGGTGTGAGGCCGAACTGGCTGGCATCGACATGGAGACCAAGGATGATACGGAACAATGGTGGACCGTGGTTCTGCTGATACCACGAAGCAAGACAAGTCATTTCAGCGATACCTACACGGTTCAGCAAAGCGGCACTATGGAGGAGGCGGTGAGAAAAGCGCGTGCTGATGCTGAAGATGAGAACGGCTGGAAGGAAGGAGAGCACAAATTGGCAGTGGTGGGCCTCTTCCCCGGCGAGCACCTGAACGAGGCAGCCGAGTTCATGGACGCAGAGGAGAACAAGGCCAAAGTCTGAAACATTCCATCGCCTCCGATCGTATAACTTCGCGAGGTCGTTCTTTCGATATTGCCGACAAAGCTCTTACTGGTTAGAGCCTCATTTCAAGGTCAAAGGCGTGCAGGGTACCCACATGACGCCGTTTGTAAAGCGCACGAAGTCATGGTGCAAGGGGAAAGCAAAGATCTAGCGTTCTCCTATCCTTGGTGAGAGGTGGAGGTTCGAGCCCTCCTGACGGCACAGGAATTCCAACCGCTAATACTGATCTGAGCGACATTCGATCCGCGCCCTTTACAACGGGTACGGCGGAGAGATAGCAAGGACGGGCCAAAAGGGGGAGTTGTATGCCGGGCCAACGTAGTCCGGTACCGCCTGAGTAGCCTGCGGATAATGGTGAGGCAAATGGGGGTCAGTAAGTTCCCGCAAGGAACTGAACGCCCCCGCTGTCTGCTCTTCAACTACGATCGCATGAAACCATTTTTCTATCTCCGGTATCTCAACATCCTCGAAGTGGTCGGGCTGTTCATCAAGGAAGGCATCGCCTGCGAGGTGGTGCCCACCGACAAGGAGCACGCGCGCATCCATTTCGAGAGCGATGACATCGGCAACATGGCCAAAGGCCGCCTGACCTTCCTGAAGAGCGTGCCCATTCGCCGGGAGTAAGGGCGGACTTTTATTGTGCGCGCCGATCTTCATTGTATTGGTGGTACAACCTACCACATTGGCCATGAAACCAACGAAAGCAAGCCGCGAGCGTCACGAGAAGTTCCGTGCGGAGGTGCGCCGTATGCTCTCCCTCGCTGGGGCAACGGTCAAGGAAGATGACCGCCACACCCTGAAGCTGTCGCTCCCCAACAAGCGCGTGTGCGATGTGGAGTTCACCATGTTCAAGGGCGACGGCGAGCAGGGCAAGCGCCCGACCGAAGAGTATTACTCCCTCTTCTGCCGCCTTGTGATCGACGCCCCGGACTTCGCAAAGCACGTTGCCACGGTGAACGCTGGCTACTGGAACGAAATGAGCCCATCGGGCAAGTGGAACATCCTCTTCAGCGATCCGCAGGACGTATACAACGAACTGGAAAAGCGCCTGAAGTGGCTGGTGGGATAGCGTTTATTCCCTCATCACATCTTCATTGTATTGGCAGGGAAGGTTACTTCCCCTCTAACAGACGCAACATGAGCAACCCCAAGCAGTCCATCCCCGCCAAGGCGGACCTGAAAGGAAAGTCCATCGCCGAGGTTCAAGCGGCCATCCGCGACCTGATGATCCTCGCCAAGAAAGCCACTTTCAATGTCCACAGCGCCTACGCCCTGTCGATCAACTGCGGAATGTGCATCGTGGACTTCGCCGAAGATGAACTGGACTTCTCGCCCGATGGCTATGATGAGCGCGACCTTGTGACGGGCGTGGGCATCGACATCGAGAATGATGTGATCTTCGTGGTCACCTGCGACAGCACCGACACCACGAACTACTTGGGGGTAGAGGAGTGCCCGATGGAGCAAAATGACTGGGTCCACATCTACGACACCCTGCACGACATTCTCACCAAGGCTGACATTTACGCCTGAGCACCATCTTCATTGTATTGGCCATGAGCAACTCCAACTTCAGCATCGCCTCCCGCGCCTCACGAGTCTCACAAAAGGCCGAGGAAGCCTCCAAGGAACTCAACGAGGTTCTCGTGGACCTCTGTGGTGCCATGATGAGGCAGACCGACACGGATGATGTGAGCTTCACCGATGACACCGATACGGTGTTCATGGACCCGCGCAACGACAGCATGGATACCGCCACGATCGAATCCATCCAAATGGAGGACGGGCGGCTGGTGGTGTACGACGATCAGAACGATGAGCCGACCGACCTCACCAACCTCATGATGGAAGCCCGCATGAACTTGGCCGTGAAACTCACCAATATGTTGAAGTGATGAACTGGCCCATCCACACCATCCGCTACTGGGATCATACCAGCAACAGCGCAGGCCGCGTCAACGACTGCTTCGGCAACTCCGTGAGCCACCAAGTGAAGGCGCGCACCACCACCGAGGCACGTCGCAAGTTCCACGCGTGGCACGGCAAGTGCCGCAAGGGTCAGGAATTCCCTCGCATCCATTCCATCGGGTAGCATTTATTGCCTCTCCTCAACTTCATTGTATTGGTCATGAGCACGAAGCTGACATCCGTAAAGCAGACCGCGAGCGATCCGTCCGAAGAAAGGAACCTTATTCTGAAGGATGGGAAGACCATTGCCGAAGTCGTTCATAACGACATGGAATGGGAGGAGTTCGAGAAGAACACCAAAGAACTGGTTGATCGCTACAACGCGCACGAAGAGCTATTGGATGCTATTGAGCAGGTGCTCACCGCATCCGAGGACAACGGTGACATGGAGGACATCGACTGGAAGACCCTTCAGGAACTTTACTCACGCTTTCGCAAGTAGCTTTTATTTCCTCTCCCCATCTTCATTGTATTGGCCATGAAAGCAACAGCAGAAAAAGTAGGTGCCTTCGTCGCCAAGCACGGCATGAAGGACAAGGAGATGCGCGAGGTCCTGAGCGGCATGGGCTTCAAGGGCCTCAGCAGCAAGATCACCATGTGCGAGTGCGCCGTGAACTCCGACTACTTCTGGAGCGTCACCCACAAGCGTTGGTTCCCCGACAGCACACAGAACTGGCACGATGACTGCATCATCGAATTCCTGAAGGAAGAGGAAGAGGCAGCGCAGAAAGTGCTCGCGATGTCGGGGCCGATGAGCATCGCCAAACCCAACGACAAAGGACCGTTCACGGTGGTGTTCAGTTTCGCCAAAGCGCCCACCCTCATCGGATATGAATCCGGCAAAGGGGCATCACGCCGCGAGGTCTACCTCAGCGCCTTCCGTCAACACGAGCGCGACAACGGCGTACCCAACGAGAACATGCCAAGCGATGCGGAACTGTTGAAGAAGTACGTTCCCATCTTGGTCTTCAAGGGCAAGTTGAACAGCGTTCTGTTCTGAGGCATTTACTCCCAACAACCAACTTCATTGTATTGGTCATGGCAAAGACATCGATCATCCAACTCTACAACGTCGATGGGAACGACTTGGCGCTCTTCGCCTTCGATCCCGCAGTGATCAAGGAACATGACGCCGCCAGCATGGTGGAGGAAGCCCTTGAAGCGGCCTTCCAAAAGGACGAAGCGGGCGAGGTGGAAGATGGCGACATCCTCACCGAAGCCGAAGAAACCCTGAAGGAGAAGGGCATCGACCGCATCTACGCCTCCATCGCCAACACCAACCGCCTGTGAGGCGCAAGTTCAAAGGCGACGGGTACGCGGTGGCGACCCTGCTCTACGGACCCCCGAAGGTGGACCGCGACGGACAGACCAACCTTCCGCTTGACAAGCCGGAACCACCTGAGGAAGAGCCACAAGAGGACAAGCCGGAGGAATGACCGATCTCTCTTCTATCTTTGTGAGATAGTTATGAGAAATGGCCAGTATGATCGTCAACGTCCCCAAAGAACAACCGATGTGCCTCTACATGCGCTGTGTCGATGACAGCCCATCGGCCAACCCCAAGCCGGTGATCGACTGGGTGAAGCGCGGAGAGGTATACACGGTCTACTCCGTGGCCAAGGCGCTCAACTCCAACACCGGTGACGTGGCCTACTACATCAAGGACCGACACGGAAAGAAGATCGAGGGCCATGATGGAGTGCCAACGTGGAGGGCCGAGCGCTTCGAGCCTGCTCTCCCCAACACCGACGACGACTTCAAGCTCTTCATCCAATATCTGAATTGAGCGGTATTTACTTCCCGGTGGAGACTTCATTGTATTGGAAAAGCAACGCTTTTCATTGGTCATGAAACACCTCTTTTGGTTGGACGACGTTCATCGGGAGTGGGCCTACAACGATGTGGCCCACGACAGCGGAGAGATCAAGCGCCTGCATCGGTTCTTGATCGACCACAAGGAGCAAATGTGCGTGCTCTACCACGGTACATCCGCCGACATCCCCGTGATGAGCGAAGGGTTGAAGCCAACTTCGGAGCGCACGCGCAAGTCCTTGCAGAGCCAAAAGGGTTTCGTCTACCTCAGCATCTACCCGCGCCACGCGAGGGACTTCGCCTCCATGGCCTACCCCGGAAAGGAGGTAAAGGTCTATGCCGTGACCGTCCCCATCCGCGAACTGATGGCAGACAAAGACCAATTGCGCAATCAGCGCCACTTCGCCCAGCGTGAGATCCCCAAGGACAACCTCACCTTCAGCTTGGCGTTCGGCCACGGCGCGCGTCTGAAGCGGCGCGTGTGGCCTTATGAGATCGAGGAGTTTATTCCATGAGACGATCTTCATTGTATAGCATGAACACATCACCGCGCACGAGCGCATCAACAGAGAAATGAGAACTATCGAGATCGGTAACGACCTAGTTACCTACCACTTCAAGGACGAAGCGGGACAGACCACCTCCATGGACATCGAGTCCAACGACATCGCTTGCATCGAGCGGGAGATCGACAAGGGGAAGGACACGGGCAAGCTGGTGGTGAACCAGAACGTTACCTTGTTCTGGCGCGTCAGCTTCGAGTGAAGAGACAAGTTCCCGACACGCAGTAGTGCGCCGCCTCTAAAACGGTATGCTGTGGATGTGAGTTCCACCGGGAGCACTCTTTTTACTTCCACTCCGCATCTTCATTGTATTGGTCATGGCACACACATACACACTGACCTTCGCCGTCTCGCGCGTTGACGTGGATGACCCCGAAGAGACCCGCATCGAACTGGTCGAGGACAATGAATCCGAGGGCGTGCGCGTCCATGTGGAGGAACCCGAAGAGGAACCCAAGGGATGCTACCGCTATACGGTACATCAGATGTTCGCCGCCGACAGCGATGACGAGGCGCGTGAGAAAGCGCAGGAGATGATCGACAACTCGGCCTTCGACATCGACATCTTCAACGTGAATGACAGCAAGGGCAACACCATCATGACCGAAGAGGACGAAGAATGACAACGCCCATCGAGATATACAGCGGCCATGGCCCGGTGTTCGTTCGCAACGAGCATTACGTAGGCTATGAAGATGGCGGCGATACGGTCGCCATGGCCTACGAGGGCCGCGTCACATGGGCCGACAGCGACCATTGGGAATACCCCGATTGGGTCTACTCCTTCATGGACAAACTGAAGGCGGAATACAAGGCGGGCTTCAAAGTGTGGAGCCGCAGGGGCGACAAAGGCTACATGACCATCTTCTTTTCCGAGCGGGTGTGATTTATTCCCGCTCGGGATCTTCATTGTATCATGTGGAGGTCTGTTCTTTCGGTGCATACTTTTACTTTGGCGGCGCATCTTCATTGTATTGGATATGAACCCCGAACAGCAACTCCGCCACTATCTCATCAGCAGGGACGTGGCACCCATATGGGCCGATGGCGCCATGCGTGTGCTGGGCACGGCCCTGAGCACCAACACGTATTTCACCAAGAGCATACAGGTGCAGGACCTGACCTTGCGCAAGGAGGCGCGCGGTGGGCACCAGATCAAGCGGCTGGCGCTCATGGTGACGCTGATCTTCCCCGACACCGAAAAGGAGCGTCCGGCGATCTTCGTCTATACGTTCGATCACGACCGCAAGATGGCCCACCAAATGAAGGTCCATCACAATGTGACGAAGGCGACATTTATTTCGGCCTGACATCTTCATTGTATTGGTCATGAACAACGCAACCCCCACCACCGTGTTGAAGCTCGGAAAAGGCAATGCCAAGTTGCTGAAGTCCACGATGATCTTCGGCCTTCCGGCCGGAAAGACCTGCCCCGGTGCGCAGGACTGCAAAAGTCAAGTGCAATTGGTTCCGGAAACGGGCCGTTACACGGTGGTGGATGGACCGGAATCCAAGTTCCGTTGCTACGCCGCCACCGCCGAATTGATCTACAAGGCCGTCCGTGAAGCGCGTGAGCACAACT
>JACCDG010447219.1_pt1 | contig 13097 bp, 16 predicted proteins | sample 7442471 | NCBI WGS metagenome assembly JACCDG01 (sample SAMN15323444, study PRJNA562643) | freshwater metagenome | isolation source: river surface water | place: USA:Blue River Watershed | collected 2017-08-17 | reverse complement strand
GTTCCGATAGAGGGCCAAGACACGATAAATCTCCGAACGACCAGGAAGATTCAGCTCCTCGTAAAGGTTGGCCAGCACGGGATAGAGATTGGCGCGGCCGGGCTTCTCTTTTTCCACCTCATAGAGGATGGAGTCGGCTTCTTCCGGGGTTCCGTTGAGAAGGAGCAGCGCCGCCAGCTGCTCGCGAAGCGGAATCTCCTCCGGTCGCGCCTCCGCGAATTCCCGCAAGAAACGGATGGATGTGGGTAGTTCGTCCGCGGCTAGGGCGATTTCGGCGGCGCGCAGCGCCACCCCGGTCAGGGCGGGATCAAGATCCGCCGCACGAATGAAGGCAGGCAGCACGGAGGCAGCAATTTCGCGCCGAGATTTTCGGGACAAACTTAGGCTGGAGCGAAGGAGGCCCTCGGACACGCGGGCCAAGCGCGCGGGATCATCCACCTGCCATCCCGCGAGGGCAGCCAGGGCGTCCCGTTGAGCCAGAACTGCCGCCTCTCCTTTTTTATCACCGATATAGGCAAGGCAGAGCAGGGTGCACCGTTCAGGCTCATCTTCCGGCGAAGAAGGTAAGGCTACCAAAACCTCAAGGGCTTCCGCGGACCGACCCAGATCCAGCAGGGAAGCGGCCTTGGCCAACGCCGCCTGGCGAGAGGAAGGGTCGGACTCCAGGGCCCGGGAATAAGCATCCAGAGCCAGTGAGCTTTCGCCAAGCAAGTCCGCACGTCGCCCCTCGGCAAAGGAGAGTGCGGATTCGACACGACCCTCGCGGACCGGTTCGACAGCGGTTAGCCAGCTCGGAAAAAGAGCAAGGAGGGCGCCGAGCGCCCAGACCTCACGTCTTATACCGGAGACGCTTCTTGTGGCGGTTGGCCCGACTGCGCTTGCGGCGCTTGTGCTTGGCGATCTTGGCCTTCCGCTTTTTCTTGATGGAACCCATGCGGGCATCGTGCCATCCGGACCTTACGTGACAACCTTATTCAGCGGATATTCGATGATACCCTCGGCACCAAGCTGCTTCAGTCGCGGGATCAGGCACCGAACGGTTTTTTCCTCCATGACTGTTTCCACCGCGACCCATCCATCCCGGGCCAGGGGAGAGACTGTCGGATCCCGTAAAGAGGAAAGAACCGAGGAGACAAGGGACACCCGCGAGCGGGGCACATTCATTTTTAACCCCACCAGATCCCGCGCCCGAAGAGCTCCCTCCAGGAGTAAATTAAGGTTTTCAATCCGGACACGGTCGGTCGGGCGGGCCCAAACCTTGCGGTTTGCAATGAGCTGCGGATAGGACTCCAAGATCGTATCGAGAATACGGAGACCGTTCGCGGCCAAAGAGGAACCCGTCTCGGTAATATCGACGATGGCATCAGCCAGCTCCGGAACCTTGACCTCCGTGGCGCCCCACGAAAATTCCACCTTGGCCTTGATCCGGTTTTTCGCCAGGTACTGCCGAACGAGGCCGACAGCCTCCGTGGCGATGCGCTTACCACGGAGCTGAGAGGGTTTGCGGATGGAGGATTTTACCGGGACAGCTACCACCCAGCGGGCGGGTTTTGCGGTGGCTTTGCTAAAGCGAAGCGTGGAAACGACATGAACCTTGGCGCGGGTCTCCTGAATCCAGTCGGTCCCGGTGAGACCTAGGTCAAGAAAACCGTCTTGAACGTAGGCGGCAATCTCCTGGGCGCGGATGAGCCGAACTTCAAACGAGGGATCATCGATCGAGGGGCGGTAGGTGCGGGAGTTTGCGCCAATACTGAACCCGGCGCGCCGGAAGAGCTCCAGCGTCGCCTCCTGAAGGCTCCCCGAGGGGAGGCCGATGCGGAGAGGTTTCATAGTTTTAAACCCTAGAGATTGAGGCGGAGAGACTCAACCTGTCCGTTTACGTTTACGATTACTTTTAGGCAGGGATGGCCGGCATCTGCTGGGTGATGCAGTGAATCGCGCCGAGGCCCCCGACGAGGGCGGAGCAGTCAATTCCGACCACTTTTCGATCCGGGAAGAAGGGACGAAGCAGCTCGAGAGTCGGTCGATCGGTGGGCGAATTAAAGACCGGCACGAGTACCGCGGAATTCGCGATGTAAAAGTTGGCGTGGCTAGCCGGATTGCGGTGATGGGGACCGTCACTACGGGGTGGCATGGGGAGTTCCAACACCCGCAGGGGTTGTCCGCGAGAGTCTTTGGCCTTCTGCAATCGTTCCCAATTATCCTTCAAGGGGGCGAAGTTTGTGTCTTGGGGGTCTTTTTCGATCGCCGTCACCACCACCCCGGGAGCCACAAAGCGGGTTAAGTCATCCACATGTCCGTCGGTATCATCACCCTCCAGACCGTCCCCCAGCCAGACGATCTGCTTCATGCCGAGCCAGTGTTTGAGCTTCGATTCGATCTCCCCGCGCGACAGGGAAGGGTTTCGATTTTTATTCAGCAGACAGTGCTCGGTGGTCAGGAGTGTGTCCTGGCCGTCCGTGTCAATGGAACCACCCTCCAGGATGTAGTCGTGGGTCTCAAACGGGGTGTCGGTCATGGGGCAGGCGGCCAAGGGAACCCGGTCGTCGGAATCCCAAGGCTGATATTTTTGCCCCCAGCCGTTGAAACCAAAATCATGCGCCACACGAGCAGGGTTTCCCGGTTTTCGGCGCAGCATAAAAATGGGTCCACTGTCCCGTAGCCAGGCGTCGTCCGTGGGAATGGTGACGATTTTTAGATTAGGGGACTGGATTTTGGCTTTCCTTAGGCGCTCCCCCACTTCGTCGGCGGCAGCGCAGTCATTCACACAGAGATAAACCCGCTCTCCCGGAATAAGTGCGCGAATGATTTCGAGATAGGTTTCCCGGACTGGCTCCATAAGACCCGGCCAGGTGCCTTGGTTATGGGGCCAGGCCAGCCACGTGGCCTCGTGTTTTTCCCACTCGGCGGGAAAACGGTACTGAGACCAGTCGAGGGTAGAGCTGGGCAGGCTCAAGGGGTCAGAAACCGCTGATCCAAGCCCTGGTAGGCATCCACCCGGCGATCCCGCAAAAAGGGCCAGTGTTGGCGGGTGATGCGGATTTCATTGAGATCCAGGTGGGCGCGGATGGTCTCCGTACGGTGAGTGGAGGCCTGGGCGAGAACTTTGCCGATCGGATCACAGGCAAAGGATGTGCCCCAGAAATCGAGATTATCCTCCCGCCCGGTCCGGTTGATGGAGAGGACGAAAAGGCCGTTGGCGATCGCGTGGCTGCGCTGCATGGTCTGCCAGGCGGAGCACTGCACCTGATGGAGTTCCCTCGGTTCGGTCCGGGCCAGTCCGATTGCGGTGGGGTAAATCAGGATCTGGGCCCCGCGCAAAGCCATGAGACGGGCAGCTTCGGGATACCACTGATCCCAGCATACCAGGACACCCAGTTTGCCCACCGGGGTCTGGATGGGGAGAAATCCGGTGTCCCCTGGGGCAAAATAAAATTTTTCGCTAAATCCAGGGTCATCCGGGATGTGCATCTTGCGGTAGGTTCCGAGGATCGATCCATCCGGACCGAAGACCACCGCCGTGTTGTGGTAAAGACCGCCGACCCTTTCCTCAAAATGGCTGGAGACGAGAGTGATCTTGAGCTTACGGGCGGTTTTAGCCAGGAGGTCTGTGGTGGGGCCGGGGATAGATTCGGCCAACTGGAAACAGTTGTAGTCCTCCTTCTGGCAAAAATAAAGAGAGCGAAAAAGTTCCGGCAGACAAACCAGCTTGGCACCCTGTTTGGCGGCGGCTGTAATGCGGTCGACTGCGGCCGGGAGGTTTTTTTTAGGGTCTGGCGACATCGCCATCTGGATGAGGGCGACAGGCAAAGAGGAGGAGCTTGGCTTTTTCGGCATCCCCGGATTTCAGCGTAAAGCGACCGGCGGGGCGAGAATTTCAGAAAGAATAACAGCCTCCCGAACCGAGGCAGGAGATTGGAGTTTTTGGCCCCAACGGTGAAGGCCGGCGGAGGTGGTGGCGGCTTGGGGGAATGGCCGGAAAGTGGCTCGAGGTGTTTCCGGCAACGCGAAAACGGTCTCAGGTTCACGATGACGAAAGGGTTTCGGCTCCGGAAAAGCCACCGGCGCAGAAATGGGCTCGGCAGACTCCAAAACAACCACGGGCTCCGGGGTCGGAGCGAGTGGCCGCTCCGGAGCCAAGATCACGGGAGGCTCTACGGGCTGAACTTTTTGGGGAGGGGATTCGTGGCGCCTCCGTCCCAAGGCTTCCAGCAGTTCTCCGAAGTCCCCAAACTCCTCACGGGGCTCCGGCTCAGGACGGGTCGGCCCAGAGCGGTTGGAGCGCTCCTTGGGCGGCATGGCATCAGGAAGTTCCTCCTCTTGGCTTTGGCGATTCCGCTGCATCCACCACTGCGCGAGGCTGGCGAGGACAAAGAGAACGGGGACGAGCCACTCCATGGCGGAGGACTACTTCGAACCGGTTTTGCCCGAATCCTTGGCGATGGCGGAGCGCATCTCCGTATCCGCGGAGACGTTGCGAATTTTTTGGTAATCGAGAATCCCTAGGTTGCCTTTGCGGAAGGCTTCCGCCATGGCGAGGGGAACCTGCGCCTCAGCTTCCACGACTTTGGCCCGCATTTCCTGCTCTGCGGCCACTGCGGCGGCGCGGCGCATTTCCGCCTTTGCTTGGGCCACCTGTTTATCGGCGTCCGCCTGTTCGGCCTGCAATTTGGCACCCACGTTTTCCCCGACATCCACGTCCGCGATGTCGATCGAAAGGATTTCGTAGGCCGTGCCGGCATCCAGGCCGCGATTCAGCACGTCCTTGGAGATGTCCTGCGGGTTTTCGAGAACGCCCTTGTAGGTTTCCTTGGAGCCAATGGCGCGGACGATGCCTTCGCCGACGCGGGCGATGATGGTTTCCTCGGTGGCGCCGCCAACGAAACGGTCGAGGTTGGAGCGTACGGTGACGCGGGCGCGCGCGCGGACGGTGATACCGTCCTTGGCGACGCCGTCGATGGTGCTCTTGCCGGAGGCGGTCCCCGGGCAGTCGATGACGCGAGGATTCACGCTGGTGCGGACGGCGTCAAAGACGGTCTTGCCGGAGCCGGAGGTGGCGAGGTCGATGGCGCAGCAACGGTTGAAGTCGAGTTTGATGCCGGCCTTGTCCGCGGCGATGAGGGCGCGGATCACCTGGTCCACGTTGCCGCCCGCGAGAAAATGCGTTTCCAGTTGGGCCGTGGATACCTCAATCCCGGCGCGGACGGCGGTAATGCGGGCGTTGACGATGAGGGAATTCGGGATGCCCCGCAGACGCATGGCAATCAGGGTGGGGATACCGACGGGCGCCCCGGAAGTGAGAGCCCTGAGCCAGAGGCCAAAGAAGTTCAGGAGGATGATTCCAAAAACCAGGGCAACCACCCCGGAGGCGATGAGGAGAATTAGTGGCATAATGAAAAATACTGGAGAACAGGCTTAGGCCGGGCGAACAAAAACGGCAGAGCCATCCACACGAACCACCTGAATTTTTGATCCGGCCTCCAGATGCTCCCCATTCGTGGTGACATCCACTTTTTCTCCCTCGATCCGGGCACTCCCTGCAGGACGGAGATCCGTGAGGGCCACCCCTTGGCGCCCCACCCATTTTTCCGTGCCGGCCGGAGCATGGGCGGAGGTGGACGCATCAAGAATGTACTTTTTCCCCAAGGGCGTCTTGGGGAAATACCGCATCCAAAGAATCGTCAGGATCGTGCCAGCCAACAATTCTCCCAAAAGAATCAGGGTTCCGGTTTTGGGGCCGAACTCCGCGAAACCAACCACGGCAGCCCCCAGAAGGCAGACGACCCCCAGGACGCCGGCGACCATCCCAGGAAGAAAAATTTCCGCGAGAAGCAGGGCAATGCCGGCAAGCAGGAGCGTCAGAAGAAGGGTCATGATTCAATCCGCTGAACCAACGTGGTGGTGCCTTCGCGACCCACAGACTGGATGGGGGTGCCCGCCGGGATGAAGTCCCCGTCCGCCAGAACGTCGTAAATCCCATGGTTAAAGTGAGCGCGCCCGCTGGGACGCAGGTCGGTCAAAGCCTCCCCCCGCGCACCGCGCGGGGCAGGGTCTTCGGTGATCGGTTGAAACCTCGGGGAGGTCGAAGTGAGTGCAAAGGGACGAAAAAAGGGAGAGCGGGGAAGAAAGCGGGCGATCAAGAGGATGGAAATGAGGCCGCCAAAAAGCCCGAGGGTGAAGTTCAAGGCTGGCAGATGGAGCTGCGGCAGAGTGGGCATCACGGGATCGGTGGGATAACGATCCACCATCGTGTTCAGGATCCCGAAGAGCAGGAGAGCCAGACCGGCAACCCCCGGCAGAAAAGTCCCGGGGAGAAGGAAGAGTTCCGTAGCGATGAGGGCCACACCCAAGCCGATCAGGAGAAGGTTTTCATAGCCGGACAAACCAGCAATGTAGTGTCCGAAAAAGAAGATCAGGCCACAAACGGCGGCCAGGAGCCCGAAAATCCCGAAACCAGGTGTCTTAAACTCAATGTACCCAAGCAGAAAGGCTGCTGCCATGAGGAGAGGGGAAAGGGAGACGATAAAGCGGCCGACCTCCTCAAAACCCGTCGGCTCCACGCGGATAATTTTGGCGCCGGGCTGCACATGCTTTTCAATGAGAGTCTCCAGACTGTCCGCCACCCCGTCCGCCAAGAGAGGTTGGTTGGAACGGCCGACCCGTTGGGTGGCTTCCTTAGTCGTCAGGGTGAGAATGTCTCCTTTGGCGACAATTTCCCGACCTTCGATCTTCAGCCCGGTTTGCTTGTTGACCATGGCGTCGAAGACCGCGGGATTGTGACCGTTTTGTTCCGCCGCGGCCCGGATAACCGCGGCATAGCCCGAGACAAACTTAGCGGGAAGTTCTTTGGGTCCCTCTTGACCCAGGGTGACCGGTGAGGCGGCCCCGATAATAGCGCCCGGAGCCATCCATATGTGGCGGGTGGCGGCGGAGATGAAAGCCCCAGCGGAGAAGGCCTCCTTATTCACGTACGTGAAGGTGCGGTCGGCCGGCTGAAACTTGGCGATAATACCCATAATCTCCTTCATGGCCTCCCCCTCGCCACCTGGGGTGTCCATGTCGAGCACAAGGGCCGAGGCGTTGTTTTCCATGGCGGTTTTGACCCCTCGGCGGACGATATAGACGAGGCCCTTCTGAATCTCTTTCTGGATAGGCAGAATATAAACGGGACCAGGGACGGAGGAGGCAAGGGAGCCTTCCGCGCGAACCGATGGGGCGAGAAACGCCAAAACCAGCAATGCTAAAAGAGTGCGCGCTGAAGGATTTGAACCTCCGACCAACTGCGTGTAAAGCAGCCGCTCTACCCCTGAGCTAAGCGCGCGAAAAACAGCAGGTAACATACTAAGAAAGTACGGGAACCCAGGCAGGATTCAATGAGGGTAACAGACTACCTGCCACACCCGGCCATCGGCCTGAGAGAAGCAGACGACCGCGAGGGTGTAGTACTGGTCGCGCTCCGGAACATAAACAGCCACGTTCTCGTAAAACCAGTCGTGGCCACGCGTGATGTTTGGCATCCGACCAAAGGTTTGCAAAACCACATCCCGGTTTTGCCCCACCAACAGTTCATGGAGCTGTTGCGGGGTGTAGGTGGCCGAACCGTAATAACTGTTCTGAGCCGGGCAGGTTGATGCCCACAGCCCCAAGGTCAGCGTGATCGCAAAAATTCGGGGCAAATTCATCAAGCCCTTATCATCGGAGTTTTGGGAAAAAGCGCCAGCTTCGCCTTGACCCTATGCCTCTAGATTCTATGCGGAAATGATGCGTTGGCTTCTTTTGTGGATGACTCTTAGCAGCGTGATGGGCCCGTTTCTCCGCGCTGAGGACAATCCCGAGGCACATCTATTTTCCGGCGGAGCGGCTCCTATGAAGGGGGAGAATGGCAAGTGGGGTTTGCGCGCGGCGGACGGAAGTTGGCTGCTGGAGCCCAAGTACGGGGAAGTGAGAGCCTTTTCAGAGGAATTGGCCGCGGCACGGGAGGGGACTTCCTGGGGTTACCTGGGAAAGGATGGAACCTGGAAAATCCCGGCCCGGTTTTCATGGGCGGGAGATTTCACCGAGGGCATGGCCCCGGCCAGCGAGGGCGACCGATTAACCGGCAAATTTGGCTACATCGACCGGCAGGGACGATGGGCCATCGAAGCGGAGTACGACTGGGCGAGGCCATTTCAGGAAGGCTTGGGCGGGGTTAAAGACGGGGCCAAATGGGGCTTTGTGGACAAGAAGGGGAAGCTGGTGGTGGAGCCCGAGTTTGACCAGGTCGGCGGCTTTTCTTCCGGTCTGGCTCCCGTGCAAAAATCCGGTGCTCCGGGAGAAAAGGAAACCTGGGTCTATATCAAGCCAGACGGCTCCCAGCCCTTTGAGAAGAAATATGCGTGGGCGGGAACTTTTTCCGATGGTTTGGCGCGGGTCCAAGTGGAGGACCGAATTGCGGGCAAATTCGGCTACATTGACAACAAGGGAGCGATGGTGATCCAGCCGAATTTTGAGGAGGCCTCGGACTTTCGCAACGGCAAGGCCACGGTGCGGTTAGAGGGAAAGAGCCGAACCATCGACAAAAAAGGAAATCCCGTCGACTGATCAGCCTTAAGGTTTTTTAGGGACGGGGCTAAGCTTTGGTTTATCACTCAGCCCCACTTTTTTCCGCATTTTAGAGAGATTGGCCGCCTGGTAAGGGTTGGAAGCCGGCAGGGTAGGGTCCCCCTCCCACGCGCTGTCCACGCCTTGCTCCGGGGCGATCACGGCATTCTTGGCCCCATCCGGCATTGAGTACCAACCCCGGGCATCGTCGTCCGGATCGGACGGGAGCAAAAGGCCCCCTGCGACCTTGACCGTATCCGCCATGAGCTCGGCCGTTAAAGGTTTTTCATAAAGGTAGTAGGTTCCATCGTCATCCATCCCAATGGGTCGGTAAATCCCTGCAGGAAATTCCTTCACCCCGCCGATTTGCAGTCCGGTGGCCTGAAGGGAGGCTTCCAGCTTAAGGGAAGGGGTGTCCGGTTGGCAGGGCTGCAGCTTTTGGGCCATCACCGCCAGCGGGAGGAGAGTCATCACCCAGAAAATGGTGCCCATCATGGTTACAGGATGACTTGCGCCGCGGATTCGGCAATTCCAAGATGCCGTCATGGTAGTGACCGCATCCGTTTTAGCTGTCGGGATAGCTGTGACTGTGGCCGGACAGGTGGCCAAGCACAGAATTCAGGATCCCCGATTGCCTTTTGCCGTTGGTCTGGCTTTGACCCTGTTGGCACCCACCTTTCTGATGGCACTGGTAGTCGAAGTGATCCTCCTTTTCACCTGGAATCCGCTCAACTGGATGGAATAAGGGCGATTTCGCTCCCGCTCTGGTAAAAGTGCCGGAGCCGCTTAAGGTGGTTTATGGAGTGGTTGCGACCGCTTGTTTTTATTGTTTTTCTTCAGCAAGGCGCCCTGGCGACAGGATGGGCGGGAGTCAGGCGGGATGATGTCGCAGATTCTGAGTTCCTAAACCTCGCCGCCAGCGCCCTCTATGAGTCAGTGGGAAAGTTTACCTATTCTGTCGGATCCTCGTCCTATGTGGCATCTGGCGTTCTTATTTCCCCGGAATGGGTGCTAACGGCAGCCCACGTGACCGCGGGAAATAATTACATGGGAGGTGGAATCAGTGATCTGGCTTTTAGTTTCGCGACAAGTGACGGAGTTCTTTCCTATGCCGCTTCCGAATGGCTGACCCATCCTGGCTGGGCCTCGACCGAGGGAGATTTGGCGGCTGGATACGATATCGCGTTAGTCCGCTTAGGCACGCAAGTGACCGCTATCCAAGCTGCTACACTTTACTTGGAAAATACCTTACAAATTCAGACTGGAACCATCGTAGGGTACGGAGCTACCGGGGTGGGCTCGACCGGTTGGCAAAATGGATCCTCCGGAATCAAGCGAGCGGGGCAAAATATGATCGAGGCCCAGGGTGACGGCATAACCCTTTCATCGAATATTCTTTTTACGGACTTCGATAAACCAGGCGACCCGGCGGAAAGCATCCTGGGCGCGGTGGCGCCTTTGGCCTTGGAATATCTTCCAGCCCCCGGGGATAGCGGAGGGGGTCTTTTTATCACACAAAACACACAGACCTTTTTGGTCGGGGTGACTTCATTTCTTTGGGGATATCGGGACGGTGGCGCCAACTCTGATTATGGGGATTTGGCCGGGTTTACCAGTACCACGGCCTACGCTGGCTGGATCAGTTCCGTGACGGGAATTCCGATCCCCGAGCCATCCACCCAGAGCCTTTGCATTCTGGCGGCATGCCTATGGCGAAGCCTTCGGCGTCGCTCGAGACAACAAGTTGTCAGAGGCTAGCTAAGGCTGTACGGTTATTAGGGAACCTGGGCAGTCGCTCCTGAATTCGGTAACGGGTTCGGGGGAGGAAAGTCCGGACACCAAAGGATACTTCGCCCTGGGAAACCGGGGGCGGTTTTGGGGTGACCCACGACCGACGGACAGTGTCACAGAAAATAGACCGCCCGACATTGTGTAGACCGTAACGGGACGCGCCATGCCGGGTAAGGGTGAAACGGTGGGGTAAGAGCCCACCCCTACGTTGGGTAACCGGCGGAGGGATAAACCCCGAAGGGTGCAAGGCCGAGCAGGGGAGACGGGTGATCCGCCCGTTCCGCGCAAGCGGAACATCCCCGGGTTGGAGCCGCACCGCAGGCCGCTTCGGCGGTCGGTGGAGTCCGTCGCAAGGCGGGCTAGAGAAATGGCTGCCAAGCCGTCGGAGAAATCCGGCGGGGTCCAGAATCCGGCTTATGGGTTCCGCGGAACGGGGGCCGGGCGGGGAATGCCGCCCGGCCTTCGCCTTTTCAGGAGGTCTGCTGGTAGGCAGATTCGACGCGATCGGCCACATCACGGTACTGACTGTCGATCTCGTAGATTTTCTTGAACTCCTCGAGGGACTCGGCCTTTTTCCCCATTTCCTCCAGGGCGATGCCGAGAGAATAAATCGCGTCTTTCTTGGTTGCATCCATGGCCACGATCTCCGAAGCAGCCGAGGCATACTGCTTCGCCGCCAAATCCAGCATGTTGCGCCGGTGGTAGGATTGACCCAAGAGGATCAGGGCTTTGTGGCGGACGGAGGGTTGGCGCAGGGCCTGTTGAAGTTCGGGGACGGCCTCTTTATAGAGCCCGTTGTCCACAAGGGCCTCACCCAGCTCGAAGCGGTAGTTGAGATCGTTTGGGTAGCGTGACACCCGCTCCCGCGCACTTTCCAGGGTGATGGATTTCCGCCGGGCCTCTATTTCAGACAAGACGGGGGCCTCGGCCCCGGAAGCGCGAGCCTGCTCCAGTTCCGTGTCCAACTGTTGGAGGCGGAGGCGGAAGACATTCTTTTCCAGGATCGGATCGGATTTCTGGGTGAGGTCGTAGGCGAACTGAAACCATTGGAGGGCGTGCTCAAACGAGCCCTGAACCTCGCACAGTTCGGCGATTTGTTTGGCGAGGTTGACGTTCTGCGGCTCCTTTTCGAACTGAGCATGAAGGCGACCTAGCTGCTCGGCGACAGCCTCGGCTGTTTTGACGACTTTTCCGGCGGATTCGAGAGCCAGACTCTCTTCCTTGCTTTTGAGGGAATCCCGGAAATCAGAGGATTTTTCCCATCCGCCTTCCTGGGTGGCCACCAAGGCACTGGCATCCTTCATGCCCTTGAGGGCCTCGCCGTCGGCCGGGTTGAGATTAAGGATGGCCTGGTAGGTGTCGCGTGCCTTGGACATTTGTTTGGCGGCAATGTAGGCGCGCGCCAAACCATGAAGGTTTCCCGTGTCCTGCGGTCTGGCCACGCGGACGGTCTCATAGGCAAAAATAGCCGTACCAGGAAGGTCGTTGTTTAAGGCCAGCTCGGCTAAGGCGCCATTGGCCTGACCGTTGGTGGGATCGATCGCAAGGGCTTCCTCAATCTTGGCCAGTCCCGCGCCAAGGGACTTTCCGGCAGCGGACTTGGCGCTTAGCACCATCGGAGCGATCTTCACCCCGGACATGCTTTTCTCTAGGGAGGACGCTCCTTTGGCCTTGGCGATTTGTGCGGCGCGGAGGACTTTGCGGCCCTCGAGGAAACCGGGGTTAGCCTCCAGAATCGGCGGGACGAGCATGAGGATATAGTCCCAGTTTTGGCGGGAGAGAGCGTCCTTGGCCTTACGGAAAGAGTCCGCCTGCGGACCTGTCAGCTGGCTAGAGGACATTTCCGGCATAAGCAGAAACCTTATCCAAAAAGGGGGCACCTCCAAAACCAAAAAGGACGGGGATTTCCTTGCCCTTTGTCGCTTCTTCGCCCATCCCGAGAGGAATGATTGAGTCTATCTTGGCGTTAGGAGCGGGCTTCCTGTTTGGGTCTCTCCCTTGCGGGTACTGGCTGGCCCGGTCGAAGGGCGTAAACATCCAGGCAAGGGGGAGCGGCAACATTGGGGCGACTAATGTCGGGCGGGTGATGGGGAAAAAGTGGGGTTACCTTGTCTTTGCCCTGGATGCGCTCAAGGGCTGGTTGGCCGTCTGGTTGGCGAGGGATTTTCTGCAGGCGGGAGACAGTTGGACGGTGGGGGCGGGAATGGCGGCGGTGGTCGGGCATGTCTTTTCTCCATGGCTCAACTTCAAAGGAGGCAAGGGTGTAGCCACTTCGGCTGGGGTTCTTTTGGGATTAGCTCCGGCCGTTCTTTTTTGGACCGCGGGGTTGTGGGGGGTGACGTTTGCGGCCAAGAAAACCGTGTCGGTGGCCTCTCTCCTGGCCGCGACGGCTTTTCCGTTTCTGGTGATGTGGCTGGAGCCAGGCCGGCCGGCACTCCTGTGGGCGGCATGGGCCTTGGCGGCCCTGGTGTGGTACCGGCACCGGGACAACCTGCAACGACTGCGGCAAGGGGTGGAAAACTCCTTCGATATGGAAAAGCAGGGAAAAAGGAAAAAGAAAAAGAAGAAATGAAAATTGTAGTGCTAGGCAAAGGGGCCTGGGGCGGCGCCATCGGGGAGTTGTTGCAGGCCCGTGGTCATGAGGTGGCCTGGGTGGAGCAGGACAACGTCCGGATGCCGGGCCCGGCCGAGATGATTTTTCTGGCTGTGCCGACGCAGGCTGTGCG
>JACCDG010868277.1_pt1 | contig 13103 bp, 31 predicted proteins | sample 7442471 | NCBI WGS metagenome assembly JACCDG01 (sample SAMN15323444, study PRJNA562643) | freshwater metagenome | isolation source: river surface water | place: USA:Blue River Watershed | collected 2017-08-17 | reverse complement strand
TTCAGCAATTTCTGGGCATAGGCAGCCCTATTCTTCAAACATCAAACGCACTGGTTTACACAACTTTCCAAGGTCAGTACTTTTGCGTGATTTCAAGGCAAATATATAACTGCCAAGAATCAATCAAAAATTAGGGCGGAACCAGTTAGGATCCTTCCTCTGATACTCTTCAATTTGTTTCGCGAGAAACTCTTTTGGAGAAAGATCAGGGGAAGTTTCTTTTTGTTCAGGAATAGCCGCCTCTACAGCTCGTCTAGCGCTCAAATCAGTATCAAAAGGAATAGGAAGCTGTCCTGCTCGATATCGCATTTGAACGCTCTTATCCGGGCCCCAGCTACCTTCAAAGCTGAGATTTCGGTTAGCCCCGCCGAACGAAACACCGGCAGAACTAGTCTGAGGTGATAGGGTTAGACCGAACCCCGAATTATCATTTAAATTAAAAGCCCCACCAGGTGCAATTGAAACTTTACCAGTCTGGTCAGACAAGGAAACAGTTCCAGTCTGTAATGTGTTTAACAAAGATTGCGCTGGACCGTGTGAAAAATCCTGAGATCCAACGGTGCGCCTAAATGCTTCTCTGGCGGCGGCTGGGCCAAGACCTGAGAAGTAACTAGATTCGGGCATTTTCTTCCTATTCTAACAAAGTTAAAACATGAGAATTTCTTCAGCTTCATGCAACAAATCGATAAGCGGATCTTAAGAATTCCATCAGATTTCTTTATCAAGTCCCTGCTACCCTTGAACGGCCAAAACCCAGTGGTACCAATGGTTTTCAAGGATGCACGATTCAAGTACAGTGCAGATTTATACAGTTCAAAATGAAATACGCGAACAGAGAATATCTACCATGGCGGACGAAATTGGAAGCCGAAACGGCGTTGCAAAGCTGGTCTGGGCAGTACTTGCTCAAACCCCATCGGGACGCAGCGAGGTCATCAAAATTACTGACCACGAAGAGGCTGACGACATGGTTCAGCTTAATCCGCAGCTGTATTTCAAAAGCGGTCCGATTGCACTGACGATCTGAGACCCACGAGACTCAGTTACAATCGATCACTCGACTTCACGGTTTTACACCAGCGGGTCTAATCTGTTCTTGATTCAAGTTTTCCATGAAACTGCCTGTGACTTCCTACGTTGTTCTGATGTACAACGAGGATATCGGTGCATTCGCTCCTGCTTTCCCTGATATTGACAAGGCAGAGGAGTTTGCCAATGCCATGAGGTTGGCTACCTCTAATCTGGCTATCAGTGAGCCGGTGCCTGTCACGCCGGAGCAAAGGGTACGGATCAGTGTCGAATGAGAAAAGTGGTGGTTTAACACCTGACGAACAATTCGAGCGTATTGCCTGGTCAGTAGCAGTATCAACGGCGCTAGAAAGCTGCGAAAGTCCGCAAGAAATCTATCGCCGCATGATGGTTCAGCACCAGGAGCGGAAGAACAAAGGCCAAACTTAATAACAAAGAAGACCGTGTTATCCTTAGTGGTAACACGGTTTTTCTGTATATGGCCAAAGTGTTGTCGGTCAGTGTTCCTGACTCTTTGTATGATCGGTGGCAGGAATCAGATCTAGATATCAGTCCGTCTGCTATTTTCCAATCTGCACTGGAAACAGAACTAGACCAGTCGAATCGAATGCTGATCTACTGGAGTTCTCGTGCGTTGAATGCAGAAAAGAAGCTCCGAATCATTGCCGACTTGGTGAAGGCCAAAGATGCCGACGTGAAGAACTTCTTGTTATTTACTTCCGACCGTTAAGGGCAGATAAAGCTCTTGTGTTGTTTCAGCCATCAATGTTGATTCAAGTCAAGCAGAAAGTAGAATATGTTGAACCAAGGTGAAATCCATGGGCGACAACAATACAACCAAGCATTATCATCCAGTGGAACTGACAAATGCGCAGCGCCTGGAAGCTTCGGAGCTGATGACTGCATTGAAAGATGCTGATCTCATTGATGGACGAAAGAATTTAGGTCAATTCGTGACCGATTGTTTTTTCCGTGGGCTGAATGAATACCGCAAAGAGCTTATGCGACACGACTAATAACCATTATCAAATAAATTATCGATTTTATTTGCATGTAGCGTAGAATGCTCTGCGCTCGTGCAAATAAAATTGTAGATAATTATCAATACGAGATCAGGCCGCCGCCAGGTAGAATATATACAGGATACACAGCTTAAACAGTGGCTGAAAGAGACTACAAACACGAATACAATTCGTATCACTCAAAGCCTGAACAAATCAAGCGGCGTGCTGCGCGTGTGAAAGCACGTCGTTATAAGGAAAAGAATGGTGATGCGCATAAAGGTGACGGAAGAGATATTGATCACAAAGACGGCAACCCTTTAAATAACAAACCCGACAACCTTCAGGTACGCAATCGCAGCGCTAATCGGGCTGACAAGAGTAAATAATCAAGGCAGAGCCACGTCCGCCGCCAGGGTTTATATATACATAGTAGTGATTAAACATAGAAGTATTCTCAATAATTCCCAGTTATTAAGAAAACAACTAACTTAACCTGAGACTCAAATAAGAAAGCCGCGCATGAAAAAGGGCCAAGGACACCACTCCCTGGCCCTCTGTCCACACACGCACACAATTGGAAGGGACACCCAACCATGCACCCTTGCAATTTACCCAAATTCGGCTATCCTGGTCAAGTTCTGGGACAAACCCAGGCGCACACTGCACTCTGACCATGAGCCCATTCGTTTTTCAGGCCGTTCAGACCCTCGATATCGGGGCGTCTGACAACCCGAACATCGATGTACAAGGCGGCAAGCTGATCCTCACGGCAACCCGTAACGGCGATCAGATCCGTATCACCGCACCTCTCAACAGCGTTATCCCTACAATTGAGCCTGCTTCTGCCGCAACGACCTCTGACACCGCCACGCACCCTCAGCGTCGTCGTCGGCGTCGTCGCTCCTACAACGCTGCTCACCATGTCCCCCGTGGTGAAAACAGCCCCCTGGCCAAGCTGAAAGAGTCTGATGTCCGTGAGATGCGGGCCCTGGCCAAGGATCCTTCCTATCGCAATAGCTACTCCAGTGAATACGCCATGATGCGTGATCTGGCGGATACCTATAAAGTCCACCTCACCACCACCTACAGCGTTATTCGCGGCATGACCTGGAAGCATGTTGAGGTTTGATGGAAAAGATCTACAAAGTCAGGATCTCATTTGGCGACGGTAATCCAATTGAGGATACAGTTGTCGCCAGGAGTGGAATGCTGGCTCAGGATATTGCGATGCGCACCCACCCAGGCGCTCGTAATATCCATCTCATCGGTGTCGATAACCGCTACGAGAGCCACAAGCCAGTCCCTGCACCATCGGAGCCGTCAATGCTGCATCACGAAGAACCCTACAACTTCTTTGAGAATGCAGATCGTGACACACAAATCCGTTGTTGCGTTCAAATGCGAGCCGAAGGTAAAAGTCAGCGAGCAATTGCTGGTTATCTAGGAATCGCAAAATCAACTGTCAGCCGGTGGATTAAGCAGTACGGTTGATTTAAAATTCAACTACTTGCTTATCCATCATGGAAACCTCGACTGATCACGGCCTCACCGTTACTTATGACGAAGAGGCCGGGATCATTTCTTTCGACTGGGATCCAGTAACCCACCCGGAGTACAACTACCTGGAAGAACTAACTGAAGATGACTTCAGCAAAATGCTCCAAGACTTCCTCACCAACTACACCAAAGAAAAAGAGGAAGAGCAGGGCGCAACCACCGAAATTTGAAATCGGTGATCGTGTAGCCGAACGACCCAAATCAAATTACATCCCAGGTCTTCGTCCTGAGATAAAAAGGAAAATTGCCCAGTATTCCGCACAGCGTTACGGCACTGTGGTGGAGAACTTCACCAAAGTCAATGTCAGCCTTCACCGGGCTGTCGAAACTAAATACGTCAGAGTTCTGTGGGATAACACAAAAAATCCCATGGAACATGCTCAATCCAGACTGGTTCTAGCTGATGAGCTGGCACAGGCTCTGGAATCTTACATGGAATCCCTCGGAGGTTAATTGTGAGTTTCATCGTCAAACCAGCAGATGAAGTCAGGATCCGCAATTTACGCGGGGCCCTGTGTGACTACATCGATGAAGAGGATTTCGATGGTCTTTATGCAGACATTGAAAAAGTCCTGACTGAGGAGCGGGATTCTTTCACTGCCAAAGCAGCGGCTTACGCCAAGGTACTCAATCACTTGATCGAAAAGAAGGAGAATAATAATGCCTGATTCATTTCTCGTTGAGGGTTTTACTATTTGCCAACGTAAAATCAATTGTCCTAAGCACGGTCTCCATGAACACATGATCAGCAGCAACATTGAAAGTCATGAAGGAAGCTGGTGCACGTTGTGCTGGCTTGAATCACTTGGTCCTGCATTACCAGTTATCCAAGCATCTGTTGAGCAAACCAATGACTAAACTTTCTCTCGCTGCTCAGCACATCCTTGCCGCATTAAACGAGGTTGCCTGGGACTGGGCTTCAATGGAACAGGCCTCACCACGTGAGATTGCTGCTGCTGCACTTCGGGCTGCTGTAGATCAAGTAGCACCAGATGACTATGAGTCTTTCACTGGTCACTACGATTGGGATTCTGGTTTGGAAACCAGAAATAACTCTATTCGTGAGGCACTCCTTTGCATTGCAGATGAATTAGAGCAACTTAATGACTGACATCAGAGAATTAATTTCCAGGTTGCTGGAAGTAGCCGAGTGTTACTCTGACGGCAAACAAACCTACGAACCATTTGAAAAGATTCTTGAAGAAGCTCGCGCGTACCTAAATCAACAGGAGATCAGTAATGACTGAACAACACCCCATGACCCCACCGCCGGAGCTGGTGCAGCAGTGGGCATCCGAGTGGATGCAGCTTCAAAACGTCAACCGTGACAATTTCATGGCCATCCGTGCCGCCCAATACGGTGCCGATCAGGAGCTGGAGGCGTGCTGTGAGTGGGTTAAAGGCCGTGACTGGACATGGACACCAGCCAATCTCCGCGCTGCCCGCCGCCCCAAGCCCCCGAGTCTCAAGCAACAGGTGCTGGCAACACTGCAGCACCCCAAAGACCTATGGAGCGCAGATGAAGTGGACGCCATCCGCCGCCTAGTGGAGCAGCTTGATGAATGAACAGCACATCAAACGCCGCAAACTCAAGGACGGCTACCAGATCTCCTGCTGCAAAGGACTCTGGAAAGTAATTGCACCCAATCAACAAATAGCCGAGCGTGAAGCTAACCACTACTGGTTCCAATACTTCTCTGACGGTGAATACGATGACTAAACAAGAACACGTTGAATACAAAGCAGATGTCATGCTTCAGTTCATCCAGGAGCATGGCCGTCTGCCTAAAGGCGACGAAGAATACAACGGTGTCAAGCTTGGTCGATTCCTTTCTGCTGCAAGGCAATCGCGTAGCAAGCTTGCAATGGAAGCATTAGCTAAACGTGGTATCGACTTTAGTGTTGGTACCAGAAGCTATATGCGTCAGGTGAATTTGATGCAAGTCATCAAATCCCTGGAGAGCTGACTGAATAGTTGGGCCGGTGGCTGTGGCTCACGCGCCTAACCAACCTCACCGCTGCCGGCCCGGTCAGCGGCCATAACCATAGTGAATCTATGGAGCCCTAAGCATAGCACGGTGGGTGAGGCACCTGTGGCTTTGACTGCTAATCAGAGGGCTGGCAAGCCCAGCTCGCAACGGGCACCAAGCTTGGTATCGTTGGCCATGTAACTCAATCCCCCATCAAATGCTTTGATCTGGACTCATGAGACCAAAAGCGCGAATCCTTCTTGAAGAATGTATCGAACGCGGCGTTCGTCGTGGTTACACCAGGGCGCACAAACACAACGAAACCCCCTCAGAAGCAACCATCTACGAAGAAATAGAAAATTGCATCATGTCTGAAATCTACGAATACTTCCAATTCGACGATCTCTGATGGCAATGCCTTGCAGAGTGTGTAACTCAAAAAACACACGCACCACAGCAACTGAACACCACGGCAACGAATCTTGGCGCTACTGTCGATGCTTGGATTGCGACGCTCGATATAAAACAATCGAGACTTACGCAATCAAAAAACGTGGGGCGCCTCCAGGAACTCCCGTACACCCAAACCAGCGTAAAAAAGGCACGACAAATGCAAGCGCAGTTCTGACCGAGGACAACGTAAGGTTGATCCGAGACCTGGCGGAAGACAACGTTACTTACGACACCATCGCAAAACAATTTGGTATCCACAAAGATACCGTTTACCGCATCGTCAAACGCAAACGCTGGAGGGACGTTAAATGAGCTGGAAAGAAATTCAAGCCACAGGCAGTTACGACATCGTGATGGATGAGTACAGCCTTACCATCACAGGTGGGGCATTAACAATTACATTTGAATTCTTAAAAAAGGACGACTTAGAGCATATTAAATCGTGTATTGATTGTATGCTTGACTCCACTCCCCTTGAAGCCTGATGAGCAGTGTTCGCCTTGTCTGGTCCACGCCAGAAGCAGAGCCTTTAATCACAAAAATGGCCCGTGTTTCGGCGCCGCAAAACCAGGACAACATGGATACTGCTCCACGGTTGATCCGGTATCTTCTGAAGCACAAACACGTTTCTCCATTTGAAATGGCGAACATGTGCGTCGAAATCAATACAACCCGCGCAATCTCTGCTCAAATCTTGCGTCACAGGTCGTTTACATTTCAGGAGTTCTCGCAACGCTATGCAGATACATCTGCAATCGGGCAATCGGTAATTCCACACCTGCGTCGGCAGGACACAAAGAACCGTCAAAATTCAATTGATGATCTTTCGCCAGAGCAGGTAAGTAGCTTCTATCGCCGCATCAGCAGCCTGTTTGAAGAGGCTGAACATCTTTACCAGGAAATGGTCAGTGGTGGCGTCGCTAAAGAATGCGCCAGGTTTGTATTGCCTATGGCTTCACCTACCAGGCTATTCATGAACGGCACCCTCCGTTCCTGGTTGACTTACATTGCCCTGCGCGAAAAGTCTGGCACCCAGCTTGAACACATGAAAATCGCAAAAGATGTCAAAAAAATCTTTTGCGGACAATTCCCGATGATTGCTGAGGCAATGGGAGGAGTTGATTGCGACTGGGAGGTTTAGGTTGGCGGCGGGAAGAACCGCCAACACACCAGATTCGGCCAGGCTTCACGAGGCACTGACCTTAACCAGCTCTGGAGCCGGGTAACGCCCACATGAAGTTTCAAGTGGAATTTTCAGCTTACCCTGATTTTCACAAATCCTGAAAATTACAAAAACGTGAAAAACGGTTTTGGTGACAAGGATCTCAGTAAATGGCGCACAGCCCGATACTGGATCTCCTGCTACGAAAAAGGCAATGAAGATGAACCGATTTCCTGCCATCGTGCGGAGATTCTCTACAAAGCAGGGCAAAGCAAGCAACAGAAAATGCTGGCTTACTGCCACGACATCTTCCGCTATTCGCCTCCCGTATGGGAAGTGCTGGTACATCAGGGCCCAAGCGAGATTCCGGAATCTGGTGATCAAATCGTCGCCAGACTGAGCCGAGAGAAATTTGATGGCTGCGAAGAGTTGACAATCTGAATCTCTTCCTTCATAATTTCTTCGGTTCTGCAGACCACCTGTGGCCACAGGTTGCGACTATCCTCGTTATGTCGCATGGATTCCGTTGAGGGAAGCAACGGTCTCACGATGAAGCTAGGGATAAGGCACGGGCCGCACCCGGTAAGGTTCCTACAGCGGAACATCCAAGTCCCTCTCTTCTTCCCATAAGCATTAAAACCATGGATCAATACGAGGCATTTCCGTTCCTAAGAAACTTAGAAGAAAACTGGAAAGACGTTCTGGAAGAGCTGGATAACCTGCTCTACAACGAAGCTGCTTCCAGCGTCAGCCTATTTGAGCCGTGGCACGAAAAGGAAATATACGAAGGTGATTGGGATGTTTATGGTCTCTACGCTTTTGGAAAGAAAGTAAAAAACAATTGTGAGCGTTGCCCCAAAACCACCGCATTAGTTGAGTCTATCCCAGGGATGGTAACTGCTGGGTTCTCCGGTTTGGCCCCAGGGACGCACATCAAGCCGCACGTCGGCTACACCGGAGAGGTCCTGCGGTGCCACCTGGGCCTCATCGTGCCCAGCCCTCTACCCGACTACGATCGCCGCGCTACCGGCTGCCTGACAGCACAGACATGCGGGTTACGGGTCGGAGATAATCTGTATTACTGGGCGCCAGGGGAGGCATTCGTTTTTGACGACACAATCGAGCACGAGGCTTATAACTGGGGCAATCGCACTCGATTCGTGCTACTGATTGACTTCAAGAAAGAAGTCCCCCAACCCGAATCGGACGGTATGAAACTCCTCGATAAACCAACCAAAGGGCTGCTCGATGGGCTAGGTTCCACCACTGGCGGTTCGTTTCAGCTTCCTTTTCTTTCGAGTAAACGCATCCGCGATAAGTTAAAGAAGTCATCTCAATGACTACATACACTTAACTGTATCGATTGCTACGAATTAATGTAGTTTATTGCGGAACAGTTCTTGTTAAGAAATTGTTATGGGGTGGGACTGCACCGTGATCAGTGGCACAGTCCTTCAGTTGCCAGGGGTAGGAAACGCTAAAAACTACCCCTCCCCGGAATAAGGAGCCTGCCAGTGCGTTCTTCTTCGGCTCCGCTGGTAGAATAGACTACATGTGCCTAGAAATCTACAGTCGTGGTAACTTTAACCAAACCCAAAATCATAGGGTGTGCCTCCAGTGATTCCGGTCAGCTCGCTGTTATTGATCCATGCCACATCGAAGTGTCTGAAAGCGGTGCCGTTCGTTTCCCTAGCTGGAATCTTTATACTGCTTTTGACACTGAGCTTGGTGACGGTGAATTCACTGTCTACGAGCAGCGCGACCGCCGTGGTAAGCTGAAGCGGATCGTCATCGAGATCGAGTGAAGTACGCTGATCCTCGCAAGCATCCAAACCACTGGCTGTATCTCACGCTCTGTGACTTAGTTTATTCAACTGACCCGCAAGATCGCCAAGCTCTTCTAGATGCACTTCATGATCTGGTTGGGTACATGGAGCCTGGTTTAATAGATCAATTATTTCGGCCATGGATCGATAAATACCTTCTCCTTTTGGACGAACAAGAAAAGAATCAGAATAATGCTCGCCCCACGTATGTGCAAGAGGGTCGGGAGGAGTCACCGGTTTAACGTCAAAAAACTCACGAATAGGGTCATTCCAGTAAGGCGGCCGATACCAGATAAATTCTTTTTTGTCTGCATCAATTACCCATTCACGATTGGTTTTTGCCCAGCGCGACCAGGCACGAAACTGTCGGTCAGGATCTTTAGAGGTGCAATCCAGCACCATCCCATCACCAGGGTGTAGGTTCCACCTGAGTACGCGAACTGCTTCAAAACCTTTACTGATTGTTTTTAGGCCGGCTTTACCAACAATGTGATTGGCTAGAGACCGCGCACGCTTATTTTTTCGCTTCCAATACCAATCGTTTAACTGACGGCGGGATTTGCCAACTGCAAACCCTACATTCCACATGTAATAACCAGGCTGATACTCAAACATCGGCTCCAGGAATACTTTACATAGTTGATCACCTACGCGAAATGTGGTACTGGTAAACTTGCGGCACATTCGGTACGTCATTTTGTGGAAGAATTACTTCTTTTGATCCAAAGGGATCCGGAGCTGTACGAAATTGTAGAACAGCTCAAGCACCAGGACGAAGATGTTGCGGATTTTGTTTTGAGTGTGGCAAAAATGCTCTCCATTGAATTTGAAGATCTGCATCGCACTGACCTGAGCGACAAACTCGCTGCACTGTTCGGTGGACTGCCGGAGCGTGCATTTGTGATGGTACCGCTGTTTCTGCACATCGCATTGGATATCTTCCTCATGCGGGCGATTCCTAATCACGAGTCGATTCGGGAGTGAGCCATGCAAGTAGGTTTTGTTCTTGCCTCTAATGATCTGGCGAAAGTTCTCTGTCTCAATAAGGATCGGGAAGGTGTACAACTCCTGCCCGTACAAAGCACGATGGATCTGAATCGGTCAATCTGCCTGTCCGACCTAACAGAGATTAAGAATGTTTACCAAAGACTTAAGGATTCTGGGCTGGTAGGGAGCTTGGAGATCGTGAACGTGGCTAGACTCTACAAGCGCTTTTATTGATCCAGTCTTGGCATGAGGCTCATCTGTGATATTGAGACTGACGGTCTTCTTCACCAGTTGACGAAAGTGCATTGCATCGTTCTACGTGATGTAGATACGGGAAGAATATACAGTTGTGCAGATCATCCAGGCTATATCTCCTTAAGCGAAGCGCTGGATATGCTAGAGGCGGCTGATGCAATAATCGGCCATAACCTGATTAATTTCGATCTGCGAGCCCTAAGAAAGGTTTACCCTTATTTATCAATAAAACCTGAGTGTGAAATTGTAGATACGTTGATTCTGAGTCGAGTTCTGTGGCCAGAACTTGAACCGGTTGATGATCAAAAGTTCTCACACATTGAATCAAAATACAGAGGGCGGCATTCCCTTGCAGCATGGGGCGAACGCTTAGGCGTTGCCAAGATCAAATTCAAAGAAGAAACTAAAAAAGATCCAGACGTTCAAAATGTCTGGGAAAAGTGGTCTGAGTCGATGCAGACTTACTGCGAAGGTGACACTTTGGTGACACTGGAGCTATACAAATACTTCTTAACGCAGCCTTTAGATCCACGTTGCCATGAGCTAGAGCATGAATTCGCTAAAGTGATGGCGCTGCAGGAGGAATTTGGTTTTCCGTTTGACAAGAAAGCGGCCTTCGCACTGGTTAATACCCTTAAGGCTCGCAGTTCCGAGATCTACGATCAGCTCCAGGAGGTATTCCCACCTATTGTCGAAGAAAGAATCTCCTCTAAGACAGGGCGTCAACTCAAATCACGTGTCCATACGTTTAATCCCGGTTCGCGTAGTCAAATTGCCGATCGGTTACAGCAGCGTTATCCTGAAATTAAGTTTGATAAAACCGAAAAAGGGAACGTTAAGGTCGATGATGACGTTCTTGAAGTCCTCGCTGAAAAGTATCCGGAGGCTGGATTACTCAGCGAGTATGTATTGCTTGCTAAGAGGCTTGGGCAGATAGCAGAAGGCAAAGAAGCCTGGCTGAAACATTGCGATAAGTTCGGTGATAGCCGTATTCACGGTGGTGTAAAGACAAATGCTTGTGTGAGCGGTCGTTGTTCGCACGTATCACCAAATATGGCTCAAGTCCCGTCTGTGGGCCATGCTTACGGTGCCGAGTGTCGTGCGTTGTTTACGGCGCCAGAGGGTTGGGTGCTAGTCGGTACTGATGCTTCCGGTTTGGAGCTGCGGGCACTCGGGGCTTGGTTAGCTCATTTTGATGGCGGTGAATACGCAAACCTTGTTAGTACAGAAGGATTTGATATTCACACCTACAACGCAAAACTATTTGGTATTTACGACGGAAATGGAGACATAACAAAGGCAACGCGTGATCTAAGCAAGCGACTGATTTATGCTTTGCTATACGGAGCTGGAGCCAAAAAAGTCGGGAGTGTGGTTGATGTTACTGCCCCAGAGCAAAGGCAATATGAAATTGGCAAGAAAACAATTGATACGTTCTATGCAAATCTGCCGGCTATTAAGCAACTGAAAGACAAAATTGATGAACGAATTACAGAGCGTGGATATCTATTAGGCATCGACGGACGGCACCTGCAGATTCGCTCCAGGCATTCTGCTCTCAATCAGCTTCTGCAAAGCACAGGCGCGGTTCTGATGAAGAAAGCAACCTGCATTCTCTATAACGATTTAGAAGAAATGGGGTTGTCATTTGGCTCTGAATATGGGTTCTGTGCCAATGTTCATGACGAGATTCAAGCTGTTGTGAGGCCTCAGTTTGTAAATTTGATGATGAGTACTTCAATCAGGGCTATAGAAAAGGCTGGCAAGTATTTCAACTTGTTGTGCCCCTTTACAGGGGAGTCCAGGGCTGGAAGAAATTGGAAAGAAACGCACTGACGCAGTGCGTTTTTTAAATTTCACTATAAACTTATCAAGCGCACGTCACGCCACCATGGACCCCCGCCGACAACGCATCTGTACCATCAAAGAATCACTTCAAGACATGACACTGGACGACCTCCAGTCCATGTCCGATGATCTCACTGATCTCATCCAAGTCTTGGTCACACGCCAGGTTGCAATCGAAGATGTAATCTTGGAACGCCTGGAGGAGGCATTCTCTAAATGACGCCAGACGAACGTAAATGGCACGTTCGCTATTTGCGATTAGCGCATGAAGTTGCTACCTGGAGTAAAGATCCATCAACCCAAGTTGGTTGTGTTCTAGCCAGAGATCGGCGCATTATCTCCACTGGATTCAATGGCTTTCCTCGTGGAATTAGCGACGATTTAAATCGTTTAATCGACCGTGAACAAAAGTATCTGTACACGGTGCACGCAGAAGGAAATGCTATCGTTACTGCTGCGTTGCACGGAGTCAGTACAGAAGGCAGCACGGCCTACATTACGTTTCCGCCGTGCTGTCAATGTTCCGCTCAACTCGTCAATGCAGGGATTAAAAACGTTGTTGTCTCTGGCAAAAACGAAATCCCTAAACGCTGGCTCGATAACTTTATCGCAGCCAGTAAGCTTCTGCGCGAAGCAGGAGTAGAGTACGTCACCATCGACCCGTCCTAGTCAAAACTCATGAACACCATCCTTTGCACAGCCTCTTACGTCGGTGAAATCTTTACGGAATCAGGACTCCGCTTCATGGAGGTAAAAATTCCTGTCTCCGGTAAGAATGGTGCACCCGCTCCGCTCTACCTGATCCCTAATAAAGCTGCTGGTGATACATTCGATGCCTTCGCTCCAGGGTGTAATCTCCTGATTAGCGGTCGTTTGTACCCAAATCGGAACGACTACAAAATGTATGTAGCACCGACGCAACCCCTGCAAGTTGTACCAAAAGAGGTGAACGTTAATCAGGTAAACCTTGCAGGCGGTGTTGGTTACATCGGTGAGCAAAAACTGGAGGATC
>JACCDG011088365.1_pt1 | contig 13104 bp, 3 predicted proteins | sample 7442471 | NCBI WGS metagenome assembly JACCDG01 (sample SAMN15323444, study PRJNA562643) | freshwater metagenome | isolation source: river surface water | place: USA:Blue River Watershed | collected 2017-08-17 | reverse complement strand
TGCCCAGCACCACCTGGCCGCTGCGCCACACATACGCCACCGGCCCCAGGCCGTCCGCATCCTCCAGCGTGTTCATCGCCCGCAGCGTCTGCCCTTGCTGCAGCACCCCGCCCATCGTCACGATGCCCGTGGGCGCGTCGTTGCGGTTGCCCACCACCGCGCTGGCTGTACCAACCACCCGCTCCAGGGTGCCAGCACCGTCTTCGTATTGCATCACCACCCGCAGGGCATGGCCCACATCGGCCTGTACCAGGGTGTGGGTTTGCCCGGTGGCCCCATCGATGGCTTGCCAGCTGCTGCTGTCCTGCGGGACCATCAGGCGCTCCCACTGCCAGCTGGGCGCGCCCTTCATGCCGTCCTGGTCCTGCCAAGTGCCCAGACCTGCGCTCAGGGTCTCCCCCTCCAGCGCCAGACCCGCCACATCGGGGGCCCCCGATGGGATGTAATTGAAAGCCGTGACCGGCAAGGTTGGCGCACTGCTCACGCGCTCGGGCGTGCCCTGCCCGTCGGTGTAGCGCAGCACCACCCGCACAGGGAACCCCACATCGTCCAAGCCCAGTTGGTAATGCACATCTTGGCCGGCGCTCAGGTCCATCCAATCGCCTCGGCCATCGGGTTGCGCATTGCGCTGCCACTGCACACTGATCGCGCCCATGCCGTCCAGATCCGCCAGGTTGTGGTTCAGGCCCAGAACCTGGTCACGGCTGACACTGCCGGTGATCACCACACTGCCCGTGGGCGCGTCGTTGACGTTCTGCACCAGCGCACTGGCGCTACTGGCCACCGACTCGGCCTGGCCAAAACCGTCCACATAGCTGGCCGTCACCGTGATGCGCCGGCCCACCTGCGCCTGCGTCAGCGCCAGGCTGCTGCCCGTGCCCAGCACCTGGTTCAGGTCGTCGCGCCAGGTGTAGGCCACCGCCCCGGCGCCACTGCCCGGAATGCCGTCGGCATCGACCAGGGCGTTGCTGGCGATCAGGGTCTGCCCCTGCTGCGCCAAGCCCGCGATCGTGACCGCGCCCGTGGGCGCGTCGTTGACGTTCTGCACCACCGCGCTGGCGCTGCTGGCGACCGACTCGGCCTGGCCATAACCGTCCTCATAGCTGGCCGTCACCGTGATGCGTCGGCCCACCTGCGCCTGCGTCAGCACCAGGCTGGCGCCCGTGCCCAGCACCTCGTTCAGGTCGTCGCGCCAGGTGTAGACCACCGCCCCGGCGCCGCTGTCCGGAATGCCGTCGGCATCGGTCAAGCTGTGGCTGGCGCTCAGCACCTGCCCTTGGGTCGCCCTGCCGCCCATGCTGACCGATCCCACCGGCAGATCGTTCAGATTGGCCACCACGGCACTGGCGGTGCTGCTGACGCTCTCCACCTGGCCCTGCAGATCGGTGTAGCGGGCCGTGACCGTGATGGTCCGGCCCACATGGTCCTGCGTCAGCGCCAGGCTGGCGCCCGTGCCGAGCACCTGGTTGAGGTCATTGCGCCAGGTATAGACCAGCGCGCCCGTGCCACTGTCTGGGATGCCATCGGCATCGGCCAGGTTGTTGGCTGCCCGCAGCACCTGGCCTTGCTCCGCCAAGCCCGAAATTGTGACCGTGCCCGTGGGCGCGTCGTTGATGTTGGCCACCAGCGAGCTGGTCGCGCTGCTGACCGCTTCTGCCGTGCCCAGCTGGTCGGTATAGCTGGCCGTGAGCGTGATGCGCCGCCCCACCTGTTCCTGGGTCAGCAGCAGCTGGCTGCCCGTGCCCAGCACCGCATTGAGATCGTTGCGCCAGGTGTAGACGATCGCACCAGCCCCACTGCCCGGAATGCCATCCGGGTCGACCAGAGTGTTGCTGGCGCTCAGGGTCCGCCCCTGCTCGGGGGTGCCCACGATCGTGACACTGCCCGTGGGGGCGTCATTGAGGTTGGCCACCCGCTGGGTGGCAGCGCTGGTGACCGATTCGGCAGAGCCGAGCAGATCGGTGTAACTGGCCCGAAGGGTGATGGCACGCCCCACATGGGCCTGCGTCAGCAACAGGCTGTTGCCTGTTCCCAGCGCCACGCCTTCGCTCCACCAGGTGTAGACCAGCGACGCCGCAGCCGGCATGCCGTCGGCATCGGCCAGGTTGTTGCTGGCGCTCAGGGTTTGGCCCTGTAGCGCCGTGCCCCGAATGGTCACCGCTCCCGTGGGGGCATCGTTCACATTGGCCACGGCTTGGGTGACGGCACTGGTCACCGACTGGAGCGAGCCTTGCAAATCGGTGTAAACAGCGGTCGCCGTCAGCTTGCGGCCCACCAGGGCCTGGGTCAGCAACAGGGTGTCGCCCGTGCCCAGCACATCGGTGCCGCTGCGCCACACATAGGCAATGGCACCTTCGCCATACTCAGGGATCCCATCCAGATCGCTCAGGTTGTTGCCAACGCTCAAGATCTCGCCCTGGCGCAGGACGCCGCTGATCGTGACCTGGCCGACCGGTGGATCGTTGAGGTTTTGCACCGGCCCCACCTCGGTGCTGCCCACGGCCTCGGGCGTGCCTTGCAAATCGGTGTAGCGGGCCACCACGCCAATGCGTTGACCCACATGGCTTTGCGTGAGCAGCAGGGTGCGGCCATCGGCCACCGGCTCACCTTCGATGTACCAGGTGTAGCCGATCGCCCCCGCCCCGCTGGACGCAATGCCATCGGCATCGCTCAGGTTGTGGACCGCCGTCAGGGTCTGCCCCTGGGTGGCCGTGCCCGTGATGCTGACCGACCCCACAGGGACATCGTTCACATTGGCCACGATCCGGGCGCTGCTGCTGACCGACTCCTGGGTGCCCTGCAGATCGGTGTAGCTCACCACCGCCACCAAGGATTTGCCCACATGGTCCTGCGTCAGCAGCAATCGGGGGCCGGTGCCCACCTCCACCCTGTTGGCGCGCCACGAATAGTTCTGGTCCGACAAGGTCGGCAGGCCATCGACATCGCTCAGGTTCTGGCTCGCGGTCAAGGTCGCACCCTGCTGCGCCGCGCCTGTGACCGTGACACTGCCTTGCGGCAGGTCGTTCACATTGGCCACCGCCGCACCTGCCGTCACGCTGACGGTTTCGGTGGTGCCTTGCAAATCGGTGTATTGGGCACGCAAGGTCAGGGTCTTGCCCACCAAGGCCTGGGTCAGCACAAGGCTGCGGCCCGTGCCCAGCACCTGCTCGCCATCGCCCCAGGTGTACGTGGGGGCGTCAGGGCCACTGACTGGGATGCCATCGGCATCGGCCAAGGTTTGCAGCACCTCCAGGGTCTGGCCCTGGGTCAGCAAACCCGAGATGGACAAGCTCCCCGTGGGCGCGTCGTTCACATTGGCCACCGGGCCCACGGCGGCGCTTTGCACCGACTCGGCATTGCCCTGGTCGTCCACAAAATTCAATCGCACCGTGATGGTCTGTCCCACCTGTGCCTGCTGCAAGGTCCAGGTCGACTGCGTGGCCCCGGCGATGTCCACACCACCCGCCTGCCACTGGTAGGTGGTCCCCGTGCGGGCCCAGCCATCGGGGTCGACGACCGCGCTGTCGTCCACCGACAAGGTCTGGCCTTGCGCGGCCAGCCCCACAATGCTGGGCGCCCCCGTGGCGCGCAGGTTGTCCACCATCACCACCCACCCGGCCGTTGCCACGCCACCCTGGTCGGCCAGGCCCGCCATGATGTAACGGTCGCCCGACAGCACCAGGCGGCGTGCCTCATCGGCCATGACGGACGATGCAGGATCCAGATCGATGCGCGAGACGCCATCGGGCGTCAGCTGGGTATCGACTTGGCCATCGGCGGTCAGCCGAAACAGCGCCATCGCGCCATCCGAGGTCCCGGAAGCCAAGACCCGGCCATCGTCGGCCAGGGCCACCGACATGGCCCGGTCTCGCCCCGACGAGGTGTCAAAGCGCGCCCACCCATCGCCAGAAAAACCCGTGTCCAACTGGCCGTTGGCCAGCACCCGCAGCACCAGCGCCGTGGCATACCCTCCTTCGGCTACCGCATAGCCCGACGCCAGCACCTGGCCAGTGTCCGGGTCGTATGCCAAGCCAGTCAGGCCTTCTTCGAACGCTGCCCCTGTGTCCAGGATCAGCGCCCCGCCATTGGCAAAGCCAGTGTCCAGGCTGCCGTCGGCGTTGAATCGGATCAGGGCCAGATCGCTGGCGTAGTTCAGATCCCTCGCCGATCCGGCCAACAGCACCTTGCCGTCGGGCTGGATCAGCATCGCCTGCACGGCATCGGCACCGGGCGAGGCCCAGGTCACAAAGCCGCGTCCGCCCAGCGTGGTGTCCAGCACCCCGTTGGCCAGGTAGCGCAGCAGCATGATGTCGCTGGTGCCATCGCTCAAATCGGCGGTGGCCGCCACATACACGCGCCCATCGGGCGCGACGGCCACGTCACGGGCTTGAATGGCAAAGCGTTTGTTGAGCGGGTTGACCTGGTTGATCAGGCCGTCCCCCGAGAACTCCGTATCAAGGGAACCACTGTCCTGCAATTGCGCCAGCGCCAGCTGACCGGCCAGACCCGAGGTGACGCTGCCTGCGAGCAACAGCCCGCCGGCATCGAGCAAGGTCAGCGCCTGCACATCGGCATACTGCCCTGTCCAGGCAACCGTCTGCAGGCCATCGCCCGAGAAGGCCGGGTCCAGCTGGCCGTTGGCCAGATAGCGCAGCACCCCAAATGACCAGTAGCCGTCGACGCTGACCACACTCGCCAAGTAGATGCGGCCCGCCGCATCGAGCTGCAGATCCACGGCCCCGCTGGTCCCCGGCAGGGTGGCAAGGATCTTCTGTACCGCCATGGCTTATCGCGCTGGCGCCGGCCCCTTGACCGACGCCATCTCGCCCAAGGACTGCACCCAAGCCAATTGCTGGGGCAGGCAGACGCGTTGCAGGTCGTAATGCGTGCGAGCAAATTCGCGCGCGTTGCGGCCCAGGCGCTCGCGCTCGGCCGCTTGGCCCAGCAAGGCGTCGATCTGATCGACCCAGGCTGGCACATCAAAGAAATTCACCAGGCGCCCGGTCTCGCCATCGCGAATGGCCTCGTGAAGGGGCGTGGTATCGCTGGCCACGATGGCGCAGCCCGCACTCATGGCCTCGATCAGGCTCCAGCTGAGCACAAAAGGATAGGTCAGGTACACATGCACGCGCGAGAGTTGCAGCATCGCCACGAACTTGCCGTAATCGATATTGCCCAGGAAATGCACGCGCTCCCAAGCCCCAGGCGGCATCTGATGGCGCACCTCATCGATGTAGGTCTGCTTCCACGAGCGGTCATCGCTTGGCTTGGCCCCATAGCTCACCTTGTCGCCCCCCACGATCAGCACACGGGCCTTGGGGCGGCGGCGCAGCAACTCGGGCAAGGCGCGCATGAAGATGTGGTAGCCCCGCATGGGCTCCAGATTGCGGTTGACGAAGGTGATGACCTCGTCGTCGCGCGAGAGTGTCACATTCTGGTTGAGCTGGATACGGATCTTGGGGTTGGGCGTGATGGCGTCGGTGTCGATGCCATCGTGCACCACGGTGATGCGCGATCGGAAATGCGCCGGGAAGGTGCTGGCCTGCCAATGCGTGGGAGAAATGGCCGCATCGGCAATCTCAAAGTGCAGCAGGTTGTTCAGGTTCTTCATGCGCAGGCGACAGATGTCGCTGTCGCTGCTGCCCGGAAATTCGGGGTCAAACCCCACATCGCCGCCTTCTTCAATGTAGAAGAACTCGCAGTAAATCCCAAGGCGCGCCTTGGGCCAGACCTCTTTGAGGAACAGGCTCTCGCCCCAGCCGTGGTGGGCCAGGATCACATCGGGCTCGAACCCCTCATCGCGCAGCTTGCGCGCGTGGTGAAACGCCGCTTCGGCGCGGATCACCTTGGTTTCGAAATCGGCCACCCAGGGGTGGATTTCGGCCGAGGAGCCGCGCCCGGGTTGGTAGGGGTAAACCTTCACGCCATTCCACTGCGCGGGGGCGTTGTTGTTCATCGAGAACGCCCGCACATCGTGGCCTTGCCGCACCAGCGCCGGCGCCAGGTGCTTGAACTGCCCCGGAAAGTTCTGATGAATCAGCAGGATCTTCATATGGCCATTGGCTGTCCCCATGCGGGCCGTCTGGCCGGCTTGAACAGCACCAGATCGGCCCGAGGACCCAGCCCCATCAGGACTTGGCGCCGGTGTCCTGACCGTACTTGGCCAGTTCGGCCTTGAGTGCGTTCACATAGCCCACGCGGGCGGTCTGGTTGATCGCCAGCTGGGCCTGCAGGCGGGCGTTTTCCACCTCGATGATGCGCAGGTGCATCAGCTGGCCCTTGGCCATGTCCGACAGCTTCTCTGCGTCGTATTCCACATCGTCAATCTTGATCATCTGGGCCATGAAACGTCTCCAAAACAAATGAGAACGACAGTTTGAAAAAATCTCCAAACCATCCAAACAAATCAATCTCTCATTCTAACGGAGTCGCCTGCAGCAATCCGAGCTTGATCAGCCAACCCACCCCCCGGGCCAGCACATGCCGGCGCCCCGGCGCAGCCAAGGCCAGCAGCGCCTCCAGCGAATGGGCGCCATCGGCCACGCAGCCAAGCATGGCCTGTGCCTCTTCCTTGGTGGGCAGTGTTTCGTGGGCAAACTGCACCATCACCAAGGACATGCGGGCCTCCAGCTGCTGCAAGGCCTGCGCCAGGGTGGCATCGCGCAAGCGAAGGCGGGTCTGGGCGTTCAGCACATGGGTGGCGTAATGTGCAAAGCTGTCAAATGGGTCCATGCGCGCGGCCCAGGGCCGCAGGCCAGGCGACTGCTCGGGCTGCGCTTGACGCAGACGGTCCTGCTCGTCCCACAAGGCCTCGTACTGCGGGATGATGTGCGCCCAGTCGTACAGGCTGCGCGCACGCTCACGGCCCGCCGCGCCCATTTGCTGGCGCAACGCTGGCGAGGCAAACAAGCGCTCGAATGCCAGCGCCGTGGCGTCAATGTCCACCCCCACCACCGAGCAGGTGTGGCCGCAATACATATCGTAGGTGTCGATCTCGGCCGCATGGCGCCAGGCCAGGTCGCGGCCACTGCCCGCAGGGGGCAGCCAGGTAGGCACCCGAAAGCCGTCCACCCCATCGCGCACCGTGTCGCGGTAGCCGTCCCAGTCGCTCACCACCACCGGCAGGCCGGCAGCCATGGCCTCGATGGGCACCAGGCCAAAGGTTTCCTGGATGTTGTCCGAGAGCGAACAGAACACATCCGCCCCTGCCCAGGCCGCGTCGCGTTCGGCCGCTTCCCGCCCGTCCAGCGACAGGGTGCGCACCGAAGGGGCTGCCTGGCGGGCTGCGTCGGCAAAGGCCTTGGCAATGGGCTCATTGGCATACCAGCCGCACTCGACCAGCAGCACCGATTGCCCAGTGCGCTGCGCCGCCAGCTCCAGGGCCTGGTACATGGCCAGTGGATGCGCTTTGGCATGAAAGGACAAGCGGCCCATGAAGAGCACCACCAGGGTGTCGTCGGGCACCCCCAGGCGCACCCGGGCGCGGGCCCGCTGCGCGGCGTCAAAGGCAAAGTCCTTCGTGTGAATTCCCAGGGGGATCACCGGCAACATGGGCAAGACCATGCGCTGGGCGCCCAGGCGCTGGCGCAGGTGGTCGGCCTCGGCCTGCAGAATGCGCAGCACATGCTGCTTGACCGCCAGCGAGGTACAGATCACCGAATCCCAGGGCTGTACCGGCGCGGTCAGCCATTCGGCTATTGCGTCCATGGCGCGGGCGCTGGAGGTGGTGTGGGTGATGCCGCACAGGCTCCAGGCGTTGTGCCGAAAGAGGCTGCGCCACCGGGCCTGCGGGCCGATGCTTGGGCCCGGGTGGTAGACCGTGCCGGCCTGCTGCAAGGCCCCCAGCTGCGCCTTGGGCACCACGTGGATGTCCTCTTTGCGCCCCAGTTGCCGGGCCAGCGCCACAAAGCCACGCTCCTGCCCGGCCTGCTCCACCTGGACCCAGAACGGACCACTGCGGCTGTGCTGCAGCAAGCCCCGCGCAAACGAGGTACCCGCCGCATGCCGCCCCATGAGGCGGGGCCCCGAGAGGGTGTAGGCCTCGGGGTGGTAGAAAAGAGCGGTCATGCGATCGCGCGCAACAGCAGCACGCCAGACTTAACTGAGGTTGCTGTAACTCAGAATCCAGCTCGACGTGCCATCGACCACCCGCACCCCGGTCAAGGTCACCACCAGGGTCAGGTCGTTGGTTGCGTTGAAACCATCGTTGATGTCCTTGTACAAATAGGCCCGCGTGTCGGTCCCGTTGTCCACCAGGAAGATAAAGGTACCGTTGTTGACTGCCGTTGCGGAGTAATTGATGGCCCCACTGATCACCGAACCCACATCGCTCCAATCGGATGCCGCCTGGTCAATCACCAAACCAAAACCACTGTTGTCGCCCGATAAAGAGGCGGTTTGAACCACATATTTGCCTGTTGCAGCCGCTGAGTAGGTCACGCTTTTGGTACCAACCGTGGTCAATACCGCCAACGGGCTCATGTTCAGCACATCGGTTTCGGAGAATGCCGAGAAGCCAGTGATGGTGCCACTTACCGTGCCCGGCGCAAAGACGAAGGTGTCTTTGGCGTCGCTGGCAGCAACTGTCACGCCCAAAGCCATCTTGATCGACAGCATGTCGGTGTCAGCCGCCGACACGGTGGTGAACCCATTGCGCTGGGCAGCTGTCAAGGTGACCGACTGAGTGCCAGTGTCTGTGAGGAGATCCAGATTTTCGATCGAGATCAGGCTGTCATCGCTCAAATCAAGCGCAGTGGTTCCCGAGATGCGCAGCACATCAGAGCCGGCACTACCGCCGTCATACACCTCACCCACAGCCCCATCCGTGCCAGAGGCCAACAACATCAGGTCATCGCCAGCGCCACCAAGCACCGAATCAGCGCCAGCGCCCCCTGTCAAGATGTCATTGTCTTCACCACCCAGCAAGGTGTCTGCACCTGCGCCGCCCAGCAAGGTGTCTTCGCCCAGGTTACCGACCAAGGAATCGTCCCCCGCATTGCCCAAGATCGAGTCGGCCGAGGCGCCACCCACCAGACGATCACCGCCGCTACCACCCACCAGGGTATTGGCGCCCATCGACACACCAATCAGGGTCATGTCATGGGTGATGTAGAAGGATGGATATGTTGAAGGATTGGGGTAGAGCGAAATGTTGGCGGTAGATCCCACATTGGCATCAGCACTCAAGTCAATCACCCGGAAATCGCTGACCTGGCTGTTCACATCGAAGTTGATGCTGAAGGTTTGCGGGCTCGACGGAGTGGCCGCCAACAATTGCTCGACCCCGGTCACACGGGCCAGGCTGTGGCCGGGTCCACCGCCATCAATCGTAATTGAGCCCAACACCACTACCCGATCGGCCGTACCAAAGCTGTCCACCACAATGTCAACGACCGCACCGGAACTAAAGAACTCGGAGGCAGTCGGGTACATATAGGTGTCATTGCCGTCACTGCCACGAAGGGAATCCACACCGGAGCCACCCTGTAAGGTGTCGTCGCCAGCGTCGCCCTGCATGGTGTCGTTGCCAGCGCCGCCGAGCAGCGAATCGCTGCCCCAAGAGCCCACAAAGGTCAACCCGATGCTGGCATCGGTCTGCAACGACGCATCCACATGGTTCACGCCTGCCGCATTGGTGTCCGCTGCCAGCGAGATGGTTCGGATGCCTGCGGTCACCGCGTTGGCATTCAAGTCAATAGTGATGGCATTGGCCGTGGGCGAGCCAGCTGCCAAGACCTCGACCCCTGTCACGTTGGCATAGGAATTGTTGGCGTTGATCGCGAAGCCGTCCGCATCGATGCGCAGGGTATCCGCAGTGCCCGCTTCCCCCGCCACCATGTCGACTGTCCCCCCTGATGCGCCAGCAAAGAGATCGGTCACCTGAGCGAAGACAAACATGTCGTCACCAGTACCGCCCAGCAACGAGTCAATGCCCGTACCGCCGGTGATCAGGTCGTCACCCTGCAAGCCCAGGATGGTGTCGTTGCCAACACCGCCGTCGATGGCATCCGCCACAAAGGTGCCAACAATGCTGTCATCGCCCGAGGTTGCGGGGGTGGCAGTAATTTGTCCAATATCGGCATAGGTCAGGAAGCCAGTCCCGTTCGCCCCCGCAAAACGCACACGCTTGTCGGTGGCGTTGCTGAAATCATTGTTGTTGTCGACATCGTAGAACAGCACGCCATCGCCGCTGCCCAGATAGTTGTAAACAAAGACATAGTCGGCTGTACCAGCCGAGAATGTGCTGTTCACTGCCGCGACGACGTCAAGGTCATTGCCCAGCGCACCAGAAATTTCCGCAAAATTGCCGGACGCATTACCACCCACACCAAAGACCAGGACGTCGGCCCCACTGGCAAATCCACCGACCGAGTCTTCCAGCCCAGGGGTGCCAGAGGTATCGGTCATATCAATCACAAATGCGTCATTGCCTTGGCCGCCAATCAGGGTGTCGGTGCCAGCGCCGCCCACCAACACATCGTCGCCATCATCGCCTTGGAGCCAGTCGCTGCCAGCACCGCCTAACAGACTGTCGGCGTGGTTGCCGCCCAGCAAGGTGTCGTTCCCCAGATCACCCAGCAATGTGTCGTTGCCATCCAGACCACTCAAGGAGTCGTTATCAGCACCACCATCCGCATAGTCAGCACCTTGGCCAGACACAATGGTATCGAGGCCGTTGCCACCATAAAGGCTATCCGCCAAAGAAGTGGTCAGCTCGGCCAACCAGTCATCCCCATTGCCACCCAACACACTGATCGCCCCAGACGAGCTGTCCCAGGTCACCGTGTCGTTGCCATCGCCGCCATCGACCAACAATCGCCCAAAGCTGATCGTAATGGCCGTAAGATCGATCGAATCAGCCGTGGCGCCGCCCATAAAGGACACGGTTTCGGTTTGCCCGCCAGCAACACCGTTGACTGCGGTTAACGAATTGTCTGAAAGCTCTTGCGCCGACAGCACAAGGTCAACGTTGTCGGACAGCCGAATGACCTCAAAGCCACTGAGGCTCATGCCAGCAGATAAGGACATGTCGCTGGTCACCCAAAGGGTATCGGTATCGGCACCGCCCAGGAGGGATTCGGCACCCGCGTCATTGACCGCCGAAATGATCACGGTGTCGTTGCCGGCATCCGCGTACACCGAGTCAATGCCTGCCCCGCCCACCAGGGTATCGGCACCAGTACCGCCCGACAACATATCGTTGCCAGCGCCACCCAGCAAGCTGTCTGCGCCTGCAGAACCCATCAAGGTCAAAGCTACCGATGCACTGGCTTGCGAGCTGACGTCCACCAGGTTCACGCCCGATGCATTAGTGTCCGCCGCCAGGGACACAGTGCGAATGCCCGCCGTGAACGCATCGGCGTTCAGGGTGATGCTGATGGCATTGGCCGCCGAAGACCCCGCTGCCAGAATTTCGACCGTGTTGGCCCTGGCAAACGAGTTGCTCGCGCTGATGGTGAACCCATCAGCATCCACACGCAATGTGTCGTTATCAGCACCACCCGTGATGGTGTCGATCAGACCCGACGAGGCAGTGCTGAACAATTCGGCGCCACTGCGGAACACCAGCACATCATTGCCGCTGCCAGCGCTCAAGGTATCGCTGAGGCTACTGCCGTAGAAGGTGTCGTTGCCCGATGTGCCCGTCCAACGGTATTGCACCAGAACGTTTTCGGCCGAATTCGATGGGTTGTTCGACAAGTCAACCGACAAACCAGCCTTTGCATCCAGATAGTCTTGCGTCAGACCTGCAAAATTACCGGACTCAAAATTTGCTTGTGGCAACTGTGAGTTGTTCAGAACGAAGCGGAGAATGGTCGGATCACCACTGCTCTGTCCCGTGACCTGGTTGTTCACCAAATACGGGTCGGTCGTTGACGAGATGGCTGTGTCACCGTCGTAATCCCAGCGAAGGAAATCTTCGTTGATGGAACTGGTGCCGGTCTTGATTGCCTCACTAAAGGTCACCCAAATCTCATAGGTGCTGTTGTTGTAGAACGCCGAGAGAATGGTCGGGTTGGGCGAGGCGCCAGAGGCCACGGCCACCAGGGCATCACTACCAATTTCAAGTTGCATGCCGGTGCTGCCGTAGCCCGCCAAAACCACCGAATTGATGGTGCTGGTAGTCGCACCGCCGGTGTACTGAAGCAGATAGTCGCTGCCACTCAGGCTGGCGGTAAAGGTCCCTGTGGCCGAGTCGTATGTCCCCTGAACCAACGCCACGGCGTTTGTTCCAGACGTCAGGTAGGTGGTCGAAGAGGTGATCGTTCCGTCGGGCAAGGTCAAGTTGGCCAAGCTGCTCAGATCGATGGTGTCGCCTTGGGCAAAGGAATAGACCACATCGGCCGTGCTCACGTTGCCAGCGGTGCCATTGCTGATGGCCCCGGTCTTGGTGTCGGTGCTGCCGGCAAAAACCACCACGTTGCTGCCTTCGCCCAGGTCGATCACATCCACACCACCACCACCAGTCAGGGTGTCGTCGTTCAATCCCCCCAAGATGGTGTCGTTGCCGACGCTGCCCACGATCAGATCATCGCCAGCGCCGCCATCGATCGAGAAACCCTGAATATCATTGGTATCCAGGGTGATGCCGGTCAGGCTGATGGCGTCATTGCCGGCCGAACCGAGCAGCGTGACAGCCTCGTTGGCATTGTTTCCCGTGCCATCAATGATCAGGCTGGTGCCGCTCAACAAGGACGCATCCAAAACCAGACCCACCGAGTCATCCAGCACGATGCGCTCCACATCGGTCATGGATACCCCGGTGAGGGTGCTGTCTCCCAGAATCAACAGGCTGTCGTTGCTGCCAGACCCACCGCTGTAACTTTCTCCGCTGGCCGCGTCCGCATTGATGACAAACACATCGTTGCCAGCACCGCCGACCAACTGGTCAACCCCCTCACCACCAATTAGGGTGTCGTTCCCATTTCCACCGGTGATGATGTCATTGCCTTGCAAGCCGTTGATGCTCAAGCCTGCAATGTCGTTCGCGTCCACCGTGATGCCCGACAAATCAATCGTGTCCGCACCGCTGGTGCCCATCACCGAGACCGTTTCACCGCCGGTGTCGCTGGTGCCATTGAGGTACAAGGTGTCGCCCGTCAG
>JACCDG010211897.1_pt1 | contig 13104 bp, 9 predicted proteins | sample 7442471 | NCBI WGS metagenome assembly JACCDG01 (sample SAMN15323444, study PRJNA562643) | freshwater metagenome | isolation source: river surface water | place: USA:Blue River Watershed | collected 2017-08-17 | reverse complement strand
GACTGGGCGGGCGCATCGATTCGAAGGAGATCACGCCCGAGGGCGAGCACGTGGTGCGCCTGACCACCTGGGCTCGCAATCAGCGTGACCAGAACGTCATGCCCGGCACCGCAGTCATCGCCTTGCCGACGCGGGCCTCCCACAAAGGGGGCAACTGAGTCGCCGGGGCACGACATCCCGTGCCCGTCACCACTTGCCAACTCGAAGCAGGTCTGAGCCCGGAGGATTCCGTGAGTCAACGCCGCTCTAGATCTTGACGGCTTAGCTTCTGGCAATGCGCTTGAAGCAACGCGCCAGGTCATCGACCGCGGGCAATTTCGGCATGCCCGCCAAGGTGATGAACACGATCGTCCCGTTCGTGAAGGTGTCCTGGATCGGAAGGCGCTTCACCCGTGGCTTGTACTGGAGGTAGGCGCTGTACGGCACGGCCATGATCTGCCGGCTCGCCGCCACCAGCGACAGGCCAATATGGAAAGACTCGGTCTCGATGCGGGGCGCCGGCGGCGGCATGCCGGCCCGCAGGAACGTGCGCTCCAGCGTTCGACGGCCGGAGGTGATGTGCGGCATCATGACCCAGTCCTGCTCGCGCAGCTGCGCCAGGCTCAGGGCCTTTTTCCGCAGGAGCGGGTGACTGGCACTGGCCACGACCACCAGGGGCTCCTCCCACAGGGGCGTGATTTCCAGCCGGTGGAAGATATCGGGCTTGTCGATGGTCTCCAGCACCGTGACCGCGCAGTCCACCTCCCCGCTGTGGAGCGCCAGCAGGAGTGACTCGACCGTCCCCTGGCGGATGTCGATCCTCGGCAGCCGGTTCTCCGCCTGCAATTGGGTCACCACCGAGGGCAGCGCGCTGACGCCGACGAATGGCAGGACGCCGAGCCGGATCAGGGGCAGCTCGGGACTCTCGCCCAGCGACTCGCGTGCCGAGCCCACCGCCTGCAAGGCGATCCGCAATCGATCGAGCATGTTCAGGCCCGCCGGGGTGAGGCGCCCGCCCTTGGTGGTCCGCTCGATCAGGGTCTGGCCGAAGGCCGCCTCGACCTCCTGCAGCATCTTGGTGACCCCGGGCTGGCTGATATGGAGCGCCTGCGCCGCGGCGCTCAGCGACCCGAGGCGGGCAATCAGGTCCAGGAGGCGCAGATGCCGTAGCCGCAGCCGGTCCAGCCGGCCCAGCCGGCCATGGAGCGCGCCTTCGGTTGCCACCTCCTGCTTCTGAATTTTCGCCATATCCGGTTCTGATGGCCTTATACCAACTTGATAATTTCAGAATATACCCAATCCGCCTACGATCGACCCTATACAACACACCAGGAGACAGACATGGATATCCAGCAAGGCATCAAGCGCCGCACCCTCCTCGGCTGGACGGCCGGCCTCGGGGCGATGGGCCCCCTGGCGGCCCATGCCCAGGCCGACTTTCCGACCCGCCCGATCCGTGTGGTGGTCGGTCTGCCCGCCGGCGGCGCGGCCGACGTGGTGATCCGGGCCCTCGGCCAGGAAATGGAGAAGACCCTCAAGCAGCCGGTCGTCATCGACAACCGCCCCGGCGGCCTGTACGTGCCCGCCGTCCAGGCGGTGGCCACGGCGCCGGCCGATGGCCACACCCTGCTCTATATCAACTCCAGCTATGTCACGGTGCAGGTGACCCAGAACCGCTTCGACCTGCTGCGTCAGTTCATGCCGCTGACCAAGACCGGCGAGACCCCCGGCGTGATCGTGGTGGCCGCCTCTTCCCCCTTCAAGACCCTGGCCGACCTGGTCGAACATGGCCGCAAGAACCCGGACGCGCTGACCTACGGCACCCTGGGCGTCGGCACGCTGGAGCACCTCAAGAGCTTCCAGTTCACCGACGCGGCCGGGTTCAAGGCCCGCGCCATCCCGTACAAGGGCGGCCCCGACATGGTCAACGCGGTGATTGCCGGAGACATCTCCTACACCGGCATCAACGCCCTCACCGCCGGCCAGCTGATCGCCTCCGGAAAGATCCGCGCCCTGGCCGCGACCGACTCGGTCCGGATCGCGTCCCTGCCCGACGTGCCCACGGTGGGCGAGGCCGGCGTGAAGATGCAGACCTCGCGCCTGTGGAGTGGCTTCGTCGCGCACGCCGACACGCCCGCGCCGATCGCGCAGCGCCTCTTCAACGAACTGGTCCGCGCGATGAACTCGCCGCAGATCAAGCAGGCCTTTGCGCCCATGGGCGTCATCGCGTCGACCAGCGGCTCGCCCGACGAGTTCCGGCGGCTGATCGCCTCCGAGGCCCAGTGGATGGGAGCCATGGCCAAGAAGCTGGACCTGACCAACCAATGAGCCCGCGCCCGCAGCAAGAAGGGCCCGGCCTGCCCGCAGGGACGGCCGCACTCCATGGGGTGACGGTCCTGGACTTCTCCCATGTCATCGCCGGTCCCTTCGCCACGTATTACCTGGCGGCCCTGGGCGCGCGGGTGATCAAGGTGGAGAACCCGCACCGCGAGGACTCCATGCGGGCCAAGCCGCGCGCCTTCACCTCGTTCAACCACGGCAAGGAGATCGTCCGGATCGACCTGGCCACCGACGCGGGCCGCGCACAGGCCTGGGCCCTGTTCGAACAGGCCGACGTGTTCGTGGACAACATGCGCCCGGGCGTCCTGGCGCAATGGGGCTTCGGGGAAGAGGCGCTGCGCGCCAGGAAGCCCGCCCTGATCCACTGCGCGATCAGCGGCTACGGGCGCAATAGCCAGTGGGCCGACCGCTCCAGCTATGACCACGTGATCCAGGCGGCCTCGGGCATGGCGATGCTGGCCGGCAGCGCCGACGATGGCCCCATCAAGGTGGGGTTCCCGGTGATCGACGGAATTTCCGGCGTGCTCGCCGCCTTGGCCATCGTCGCCGCGATCCGCCGCCGCGACCTGACCGGACAAGGCGAATGCATCGACGTGTCGATGTTCGCCGCCGCGATGCAGATCATGTACCCCTTCGCGGTGGAAACCCTGGCCACGGGCAAGGCCCCGCCCCGCATCGGCAACGTCGGCTACTCGGGCAGCCCGGGCGCCGAGACCTTCACCTGCCGCGACGGCCTGCTGGCCCTGGGAGCCAACACCCCGCAGCAGATGCAGGCGGTGGCCCAGGTCCTGGGCATCCAGGACCAGGTGCTGCCCCTGCTCGGTGGCCAGACCAAGGGCTTCCTCGGGCCCGAGGCCGGGCAGCAGCTGCGGCAGCTGCTCACGGCAGCCTTCAGCCAGGCCTCCGCCGCCGACCTGGAGGTGTCGCTCAACGCCGCCCGGGTGCCCGCCGCCCGGGTCCGGGACCTGGGCGAAGCGATGGAAGCCGCCAAGGCCTTCGGCCTTCTCCCGCTCTGGACGCTGGGCGACTCGCCTCCGGTGCAGACCCCCGGCCTGGGCTTTCACGCCGACACCCTGTTCGGCGGCCATTCGAATCCCTTCAGTCCGGCGGACCGCGAGGCCTGAGCCGCCGTCCCCTCCGCCCCTCACTTGCGCCCCTCACTTGCGCCCCTGGAACACACGATGAATGCCCAACGCCTGATCGCACCGAGCGACGAAGGCCTGATGGTCGGCTTCCCGCCCCCGCCCGACCGCCGGATCACGCCCGCCAACGCCCATCTGCCCCAGCATCTGGGCTGGCGCATCCTCAACATCGAAAGGCTGTTCCCGATGGCGCGGATCTCGCGCGGGGAGGGCCCTGTGTCCGCGCTGCCCCAGGGGCCGTCGATGGACGTCGAGCACCTGCCGGTCGACATCGGCGAGGGCCAACGCGTGCCCATGTCCGAGGTCTGGGCGCGAACCGGCATGGACGCGATGGTGGTGCTGCACAAGGGCCAGGTGGTCTTCGAACGCTACCTGGGCGACATGTCCGCCGACCGCCGCCACCCAATGTTCTCCTGCACCAAGAGCATCATCGGCCTGCTCGTGGAGCGGCTGGTGCACGACGGGTCGATCGACGAGGATGCGCCTGCCAGTCATTTCATCCCGGAACTGGCCGACCTGGCGACCGGGACCGCGACCATCCGCCAGCTGCTGGACATGCGCGCCAACTTCCGTTTCTCGGACCGGCCCCGGGTGATGGGCGAGGTGCAGGTCGACTACATCATGGGCATCGGCTTCGTGCCGCGCCCGCCCGACTACCGGGGCGCCAACGGCGTCTATGAACTCCTGACCAGCGCCCGTGAATCCGGTCCACATGGCGGCGCCTTCAACTACGACAACGGCAGCACCGACATCCTGGGCTGGATCCTGCGGCGCCTCACCGGGATCAGCCTCGACCAGCTCATTGCCCGGGACATCTGGTCGCACTTGGGCGCGCAGTCGGATGCGGGCATGCTGGTCGATGCGTCGGGGACCGAATGGGCCGCCGCCGGACTGGCGTGCACGCTCAGGGACTTCGCCCGCCTGGGCGAGATGCTGCATCACAAGGGCCGCGTCAACGGCCAGCAGATCCTGCCCGAGGCCATCTTCGATTCGATCTTCCAGGGCGGCGACTCGGCGGCCTTCGCGCAGGGCCAGGGTGTCCCCCAGGGCGGGTCCTATCGCAGCCAGTGGTGGCTCTACCAGGACCGGCACCACCTGCGCGTGTGCCGCGGTCAATATGGCCAACGCATCTGGATCGCGCCCGACGCCGAGACGGTGATCGCGCAGTTCTCGGTGGACCCGAACCTGGCGACGCTGGAGCCGCTGCGCCTGCGCGCCATCCACAGCCTGCTGGACGCCCTGTAATTGGCTGCCTGGCTCGAGCCGGCGAGCGCGTTTGCCGCGGCGGCGGTCTTCCTCGGCTACCTGGTCTTCGGCCTGACCGGCTTCGGGTCGGCGCTGGTCATCATCCCGCTGCTCTCCTGGGAGTGGCGCTTGAGTGAGATCGTGCCCCTGGTGCTGCTGCTGGACATCGCCGCGTCACTCCTGCACACCGGCCTGCACCTGCGGCAGGTGCAGTGGCGAGTGATCCCCGCCCTGCTGCCCTTCGCCCTCGCGGGCGCCTGGGCCGGCACGCAGCTTCACCGCTGGAGTGACAGTCCGCTCGTGGCCGGACTCCTGGGCGCCTACATCGCCTGGATCGCGGTGCAGAACCTGCGCGGAAAGCGGGTCGCACTGCTGCCGGCCGGTCTGCCGGGCACTGCGGTCGCAGGCGGCGCGATGGGCCTGGTCGAGACCCTGCTGGGCACCGCTGGCCCGGTGGTCATGGCCTGGCTCACCGGGCAGGTGAGGTCCACCGAAGGCGTGCGAGCGACCGCGCCGCTTGTCATTTTGATGGTCGTGTGCATTGCGCTGATCGGCAATGGCTTATCCGGGCATCTTCAGGAGGCAAAGCTCCTGCCCAGGCTGTGGCTCCTCATGCCCGTGGCGCTCGGTGGGGTGTGGGTGGGCCATCGGGTGAATGCCCGCGTTCCCGGGCGGCTGGCCCTGCCACTGATCCACGTGACACTGCTTCTGAGCGGACTGGCGCTGGTGGCGCGGGCGATCTCCAGTCGATAAAGCAACGCTTCCCTGGAACACCGACGCCTACTATCCCGGAACCAGGCAAACCTATTCAAATCCACTGGAAACGGCCGAATAGGCTGCTCCTTGATGCTGACTCTCGAGGCGCTGCGAATCAATTGGGGGCGACGACTTGCACCAAGGTAGCATCCAACTGTTTGCCCCGCGTCACTGAGTTGAGAGCAGCAGCATTGATAGTGGACAGATATGAATTTCCCGTAACGGCGTCCACCACAGCTGCGGTTACCTCCCCCAGCGAACTCACGGTGAGGGACTGCAAGGTATACCCACTGGCCGCATTGAAGAAAGTCGTCATCGCGCCAGTCCCGCCATTGGTCTTCGTGTACTTGACCAGGACGTCCTTGTCCTGGGCATCCTTGCCCCAGACGATCAAATAGCCCGGGTAGGAGTACAGGTCATGGACCTTGGTCAATCGGGACGAAAAGTCGATGTTGCGGGGCGTCGCGGTGCCTTGGACGATGCCGGGAGAGGCGAGTTCGGTCACGAAGTTGGGGTGAAGCGTTGGGTCTGCGTTGGAGTACGCGCCAGGGTCTGCGGCCGAATGCGCAAAGCTGCCATCCTTCACGAGGCTTTTGCAGTTGTTGCCGTCCGTCAGTGGCAAAGAAAAGTTGGTTCCCAACCGCACAGGCGTCGAAAAACCATCGGTCGCGCCCGCATCTTTTGAGACCTTCCAGTACCGATTGCTTTCATCGGCGAAATAGAAGTTGTTTCCGTCATTGTTGCCCGCGGCATCGTTCAAGAAGGCAGGACCTGAGAAAGGGCAGTTCACGAAACTGAACAGGCCTGTGTTGTTCAAGGAGTATGAGCCGCCCGTGATTTTGTAGATGCGATAGGTATTCTGGAACGCGACCCCGGTATCCAGATTCACGTAGGCATCCCCATCTTTATTCACGACCAGGCTTTGCAGATGGCCGTCGGTCGCCACCACTGTCAACTGGGTGATGACGATATCGTCGATGTTCGAGAGGTCCAGCTTCACCAGGTTCTGGTTCTTGTCCTGAACATAGACGACGGACCCACTGCCATTGGCCTGTATCGACGTATTGCCGAAGGTGTTGCCACAGTTGGACAGTTCCTCGCACCAGGGAAGCACGTTGATGCAGGCCACTTTTCCTGTGCTCCGCTGAATGGCCAGCAAAGGGCAGGCCGTGCTGCTGTCGCTCCGGTCAACCCGGCCGGAAGCATTGGGTTTGTAGAGGTTCTTGACCGACTGAATCACGTACAAAGGGGTCGTGAAAAAGCCGGTGATCGAAGGTGCCTGGCTGGTGGAAGTGGCCTTGAGCGTCGCATCGGACAACGGACTTCTCGCGCCAGTCACCGGATCCACGACCTGGAGCAGGTCAATGCGATTGAACTCGGACGTCCCGGAGAAATAGAACAGGCCGTTGATAGGCGTCGCGGCGGCGTAGGCCGAACGAATCCCCACCATGGCATAAAACCGATCGAGCACGAACCTCAAAGAGACCCGCTGATCAGCTTGCTGGTCGATGCTCGTCACCGCCAGCGCCTTGACCGAATTCAAGGAGACACTGCCTGGCAGCTGGGTGGCAAAGGTGATGTTCGGCGCCGAACTGCCGCCGCCTCCACCACCTCCACCACAAGCCGCCACGATCGCTACTGCAGCGGCCACCAGCCATGGGGTCCATCTAGAAGACATGCTCCACCCTTTTGTCTAGGACATTTTGGAAAATCCTATCACTCAATGGTCAATGTGAATATTTAATTCAAAAAGAAAAATGGCCCCTTGCGGGGCCATTTTGCTGAAACAGACAGGGGGGGGGACTGGAGGCGCAAGCCGGAGTCGAACCGACCTAAACGGATTTGCAATCCGCTGCATAACCGCTTTGCTATTGCGCCGGTATGCCTTGAGAAAAAAGGGAAGCAAGAGCTTCCCTTTTTTGGATGTTTGGAGCGGGAAACGAGACTCGAACTCGCGACCTCAACCTTGGCAAGGTTGCGCTCTACCAACTGAGCTATTCCCGCGTCAGCCTCGCATTATAGGGGGAAAAAACGCCCTTCCCGGCCGGGTCGGGCGGATTTTTTAGCCTCTTCAGTGCTTGACCGAACCGACGACGCCGGGCGCCGCTTCCGCGGCCGGACCGTCGGGGCGCTCGGTGGCCGGCGCAGCCGTCACCGGCTCGTCCTCGGGCAAGGCCTCGGGCTGGCGCTCGAGCGCCACTTCCAGCACCTTGTCGATCCACTTGACCGGCACGATCTCGAGGCCGTTCTTCACGTTCTCGGGGATCTCCTGCAGGTCCTTGGTGTTCTCCTCCGGGATCAGCACCGTCTTGATGCCGCCGCGCAGAGCCGCCAGGAGCTTTTCCTTCAGGCCGCCGATGGCGGTGACTTCACCGCGCAGGGTGATCTCGCCGGTCATGGCCACGTCGGCACGCACTGGAATGCCGGTGAGGGCCGAGACGATGGCCGTGGTCATCGCGATGCCCGCGCTCGGGCCGTCCTTGGGCGTGGCGCCGTCAGGCACGTGGATGTGGATGTCCTTCTTCTCGAACACCTCGTCCTTGATGCCCATGCGGCGCGAGCGGCTGCGGACCACCGTGCGGGCAGCGTCGACCGATTCCTTCATCACGTCGCCCAGCGAACCGGTGCGCAGGAAGTTGCCCTTGCCAGGCATCAGCGCGGCCTCGATGGTGAGCAAATCGCCTCCCACCTCGGTCCAGGCCAGGCCGACCACCTGGCCCACCTGGTTCTGCGCCTCGGCGCGGCCATAGGTGTACTTGCGCACGCCCAGGAAGTCGCTCAGGTTCTCGGCGTTGACCACCACCTGCGGCGTCATTTTTTTGAGCTGCAGGCCCTTGACCACCTTGCGGCAGATCTTGGAGAGCTCGCGCTCGAGGGAACGCACGCCCGCCTCGCGGGTGTAGTAGCGGACCACGTCGCGCACCGCGTCCTCGGTGACCTGCAGCTCCTCGTCCTTCACGCCGTTGTTCTTCATCTGCTTGGGCAGCAGGTACTTGACGGCGATGTTGGTCTTCTCGTCCTCGGTGTAGCCCGAGAGGCGGATCACTTCCATCCGGTCCAGGAGGGCCGGCGGAATGTTCATCGAGTTGGAGGTGGCGACGAACATCACGTCGGACAGGTCGAAGTCGACCTCCACATAGTGGTCACCGAAGGTATGGTTCTGCTCGGGGTCCAGCACCTCCAGCAGCGCGCTCGAGGGGTCGCCGCGGAAGTCGGTGCCGAGCTTGTCGATCTCGTCCAGAAGGAACAGCGGGTTGCGCGTGCCCACCTTGGACAGGCTTTGGAGCACCTTGCCCGGCAGCGCGCCGATGTAGGTGCGGCGGTGCCCGCGGATCTCGGCTTCGTCACGCATGCCGCCCAGGGCCATGCGCACGTACTTGCGGCCGGTGGCCTTGGCGATGGATTGGCCGAGAGACGTCTTGCCCACGCCCGGGGGGCCGACCAGGCACAGGATCGGCGCCTTGACCTTGTCCACGCGCTGCTGCACCGCGAGGTACTCGAGGATGCGGTCCTTGACCTTCTCGAGGCCGTAATGGTCTTCGTTCAGCACGTCCTCGGCCAGGGCCAGGTCGTGCTTGATCTTGGTCTTCTTGGCCCAGGGCAGGCCGGTGAGGACGTCGATGTAGTTGCGCACCACGGTGGCCTCGGCCGACATGGGCGACATGAGCTTGAGCTTCTTGAGCTCGGCGTCGGCCTTCTTGCGGGCCTCCTTGGGCATCTTGGCGGCGAGGATCTTCTTCTCGATCTCCTCAATGTCCGCGCCCTCCTCGCCCTCGCCCAGCTCCTTCTGGATCGCCTTGACCTGCTCGTTCAGGTAGAAGTCGCGCTGGTTCTTCTCCATCTGGCGCTTGACGCGGCCGCGGATGCGCTTGTCGACATTGAGGATGTCGACCTCGCGCTCGAGCTGCTCGAACAGGTTCTCGAGCCGGCCCTGCACGTCGGCCAGGTCCAGCACCACCTGCTTGTTCTCGAGCTTGAGCGGCAGGTGGGCGGCGATGGTGTCGGCCAGGCGGCCGGCGTCGTCGATGCTGGCGATGGAGGTGAGGATCTCCGGCGGGATCTTCTTGTTCAGTTTGACGTACTGGTCAAACTGCTGCATGACCGCGCGGCGCAGGGCCTCCACCTCGGTGGCCTTGGCCTCCTGGGCGGCGGGGTCGACCGGCACCACGGTGGCAGTGAAGTGGGCCTCGCCGTCTTCGATGCGGGAGACGCGGGCGCGCTGCTGGCCCTCGACCAGCACCTTCACGGTGCCGTCGGGGAGCTTGAGCATCTGCAGGATGGTCGAGACGCAGCCGACCTCGAACATGTCGGTGGCGGCGGGCTCGTCCTTGGCGGCGGCCTTCTGGGCCACCAGCATGATGCGGCGCTCCGCCTCCATCGCGGCTTCCAGCGCCTTGATGCTCTTGGGCCGTCCCACGAACAGGGGTATGACCATGTGCGGGAACACCACCACGTCGCGCAGCGGCAAGAGCGGCAGCTCGATCGGGGTTGAAGGCAGGGGAACGTTGCCGGACATGTGAATCCTTTCTCTACCGTCCACAGTGTGGAGGGTGCTTGGCGTTTTTCAACCCGGATGACGACAGGGGATCAGGCCTTTTTCGCCGCTTCGCGGTAAACCAGAAGCGGCGGCTTGTTTTCCTCGATGGTGGATTCGTCCAGCACCACCTTCTCCACGTTGGTGGCATTGGGCAAGTCGAACATGGTGTCGATCAGGGACTGTTCCAGGATGGAGCGCAGGCCGCGGGCGCCGGTCTTGCGGGCCAGGGCCTTGCGGGCGATGGCGCGCAGCGCATTCGGGCGCACTTCCAGCTCCACGCCTTCCATGGACAGGAGCTTGCCGTACTGCTTGACCAGGGCGTTCTTGGGCGTGGTGAGGATCTCGACCAGGGCGTCCTCGGACAGCTCGGCGAGCGTGGCCACGACGGGCATGCGGCCCACCAGTTCGGGAATCAGGCCGAACTTGATCAGGTCCTCGGGCTCGATCTCGCGGAACACCTCGGTGAGCGAGCGCTGGGCCTTGCTCTTGACCGCGGCGCCGAAGCCGATGCCGGACGATTCGGTGCGCTGCTCGATGACCTTCTCGAGGCCGGCGAAGGCGCCGCCGCAGATGAACAGGATGTTGGTCGTGTCGATCTGCAGGAAGTCCTGGTTGGGGTGCTTGCGCCCGCCCTGCGGCGGCACGCTGGCCAGCGTCCCCTCGATCAGCTTCAGCAGGGCCTGCTGCACGCCCTCGCCCGAGACGTCGCGGGTGATGGAGGGGTTGTCGGACTTGCGGGAGATCTTGTCGATCTCGTCGATGTAGACGATGCCGCGCTGGGCCCGCTCGACCTCGTAGTTGCAGCTTTGCAGCAGCTTCTGGATGATGTTCTCGACGTCCTCGCCCACGTAGCCGGCTTCGGTCAGTGTGGTGGCGTCGGCCATGACGAAGGGCACGTCCAGCATGCGGGCCAGGGTCTGGGCCAGCAGCGTCTTTCCCGAGCCGGTGGGGCCGATCAGCAGGATGTTGGACTTGGCCAGCTCGACCTCGTCCTTCTTGGCCTTGTCCTTGTGGCGCAGGCGCTTGTAGTGGTTGTAGACCGCCACCGACAGCGCGCGCTTGGCCGCTTCCTGGCCGATGACGTAGTTGTCGAGGTTGGCCTTCAGCTCGGCGGGGGTGGGCAGGTCGCCGCGCGAGTCCTTCTGCCCCTCATCGGCCGGCAGCTCGTCGCGGATGATTTCGTTGCACAGGTCGATGCACTCGTCGCAGATGAAGACCGAAGGGCCGGCGATGAGTTTCTTGACCTCGTGCTGGCTCTTTCCGCAAAACGAGCAGTAAAGCGTTTTTTCGCTGGAGGAGCCTTTTTTGTCGGCCATGGGAATGGGTGGTGCCTTAGGAGATTCAATGATACCCAAACGAGAACGGCGCCCCCGGGTGGACCGGGAGGCGCCGCTCGGGCGTCGGGGGGATTCGGTTCAGGGGCGAAACGCCCCTGCTTCAAGCCTGGATCCCGGGCGTCCTCACGGACGGACCGGAAGCGTCCTCAAGGACGCTTGGCGATCACCTGGTCGACCAGGCCGTAGGCCTGGGCCTCGTCGGCCTCGAGGAAGTAGTCGCGCTCGGTGTCGCGCTCGATCTTCTCCAGGGTCTGTCCGGTGCGCTCGGCCAGGATCTTGTTCAACTGGGCGCGGGTCTTGAGGATGTCCTTGGCGTGGATCTCGATGTCGGTGGCCTGGCCCTGGGTGCCGCCCAGGGGCTGGTGGATCATGATCTTGGAGTTGGGCAGCGCGAAGCGCTTGCCCTTCTCGCCAGCGGCCAGCAGGAAGGCGCCCATGGAGGCGGCCATGCCCATGCACAGGGTCGACACCTGGGGCTTGATGAAGTTCATGGTGTCGAAGATGGCCATGCCAGCCGACACGCTGCCGCCGGGGCTGTTGATGTAGAACGAGATGTCCTTGTCGGGGTTCTCGCTCTCCAGGAACAGCAGCTGCGCCACCACCAGGTTGGCGGTCTGGTCGTTGACCGGGCCCACCAGGAACACCACGCGCTCGCGCAGCAGGCGCGAGTAGATGTCATAGGACCGCTCGCCGCGGCCGGACTGCTCGATGACGATGGGCACCATGCCGAGGGCCTGGGTGTCGAGTGCGCTCATGGAATGCTCCGCTAGGGATTGGGGTTCTGGGACAGGCCGCGGGAGGCCTCCCGGGCATGGACTACTTTAGGGCAAGCCGGCCAGGTTCAACCCGGCCGGCGGGGAAGCCCCTCAGGCGCCCTGACCCATCAGCTCGTCGAAGCCCAGGGCCTTGTCGGTGACCTTGGCCTTGGACAGCACGAATTCGGTGACGTTGTTCTCGATGACCACCGCCTCGACTTCGGCCATGCGGCGGTTGTCGCCGTAGTACCAGCGGATCACGTCCTCGGGCTTCTCGTAGCTGGCGGCCATTTCTTCCACATGGGCCTTGAGCTGCTCGGGCTTGGCTTCCAGCTTGTTGGCGCGCACCAGCTCGGCGACCACCAGGCCCAGGCGCACGCGGCGCTCGGCCTGGGCGGTGAACAGCTCGGCGGGGATCGGGGCCTTGTCGGCGTCCTTGATGCCACGCTGCTTCAGGTCGGCGCGGGCGCCTTCGACCAGGCGGTCGACCTCGGAGGCCACGCTGGCCTTGGGCAGGTCGAGTTCGGCCTTGGCCACCAGGGCGTCCATCACGGCCTGCTTGTTGCGGGCCTGCAGGCGGAACTTCACCTCGCGGTCCAGGTTCTTCTGGATGTCGGCGCGCAGGGCTTCGACGGTGCCTTCGGCCAGGCCCAGGGACTTGACCAGCTGCTCGTTCAGCTCGGGGATGTGGGCGCCCTCGAGCTTCTTGAGGGTGACCAGGAAGTCGGCCTGCTTGCCGGCCACGTCCTTGCCGTGGTAGTCGGCGGGGAAGGACAGGGGGAAGGTCTTGCTCTCGCCGACCTTCATGCCGCGCACGGCGTCCTCGAACTCCTTGAGCATCTGGCCTTCGCCGACCAGGAACTGGAAGTCGCTGGCCTTGCCGCCCTCGAAGGGCTCGCCGTCGATCTTGCCTTCGAAGTCGCAGGTGACGCGGTCGCCGTCGGCGGCGCCTTCGGTCAGGGCCTTCTGGGCGAAGCTGCGGCGCTGCTTGCGCAGGATCTCGATGGTGCGGT
>JACCDG012062243.1_pt1 | contig 13107 bp, 11 predicted proteins | sample 7442471 | NCBI WGS metagenome assembly JACCDG01 (sample SAMN15323444, study PRJNA562643) | freshwater metagenome | isolation source: river surface water | place: USA:Blue River Watershed | collected 2017-08-17 | reverse complement strand
TGTTGCAGCCCGGCCCTTCGACGTTTTCAAAAAGAAGCGAGCTGCCGAACCTGACCGTCGGCGCGACGCGGCTGGTCCAGCCAAATGGCGATCTGGTCTTGCATTTGCGCAGCGGCTGGAAAATCAACGACGAGGCGCCGTCTTTTGCTACGGTGTTCGACAAAAGCAAGCAATCGGTCATGGCCTTTTCCACGGAGCATTTGAAAAAAACCAGGCTGCCGCTATCCGCCCTGAAAGAAGGGGAGGAGTATATTTTGCAGGCGACCTTATATTATTGCGAAGACAAAGAAGGTTCGATCTGCCTGATTAAAAGCTTCGAGCAGCCGATCAAAATCCTGCCGCGCGGCGAAAAAAGCCTGATGCTGGATTTGATGTAAGCACTGGTTCGATGGACAGTGGACGGTTGACATTATGCTTGTCATCCCCGCGAAAGCGGGGATCCATGACCCTGGTTTTTGCAATCCGATAAAGCGTATGGATTCCGATTTTCATCGGAATGACGAATTGGGTTGTCATTCCGAGTCCTTCGGCCTTGCTTCGCTAAAGCTACGCAGGGCAAGCAGGCTCAGGATAAACTCCGGCGAGGAATCTCTAAACATTATTCTCCTTCCCCCTTGGGGGAAGGACCAAGGATGGGGGTTGTGTCGGATAGCGCATCTTGTGCCGTAAGAACCCCCACCTCTATCCTCCCCCAAGGGGGAGGAAGAAACAAGCAATGACACCGATAACCGTCCACTGTCCACAGTCAACCGTCAACCGTCAACCGACACTCACGCCGCCGCAGGCTTGCCGTGCAGGTCTTTGTTCAGCTCGATTTCCTTTTTACTGCGCTGCGCGATCATCCGGCCGTTCTGGCTGTCCTGGCGGAAATGCAGGCCGTTGCATCCGGCCAAAGTCCCCGCCTTAAGAATATAAAACCCGCTTTGCGCGTCATAGGACTCGGCCAGGGCTTTCAGGTTTTTCGACGGGTTGACGTCGGAAAGCTTTTGCATTTCTGCTGACGCGATGGCGATTTTGGTCCCTGCCAGAATAGCGATGCCCGCGTCGATGATGCAGCCGTCGCCTAGCGGTACGCCGGTAACGGAATTCGCGCCAAGCAGGCATTTTTCGCCAATCGCAATCGGCGTGGAATTGCCGCCAGACAAAACGCCCATAATGCTGGCGCCGCCGCCGACATCGGTTCCGGCGCCGATGGTGGCGGAACTGCTGATCCGCCCTTCGACCATCGATGGCCCCAGCGTGCCGGCGTTGAAATTGATATAGGACGCGCCGGGCATGATGGTGGTTCCGCCGGCCAGATGCGCGCCCAGGCGCACGCGGGTGCAATCCAGGATGCGCGTGTTGTCGGATGGGACGACATGCATCAAATAGCGTGGGAATTTGTCGACATAATCGATGGCCGGGAATTGTCCCAAAAGCTTCAATTCGATTTCCATGTCCCGTAATTCGGACAATTCCACCGGCTGTTCGCCGATCCAGGCGAGATTTTCAAGCTTGCCGAAAATGCCGGTCAGATTCAGCGTGCGCGGTTTGGCCTTGCCATGCGACATGGCCAGCAATTTCAGATAAATCGCGGGGACGGACTGCGGTTCTGTGTCCTCGAACAAAAAAACCAGCCTGTAATCTTGACATAATTTGGGGTTCTTGCCGCAGATCGAGCGCAAGGTTTGAATCGCCTGCACGTTGCGGTGCTGATCGCCAATGGCGGCCTTATGGTATGGCGCGAACAGGGCATAGGCCTTTTCGATAAAAGACTTGTCGATCGGCAGAACCATCTCCGCGCCTTGCGGGGTCACGCCGGATGCGGCAAGAAATATCGCGGCGCTGCCGAAATTTTCGTTCCAGTTCACTACTGGAAATTGGCAGGTCAGGATTTTTTGCGGGTCTTTCGCGCCGCTTGTGACATGGCAAATGCCGAATCCTATCGGCTTACGATAGCCTTGCGCCGATTGAACGGATTCAACGAATTTTTTAAAATCGCCTTCCGACTTTATTTTGGGAAAAGAAGTTTTTTTAGCCGCGATTTTTTTTACGGACGATTTTTTTGTGGATTTTGCTTTGCTGGATTTTTTTGCCATGGTCAATCTCCCTTTGAATTAAGCGGCTTGTGCGAAAACATATTCGCCATTGTCTTTGGTTTCGGCAAGCGCCATGCGGATGAACGCCTCGGTGATGCTTTCCGGCGGGGGCAACAGCGACGGGTCTTCGCCCGGAAACGCCTCGGCGCGCATCGCGGTGCGGCACACGCCGGGGTCCAGGATATTCACGCGGATATTACTGCTTGCGACTTCGGCGGCGTATACGCGCGCCAGGCTTTCCAGCGCGGTTTTGCTGATGGCATAGGCGCCCCAATAGGCGGGTTGCATTTGCGTTACGCCGGATGTGGTGAAAATCACGCGGCCTGCGGGCGATGCCAAAAGCCCCCGGTGAAAGGCGCGGATCAAGCGCCAGTTGGATTCCAGATTCACCGCCATGACGCGGGCAAAGTCGCGCGGCTTGATGTCGTGCAGCGGGCTTAAAATTCCCAAATCCCCGGCATTGCCGACCAGAATATCCAGCCGCCCGAATTTTTTTGCAATCTCAATGGCCAGCTGGTCGATCTGATCGAACTGGGTCAAATCCATCGGAACCAAAGTCGCCTGACCGCCTGCGGCGCTGACCCGGTCGTCGGTATCCTCAAGCCCTTCGGTAGAGCGAGATACCAGAATCAGCCTTGCGCCCTCGCGCGCATAGGCCTCGGCGACGGCGGCGCCGATCCCGCGCGAAGCGCCGGTGATCAGCGCGATTTTGTCTTTAAGTCTTTGTGTCATAACACCTTTATTCCCGCTTTTAGAGGATGCCGCAAGCCTTAGATTTTCTACATCACCTTATGCTGCAACGCAATATAATTATCTTTTGTCCACAGATGCGATTCTTTATGGTTTTTATTGTGCTTTTTTCAGAAATAAATAGAATCATACGCTGGAATGAATAACAGGAGACATAAAAGATGACCATAACCGCCCGTGAATTCGCCGAAGAACTTAATGGACTGGCGAATGAGCCTGAAAACATCGGCCACGATAGGCTTTACAGAAAGCTTCATCAAGCGGCTAGCCGGTTAAGCCAGGCAGAGTTTCATGATAAAATAATCGCGGATGCTGCCGTGAATCTGATCGAAGCGGTGTGCAGGGTTGATAAGGGCTCTTTGTGTGAAGATTACACCCCTTCTCTTGCGGGAATATATTCGGCGGCCGCTGAATTTCCGGACTTGAAATTGCGTTTGGATCAGGCTGCGTCATTCAATCAAACTTTGCAAGGTGTAGCCGCGGAATATGCCCATGCCTTTAAGGCAGCTGAACCTTCGCGGCCCCGTCCTCTTTCCCGGGAACAGGTTTTTGAACTTGTGGGGGCAGGCAGGGGATACTAAACCCTAAACAACTTCCGCGATCAACGGCATCTGCGCCTTTTTCTGGCTCTCGGATTCCCAATCGGTCAGTTGAATCGGGTAATTCCCGGTAAAGCAGGCGTCGCAATATTGCGGCAGCTCGTTGTTGCGCTTGGTTTCGCCCAGCGCGCGGTAAAGCCCGTCAATGGAAATAAACGCCAAGCTGTCTACCCGGATCAATTTGCGCATTTCTTCGATGGTCGATTTCGCCGCCAGCAAATCGGCCCTGTCCGGCGTGTCGATACCGTAAAAACAGGAATGGGTGGTCGGCGGCGAGGCGATGCGCATATGGATTTCCTTGGCGCCGGCGGCGCGCACCATGTCGACAATTTTTTTCGACGTCGTGCCGCGCACGATGGAATCGTCCACCAATACCACGCGCTTGCCCTGAATGTCGTTGCGGTTGGCGTTGTGCTTCAATTTCACGCCTAAATGGCGGATGCGGTCGCTTGGCTCGATAAAGGTGCGGCCGACATAATGGTTGCGGATGATGCCAAGCTCGAATGGGATTTTCGCCTGCGCCGCATACCCGATCGCGCCGGGAACGCCGGAATCGGGGACGGGCACGATCACATCGGCGTCCGCAGGCGCTTCTTGCGCCAGAACCGCGCCGATGGCCTTGCGCGCCGCGTAAACGCTGTGTCCCTGGACGGTGGAATCGGGGCGGGCGAAATAAATATATTCAAAGATGCAAAAACGGCTGGATGTGTTGGGAAAGGGCTTGATCGATTTCAGCCCAGCGCTTGTTACGATCACCATTTCCCCCGGCTCGATATCGCGCACGAATTCCGCGCCGATGATGTCGAGCGCGACGGTTTCCGACGCGCATATATAAGAATCGCCAATTTTGCCCAAGACCAACGGCCGTACGCCGTTAGGATCGCGGATCGCGATCAAGCAATCCTTGGTCAGCATCACCAGCGAATAAGCCCCGATCACTTGTTTGCAGGCGTCGATGATCCTGTCGGTGATGCTGGATTTCTGGCTGCGGGCGATCAGATGGATAAAGGTTTCGGTGTCGCTGGTCGATTGGAAAATGCTGCCCGACCGCACCAGCTCGTTGCGCAGCGTTTGCGCGTTGGTCAAATTGCCGTTATGGGCGATGCCAAGCCCGCCGAAATCGAAATCGGCGAAAAGCGGCTGCACGTTGCGCAGATCCGACCCGCCGCAAGTGGCATAACGCACATGGCCGATGGCGGCATGGCCGGGCAGGGCGCTGATCGCGGCCTCGGTGCCGAAATTGTCGCCGACATGGCCTTCGGCGCGTTTTGCTTGAAAATTCTTGCCGTCAAAAGTAAGGATCCCGGCGGCTTCTTGTCCGCGATGCTGCAGCGCGTGTAACCCAAGGGCGGTCAGGGCGGCGGCGTCGTTATGCTGGAAAATGCCGAAAATGCCGCATTCTTCCTTTAACTTGTCGTCATCGAAAGGATTGGTCGAAATCATCGCGTCCCCTGGGTTTCCGCAGCCTTGTTATAGGGCAAATTCAGGAAATTTCCAGTGTTTTCTTTGCTCTCTCTCCCGTTTACGGGAGAGGGGCGGGGTGAGGGAAAAAGGCCTTATGTCCCTCATCCTAACCTTCTCCCGCTTGCGGGAGAAGGAATATAAATATTAAGTCTGCTCGGAATCTTTCTCGGCAGGGACTTCTTCCGTTTCCGTAAGCGGCGGCTTGATAAGCTCTATTAAAAAATTGGTCGCAGCATCGACATAGGGCAAAGACCAGGCGTTTTTCAAAGGCTCCGGGAATTCGTCCCGGTCCATTTCGATGGCGGTGTAAAAGAAAAAACCCATGCAAATAATCAAAACCGCGCGGATCAAGCCGAATAAGAATCCCAAGGACCTGTCGGCGGCGCCAAAGGCGCTGCGCTTGACCCATTTTGAAACATAATGGGTAATGAAGGATACGACAATCAAGGTTCCTGCAAAAAGCAGCGTTCCGGTGGTGAAATCGGCGAATGCGGTATTATGAATAAAGTCGCGGGTGACCGGTTGCAGCGGCTCGAATCCGAAATACAGCGCCAGGAACGCCGCCGCCCATCCGGCGATGGAAAAAATTTCTTTAATCAGCCCGCGTATCCAGCCGAACAGGCCAGACAGCAATAAAAGCCCCAAAATGATCCAATCGACGCTGGTGAAAGTAAGTTCCATGATGATCCTAAAATACCCTCCCCTTGAGGGAGGGTCAAAACAACGAAGTTGTTTTGGGGTGGGGATGGTATTGTATCCCCCCGCCAAAATCACTGCGTGATTTTGACTCCCCCACAAGGGGGGGTAAGCTTTTATTTACGCCAACCTTTTCGTCCGTCTTGGCTGAGACAACATATCTACTAAATTCAAGCGGTGGATCACATCCAAAACCGTAGCGGCGTTTTTATGAATCAACCCGCTTGTGGTGCTTTTGCCAGCCGCCTTGCCGGAAGGCAGGGGCAAAAGCGCTTGCTTGAATCCCAATTTCGCCGCCTCTTTCAGCCGCAAATCCGTGTGCGCGGCATTGCGCACCTCGCCGCCCAGGCCGATTTCGCCGAAAAACACCATGTCGGCGGGAAGCGGCGCATCGGTCAGCGCCGATAACAGCGCGGCGACGACCGCCAAATCGGCGGCAGGCTCGTTCACCTTGATGCCGCCGGCGATATTCAAATACACGTCATATCCCGCAAGCGGAACGCCGCAGCGTGATTCCAAAACCGCCGTGACCATGGCGAGCCTTCCGGCATCCCAGCCGACCACCGCCCTGCGCGGGGTGCTGAAACTTGTGGGGCTGACCAGCGCTTGCACTTCGACCAGAACCGGCCGCGTGCCCTCGATGCCTGCAAACACCGCAGATCCGCTGACCTCGCCGCGCCGTTCGGATAAAAACAGCGCCGACGGGTTTGCGACTTCTTCGAGTCCCAGCTCGGTCATGGTGAAGACGCCGATTTCGTCGGTTGCGCCGAAACGGTTTTTGACGCCGCGCAGGATACGGAAATTATGGCCGCGTTCGCCTTCGAAATATAAAACCGTGTCGACCATATGTTCCAAAACGCGCGGCCCGGCGATGGTGCCTTCCTTGGTCACATGGCCGACCAGGAACAGCACGAATCCGCGAATCTTGGCGATGCGGATCAATTCCTGCGCGCTGGCGCGCACTTGCGCGACCGTGCCGGGGGCCGATTCCAAAAGATCCAAATACAATGTCTGCACCGAATCGATGACCACGACTTTGGGGCAATCGGGGCGGTCGAGCGCGGCGATGATATCGCCGACATTGGTCGCGGTGGCAAGCGCCGCCTTGCTGTCTTGAACGCCCAAACGTTTTGCGCGCAGGCGGATTTGTTCCAAGGATTCTTCGCCGGAAATATAGGCGCAAGGATATTGTCCCGCCAGCTTGGCGACCACTTGCAGCAGCAAAGTCGATTTGCCGATGCCGGGATCGCCGCCGATCAGGATCGCCGAGCCGGGCACAAGCCCGCCGCCGCAGACGCGGTCGAATTCGGCGATGCCGGACGGCAGGCGTGCATATTCCTGTTCTTCGCCGCTAAGGCCGGAAAATTCTATCTTGCGGGCGGATTTTATTTTGCGGGAAAATTGGGTGTTTTTGGCCGGGGCCAATTCTTCGACCAGGGAATTCCACCCGCCGCAAGCCTCGCACCGCCCCGCCCATTTCGGATAAGAGCTGCCGCAGGATTGGCAGATATAGGTGGTTTTTTCCTTGGCCATAAGTCAGACGGTTTTTTAATGGATTGACATTTGTATCTTAATAAGATACAATATTACGATTGAATTTAGCATAGGATAAAGTTCTAAAACAAATAAATAAGTGGGTTATGTATTTAACTGAAGCAGATTTAGAATCGCTAGAAACTCCTAGACAAATAAAAGCATGGGAGCTAATTGGGGAAGCAGTAACATTTTGGGATCAAGTTACTGCTGATGGACGCGTTCCTGCCCAAGATGTGGATGTTCTGCGGAAAATGGATGATAAAGCTCTGCAAACAATGCCTAGAGCTGAAATCAAAAAAATGGTGATGAGTGTTTACGCGCGTGCAATGTATTATTATGCAGGAGAAGATAAATCTGGTTGCGAAGATATTTTAAGGGATTTGGATCGGATTTTCGCTGTTCGTAAAGATTTGCTGGTAGAGGGGCATCAGCGTACCGAGCGTTTGGCTGAAAAATTGGCGGATTATTTATTGAATCATGATACTAAAGGGTTGCTCGCCCGCATTGTTACCCGCGCCGGCGTCACTAATATTGAGGAAGAGGATAAGCAAACTATTTGTGAATTGATAGGCGTTTTGGCAGAATTGGATGGAATTGTGCCGCCGAGAATTAGATTCATTAATGACCCGAAGGAGTCTGGCGGAGTTTATAAATATGGCGGATGGCTGGAACTTAATGTTTGCAATACCATTTTTTTGGGAATAGTAGATGCGGCCTTGCACGAATATAGCCATGAAGCGTTCGCGCAACATAGTAAACAGAATTCTTTTATGCGCGGCTTATTTGTAATGAATGAAATTCATTATAGAGACCCTTTAAAACACGGCGAAACAATCTATCAAAGCCAGCCCTGTGAAGAATTTTGTTATTACGCGCAATATTGCATGATGACGGCTATTATTATTGCAATTGGGCTCGAAACAAACAGGAAAAACGGAAGAATATTAAATATTAGTCTTGGAGAGGTTTTGAGGGGCGCTCTTGACGCAAACAAAGTGCCGACTACAGTATCCGCACATGTAATAAATCAAATTCGTACTCACACTAAAGCAGCTCCCTCTCCTCACACTGCAATGCAAAACAGGCTTGCAACACTGGAGTGCACTATTACTAGATAGATACCCCACCTGTTGCAGTTCAAGCCACCTTCACCGTCCCGCCCATTTCGGATAAGAGCTGCCGCAGGATTGGCAGATATAGGTGGTTTTTTCCTTGGCCATTTCTGACTTATACCCTCCCCTTGAGGGAGGGTCAAATGCGAAGCATTTGGGGAGGGGTTAAGGACCGCAGACCCCACCCCAAAATTTCTAGCGAAATTTTGCGCCCTCCCTCAAGGGGAGGGCAAATAATTGTTAGGCCACCTTAACCGCCATCTCGATCGGCCCATCCGCCCGGCCATGGATGAATTGGTCGACGAACTGATTTCCGCTTTGGTCGATGGTTTTGACGTCGCCATGCCAGATGATTTTGCCTTGGTACAGCATCGCGACCCTATCGGCGATTTTGCGCACGCTGGCCATGTCGTGGGTGATGGACAGCGCGGTCGCGCCCAGTTCCTTGACCAGTTTGCGGATCAGATTGTTGATTACGTCGGCCATGATCGGATCGAGGCCCGTGGTCGGCTCGTCAAAGAAAATGATTTCCGGCTTGGCCGCAATGGCGCGGGCCAGCGACACGCGCTTTTGCATGCCGCCGGACAATTCCGCCGGGTATAAATTCGCGGTTTGCTCCGGCAATCCCACTTGCGCCAGTTTTTGCACGGCAATTTTTTTAGCCTCGCCGCGTTCTACCCCATGGCCTTGCATCAGGCCGAATCCGATATTTTCCCACACGGGCAGCGAATCGAACAGGGCCGATCCCTGGAACAGCATGCCGAATTTTTTCAGCATTTGCTGGCGGTCTTCGCCGCGCAGCTTGGTGACTTCTATGCCGTCCACCTGGATGCTGCCGGAATCGGGCGTGACGATGCCAAGGACGCATTTCAGCAAAACCGATTTGCCGCTGCCTGATCCGCCTATGACGACAACCGATTCCCCCGCCTGAATGTCCAGGTTCAGCCCTTGCAGCACCTTTTTAGGGCCGAAGGATTTATAAAGGTCGCGGATTTGGATTTTTGGCTGGGTCATTTTTTTCTTTCTGTCATTCCGAGCGTAGCGAGGAATCTCCTTGAAATAAACCGTGTTTTATCAGTGGGGGATCCCTCGCTGCGCTCGGGATGACAATAATTCATCGGGCAAAAAACATTTCTGTAATCAGGTAATTGAAAATCAAAATCAAGATAGAGGACGAAACCACCGCGTTGGTGGTGGCCGACCCCACGCCTTGCGCGCCGCCCTTGGAATTATAGCCGTTATAGCAGCCCATCAAGGTAATCAGGAATCCGAATACCGATGCCTTGACCAGGCCGGAAAATACGTCCTGAAATTCCAGGAAATCGAATGTGTTTTTCAAATAAGTGGCGGCGTTGAAATCCAGCTTGTACACGCCGATGATATATCCGCCGAACACGCCGATGATATCGCCGATCAAAACCAAAAGCGGCAGCATGGTGACGCCCGCGATCAAACGCGGTGCGACCAGATAATGCATCGGTTTGGTGGAAAGGGTGGTCAAGGCGTCGATCTGTTCGGTGACGCGCATGGTGCCGATTTCTGCAGCCATGGCGGCGCCGATGCGGCCCGCGACCATTAGCCCGGCAAGCACCGGGGCAAGTTCGCGCGTCATGGATAAAACCACAACGGTCGCAACCGCGCCCTCGGCGGAAAAGCGGGCGAATCCGGTATAGGATTGCAGCGCCAGAACCATGCCGGAAAAGGCGCAGGTCAAACCCACGACGGGCAGGGAGTAATAGCCGATATCGACGATTTGCCGCCAGATCAAATGCGGATAGAACGGCCCGACGAAACAGGCCCGCACGGCCTGGCCGGTGAATATGGCCAGGCGGCCAACAGCGCCCAGGAAATGCAAGAATGTGCGGCCAATATTGGATAGGACTTCAAGGATGTAAGGCATCTGGACTTTTTAGCAGGCCAGGGATAGGATATCTAGCGAATTTTGATTAGAGGCTAGGAGTTTTCATGACCACGAGTGTGAATGACCGTATCATCATCAGTGTCTTGTCCGGCGCGCTTTTGGGCGTTATGGGGCCGTTTTTCGTGCGCGCCTTGAATCCTTGGGCGCAATCGGTATCTGTTTCATTCGCCGATTCCGTAACCCAATCCGGCGGCGCAGCGCATGATATTGTCAGCGAATCCACGCGGGTTGCAATTGTCGCCTCGCCGCTGTTGATCGGCGGCGCCGGGATTATCGGCGCCAACCTTGTTTGCGCGAGATTGCAGCAAAAACAACGCTCCAAAGCTTAAGAGGCGGGTTAACAGTGGACGGTTGACGGGGGACAGTGGACAGTTGATAGTTGACAGGGTAGTGACTCATTTAAAACTATAATAACTCGTCATCCCCGCGAAAGCGGGGATCCAGGGAAGGGTGAACACCGTTTTTTTTGCTCTGGATTCCAGCTGGAGCCTGACACCGCGAAGGGCGCTAAGCTTCCGGTTGACAGTGGACAGTTGACGGTTGACAGCAAGCAAATGCCCTCCCCTTGTGGGAGGGTCAAAATTGCCGAAGGCAATTTTGGGGTGGGGATTCTGTTGCCGATCCTTTGATACGTCCGTCTTCGCCTTCGGCTGCGACGAGGCTACTCAGGATGAGCCGGTGGTATCAGCCCTATCATTCCGAGTAAAACAAGAAATAGCTGGATAATATTTTCCTTCCTCCTTGGGGGAAGGATCAAGGATGGGGGTTGTATCAGACAGCGCATCTTTGCCGTAATAACCCCTACCTCTGTCCTTCCCCAAGGGGGAGGAAGAAAGCAAGCTCGGGATAACACTAAAAAACTCCCCTCCCCCCTGCAGCTTGTCCTGAGCCTGTCGAAGGAGGGAGGGTCAGGGAGGGGGTGGTTGCCGCGAATGAAAAACCCTGAATAACCGGACATCGCTTTTCCCAAAACGACCCCCTCCTATCCTCCCCCGCAAGGGGGGAGGGAAATAAGAGTTGTCATCCCCGCGAAAGCGGGGATCGGAATGACACTATATTCAACCCACATACCGTCGCTTGGGCTTGCGTCCAAGGCTGCACAATATTTCGGTGGTGCGCGTCTTGGCGTCGCCCGCCAAATGATTGACGGTGTAATGATCGTGCAGGATGGCGACCATCTGTCCCGGTTCGATGGTGTGATTCGGGATGTCGGTGATATCGACGGTGATCAAATCCATCGAAACGCGCCCGACCACGGGGCATTTGTAGTCACCGATCCACACGCTGCCCGAATTGGAAAGGCTGCGCATATAGCCGTCGGAAAATCCGCCGCCCAATGTGGCAAGCCGCGTGACGCGTTCCGCCTTAAAGGTGCAGCCATAGCCGACGGCCTGGCCCACGGGAATTTCTTGGATTTGCAGCACCGGAAATTCCAAGGTGACCACGGCGCGCATAGGATTCGGCTTGTTGGGCACGGGATTCATGCCGTAAAGCGACGATCCCACCCGCACCATATCGAATCTGTATTCTTTGCCCAAAAACGATCCGCTGGACGCGGCCAGGCTGGCCTTGGTCTTGGGCAGGATTTGCAAGGCGCGCTGGAATGCCGCAAGCTGTTCGGCGTTGACCGGGTTTTGCGCGACGGCGGGGATCGCCAAATGGCTTAGGATCAAGGTCAAATCCAGCCCGTCCATCAAGGAAAGGTTTTGCGCCAATTTTTCATATTCGGCTTGCGGCATGCCCAGGCGGTTCAATCCGCTATCGACATGCAGCGCGATGGGGAGTTTTTTCCCCACTTTACGCGCATAGCTTGCGGCTTCTTCCAACTGGCCCAGATGATTGATAACGGGAATCAGATTGTTTTGATACGCGTCTTGCGCCGTTCCAGGCAGAACGCCGTGCAGGACGAAAATCCGCTCGTCGCGCAGCGCGGCGCGCAAGGCGACGCCTTCTTCCAGCCAGGCGACAAAAAAATCCTTGCAGCCGCTTTTGGCCAGGGCCGGCGCGACCTCGTGCATGCCAAGCCCATAGGCGTCGGCCTTGACCACGGCGGCGAAAGCCGAAGGCGCAACATGTTTTTTAAGAAAACTATAATTATCGATCAGCGCGCCAAGATCGACCGTCAGCCTGGGGCCGGTTGTCAATTCCGGTGCGGCCAAGGGTGCTGGGTTATTCGCCCTCAATACGTGCATAGTTGGTAAATTTGGTGGTTTCCGGGTTGAAATGCAGATCGACGCTGCCGATAGGGCCGTGACGCTGTTTCGCCACGATGACTTCGGCGTGGTTTTTGATTTTTTCCAATTGCTGACGCCAAGTGTCGGCGCGGGCGTAAAATTCGCCTTCGCTTTCGTCGGCGCGCGGGTTTTTCGGCTCGGTGCGCTCATAATAATATGATTCGCGGTAAACAAACATGACAACGTCGGCATCTTGTTCGATCGACCCCGATTCGCGCAAATCCGACAATTGCGGGCGCTTGTCGTCGCGCGATTCGACTTGGCGCGACAGCTGCGACAGGGCGATGACGGGAACGCTCAGTTCTTTGGCGATGGCTTTCAGGCCGCGCGATATTTCGGACACTTCTTGCACGCGGTTGTCGGGGCGGCTGATGCCGCCGGGCATGGTCATCAATTGCAAATAGTCGATGATGATCAGGCCCAAATTGGTCTGCCGCGCCAGGCGGCGCGCGCGGGTGCGCAGCGCGCTGATCGACAAGGCGGCGGTGTCGTCGATGAAAAACGGAATGCGGCTAAGCTCGTTGACGGCGTCGATGACGCGGTGGAATTCGTCCTTGCGCATGTCGCCCCGGCGGATGCGGTCGGACGATACGCCCGCTTCTTCGGAAATGATACGGTTGGCCAATTGCTCCGCCGACATTTCAAGGGAAAAGAACGCAACCGTTTTGCGGTCGTCTTTTTCCATGCTTTGGTCCATGGCACGGCGCGCGACGTTGA
>JACCDG011690207.1_pt1 | contig 13110 bp, 10 predicted proteins | sample 7442471 | NCBI WGS metagenome assembly JACCDG01 (sample SAMN15323444, study PRJNA562643) | freshwater metagenome | isolation source: river surface water | place: USA:Blue River Watershed | collected 2017-08-17 | reverse complement strand
GTAGATGGTCATTCAGCACACAAGACCAGAGCAGTAAATGCATGGCTGGAAGAGAACAAACATAAGATAGAATTATTTTTTCTCCCGCCGTACAGTCCGGAATTAAATGCCCAAGAGTATGTTAACTATGATTTAAAAACAAATGTTATTGGCAAGAAACGCCCTATCAACAAGGCTGAGATGAGGAGCAACGTAGAGGAGTTTATGAATGGTCGGAAAAACGACAGAAAGCAAGTGCAAAAATATTTTCATGAAAGCCACGCCATGTATGCTGCGTAATAAAACATTAGGGCTTAATTAACCAAACGATTAATATACGAATTATAAACACTATAGTTTTCGGTTCCGGATGACAGGCAACCTACAATCCAGTTTCCGGGGGCAACTACGGAGATATAACTACCATAATTACTTCCGGCAGCACCACTTCCTCCGGCACCGAATGGAACACAGCGGGTATCGTTAACATTTGTAGCGCCAACCGACATAACATTGGTGCAGCTTGCAGGTATTTGCGGAGTAGCTGTATTATTATTACCCATAGAGGCAATTACCAGAACGTTTTTATTATAAGCATAGTTTACGGCATTTTGCATAGCGGTGCTGGAAGGAACATTGCTGAAGCCCAGAGACATGTTTATAACTTTGGCGCCATTATCCGCCGCATATTTAATAGCATTGATAATTACCGTTTCACTAAAGCTGCCATTACCGTTTTTTAAAATCATCAGTTTGCATTTCCAGTTAATTCCAACCCAGCCCACTCCGTTATTCCCTGTTGCTCCAATTATCGAGGCTACGTTAGTTCCATGACCTCCGGCATCCGCAACATTATTGTTGTTACCGCTAAAATCCCAACCATTTACATCATCCACATAGCCATTGTTATCATCGTCAATATTGTTGCCAGGTATTTCATCGGAGTTTTTCCATATCCTGCCCGAAAATTCAGAATGCGTAAGGTTTATGCCGCCATCAATAACAGCTACAATGGTTCCGCTATCCCCTGTTGTGATGTCCCATGCGGGTTTAATGTTAATGTCGGCACCTACTTTAGGTGGTGTGCCATTTGCATAGGTAAACGAACCATCGTTGTATAACCCCCACTGGAGTTTAAATTTAGCCGCCGGCTCGTTTGGAGTCATATTCACATCCAAAACACCGTCGTGTTTGCCGATGTGATTGGGCTGTGCGTATTCCAGAAGTCCGGTTGCGTCGTACTCCTGAACTAGTTTAGGTATATCCTGATTATCATTAAATGTCAATACAAATGTACTGAGCATATCGGGAGTGAGGTCTTTTCCAGTGTAAAGCAAGCCAATGTTTTTACAGGCATATTTAGTGTTAAGTTCATCTAAGAGGGGTATACCGAACTGTATACTTCTCTGTGGGATAAAGTTTGTTGCGGGCGCAATTCCCGATTTTAACTGAAGAATAAGTTCATTATTTACCCAGAGAGTTGATTTTTGTGCCAGTACTAATATAGTGGCATTCATAAAAGCAATCAAAAAGAGAGTTGTTTTTTTCATGGTATGAGGATTTTAAGTATGCATAACTTAACGGTAGTGTGAGATATGCAGTATCGTTTGTTGTGTAGCAAAAGTCGTCGAGCATGAAAGTATATACAAAACAAAAAGAAGTAATAATTGGAAAAGCAAACACGACGATCTTAAAGCATTTCCCTTATGTCAATAAGCACTTCGGAAGTACGATCAGAAATGAACAACCCAAAACGTATAATACCAATGTTATATTTTATTTGGTCCAATCCAAATAAAATATTTACAGTGGTAAATGCCGTTGCTATTAATGTTATGGTACAATGTAGTGAAACGGAATTGAACCATTATATTAATGCAAACGGTATTAGTAAGCGTAATTATATATTTGAATACGATTTCCGGTTAAGATAGGGGGTATGAAAATTACGAAAGCTGGGTTTTTAACCATTTTAGGTAATCAAAAGAATCGCTAAGTACTATTTTAAGTTTAGGGTCTTTTATTAATTCCGACAAGTTTTGTTGAAGCTCAAGCAAAACCTTTTTACGGTCGTTAGCAAAGTAAAAGGCAGCTTCTTTTTTCTGGAAAAAATCAAGTAAACAATCAAATGCCTTGTTTTGTGCGGTGTACTTTTTATAGAAGCGTTTGGCTTGTAATGTCAAATTCGGAAGGAAGTCATAATTTTCAATGGAAAAATGCAGGCATAGCAGCAGAATACGGCCATGGCAGAATAAATCTGTACGTGTTGTTTTATAACCTTCGTTTAATAAGCTATTAATCCAATTCAGGGCAGTTTTATATTCTTTACCGAGTAAACTGGCCTCAATCAATAAAGATTTAATCGTTAATCGCTCATCCAACTCACTGGTTGAAAGGTTTTTGGATAACAAGGGTGTGTTCTTGAAGTATTGCAGGCATTCCTTGTATTTGTTGTTAGAAATATACCAGCGCATTTTCGTTATATAAAAGCTTTGCGAGGTGTTACCAAACTCCGACTCATGCATTTCGGTACGCAGCTTCTCTACTTCGGTAATGAAAGTGTCTAATTCTTTTAAAGAAAGTGCGCTAATGTTTATGGAAATAAAATTATAGAGGTGCGTTAAGTAATCGCGGTAATATACTTTCTTCAGCAAAGTGTTTTTTCTGAATAGTTCATCGCTGGCATTCAGGTATTTTAAAAACTCAGGGTTATTCAAAAAGCGCTGATAAATGTAACGCTGCCTTAATAAAACGATCTGGGATCTTATAGAGGAAGCCTTCTCATTATTAACAAGCCAGGGATAACCACTTATTTTCTTCTTTAGCAATTCTTCCGGAACATCTCCCATGTTGCCTCCGGTTTGAATACCCAAAAGGTACATTTCGGCATGAAGAAGCTTAATGTCATAGTACTCGTTAAGTTGTCCAACAGTTTCCCGGATTTCCCGAAAAACATTCTTATAGATCTTTTCCATTTCGGTCTTTTCAACCGGACGCCAAAAAGTAAAAAGATAAAGCTCGAGTGCTTCCAGGGAATAATGAAGCATGCTTGATTTTCTCGAAATCTGTAAAGCCTTTAACGCTCTTTTCCTGGCCTGACCAAATAATGATTTTATCATAAGTATCCTGGCTTGCTCCAGTAAGGAAACGACTTCGGATCGCAAGGATTTATTACTATAATATACTTCGAGCGAGAATAAGATTCTGGAGTGAAGGTAATTTTTCAAATCACGCAGGCGTAATTTGCTCATTTTAAGCTTTTCCAGAATTTTTTGCTCATCATACACTTTCTGTTCATCAATAATTTTGAAAAGCTTTATATATAATTCGTTTTGTTGACCACTTCTGAATGCGGATGTAAGCATTTTAAAATGCGCTTTTTCAGATTTTCTAAGCGATTTTACCAGTTCAAATAATTCTTCAGAAGGCGTTTTAGGCATCAGGCACAGTTTAAGATAATTAGTACCGATCAGGAATATGTATTAGGCCAATTTTTTTCAGCAGGTTGGCCTGAACATTTTTAAACATTGGAACTTACCAGTGTAATTCCGGCTGAGCCGGGAAAACGAATGGGACTACCTCTTGTTAACATTGGTATAACTGTTTAAGTACAGCCTTTGCAATATTAATAATTGTTTGGTATTGTTTTATGAATAATGTTAGCTCTTGCTGAAATAATGCTGATCGGAAATGCCTATTTAATCCAATTTTTCGTTCGGTTATTTGCCTGAACATATTTATCCGGCACCTTTTTTCTGCACCATTCGGTGTAAAAATGGAGTCTCACTAATAAACGATATATTTGTAGCCCCAAATTAATACCATGAAGATTTTAAGATTTTATATCCTTTACCGGCTTCCAATTATTGTCCTGCTTACTATAGGAGGTGTTCTGTTACACTTATATGTAGATGCTGTTTCAGCCTGGCTGTGTTACATTGCCGCTTTTATCTCCCTCTTTCTTTATATTTTTGTAGGCACCATGAGAATTGTGCAAGAGGCCATTGCTGAGGGCGATATCGATAGAGCCACTGCTTACCTTAATATGATTAAGTTTCCGCGCCTGCTATTTAAACCCTTTCGTGCCACCTATTATATGGTACAAAGTAATATGGCACTGGTATCTAATAACCTCGATACCGCAGAAGCCAATATTCGTAAAAGCCTCAATACCAAATCGAGCCTCTTGGGAGAAACAAAAGGGAACAATTTATTGCAACTGGCCTACATACAACTAAAAAAGGGCGAAAGCAAAGAAGCACGTAAAAACCTGCTGGAGGCAGTAAAATCAGGTATAAGCGACAAAGAAAGCCTGGCTGCAGCATACCTCCAACTGTGCACATTGGAAATACATCGCAACCAAAACCGTATTGCCAAAGAGTACTTTAAGAAAGCTAAAGAACAAAAACCTAAAAACAACGAGCTTGTACAACAGATAAAAACCATGGAAAAGCAAATTGCCAGGCTACCAGGCTAAAATGCTTTTCCTGGCGTTTCTATTTTATTGTTTGATTAAACGGGCAAAAGACTGTTTTTGCCCGTTGTTTATAACGATGAGGTATACTCCTCCTTTAAGTGTAGTTAACTGATAGTTCTTGTCAAGTTTTTCGACACCACCGAGTTCTTCACTAAACACCTGCTCGCCTATTACATTGTATATTGCTATCCGGGTTTTCTCTCTGGCACTCAGATCCCAGGCAGATACCTGCACCTGATCGCTAAATGGATTCGGCATTACCTGAAGAGCGAAAGAATTAGAGACCGACACCTCACTAATGCCAACTACATTGGTAATCGTATAATTCTTATCATTAATATCAAAGAAAATATTTCCAACAGCCTCCACTTTTACCCGGCAGGTAGTAATTGTATTGGCCACAGTAGGAACAAGAAGATTTTCTGTTCCATCGTTAGGGGTATTGGCCAGCCAGGTTGTAAATGTTTGACCACCATCGTAAGAAATCAGTATATTCACCATGCTGCAACTTACCGGAGCCGCATCAGTACCATTTACACTCCAGGTAACCGTTTGCTGTGTGGCTTCCGGCCAGGAAATACCCGTGGTATTTGGCGCAGTAACTAACATTGGCCCGGAAGCGGCAATAACCACCTGACTATTGGCTGAACAAACACCACCACCACCTGCTTGATTATCACGGGCTGTCAGGCGGAATTTCAATGTTTGAGCTGTAGCAGGCAGGTACTCCCCTTTTGTGGTATTCATGGCACCCCCGGTCAGGATTACGCTAAGTTTAGGGAACATGCGGGTAGGTGCGGTAGTTGGAGCATACGACATAAAATAAGGCTTCGAACCAGAGTTCCAATTACCTCCTGCCCCACTTCCGGCATCCATTTCTTCCCAGGAATAGGTAAGTGGATCCCCATCCTGATCTGTTGCTGATCCTGTTAGCTGAAACGGAGTAGAATTAGGTACGGTGTAGGTTTGTGAACCTGTTACTACCGGAGCATGATTACCCGTTGCCGATGATACTGCGCAGGAATTTCCGCCAGCATTAATGAAATCTACAATTTCATCGTAGCTTACTCCATGAAAATAAGGGATACTGTGAGCGGCCAAATCATTAGTACTACTACATATACCCGCATAAGCCATAATGGTTATACCACTGCCAGGTTCCATGGAGGTGGATGCGTTACGATTACCGGAACAGGCTCCAGTAGTGGCATTAAAGGTGTGGTTGCCACCAAATTGATGCCCCATTTCATGCGCCACATAATCAATATCATAAGGATCGCCTACCGGACTTGGAGAACCTGTAATTCCCTTCGCTTTGGAACTGGAACAAACACAACCCAATTGGGCCAGCCCACCACCACCTGTACTGAAAGTATGGCCAATGTCGTAATTGGCTGAGCCGATTTTAGAATTAATTACCGTTTGACTTTCGCCTATTAGTGTATTGGCATTATCATTTCCGGTATACATATCTCCTGTGGCAGATGTAAACAATACCAGAGTATCATTAGCCACCAGCACAAGGCGTACGGCCACTTCAGTTTCATAAACCTGGTCTACCCGATTTACTGAAATAACAACTTTGGCCAGGGTTTGTGCTTTTGTAGGGTTGGGCAATCCGGTTGCAGCCTGTGCATATTGATGAGTGCAACCTACTGCCAAACGATATTTTCTAAGGGTTGGTCCCTGACATACGGCGTTTACGCCAAAAATACCATCGCTTTCTGCTTTTTTTTTATCCGGATTTTCTATAACGCCCACTTCCGGTAATTTTTTGGAAGGATCCTTTTCAAAATCATAACTGTAATAGGTTATATAATCGCTGATGTTTTTTCTACAGTAAGGATCAATAAACACATCTCCATCCTGAGTTCTTATCATACCATGAAAACCGAACTCTGTCCAGTCCAGACGACCCGAAGCATAAGGGTTATCAATACCCTGAGCCAGATAAGTTCTGATATTACGGTAGGTGTCGGCCAGGGGCTTTTCCATTATTGATGATTCCACTACACGGAATTGCTGGAGGCTTCCATCAGGCATCGGTAGTGTTATAATAAATTTTGATTCTTTTACCTTCACATTGACCTCGTTTGGTGCGGCAAAGAGCGCTTCTTTTAGTATAGTACCTTCTGTATGAAAGGTTTTATACTTTTTAGGAATAATTTCCCGCTCTCCGGAAACTTCAATTTTTGTTTCCTTTACTGGAACCCAAAACTTCTTTTCGGTTTGTGTAAAACCAGTTGCCGCAAAGAAGCAAAGGCCAATTAATAGTTGATTTTTGTTCATAGGTGTGTGTTGATTAACTTTAATATAGCTGACTTTTATACAATATACCAATAGCATAGTCAGTTTCGGAAAGATACTGCATTAAAACTCAAGAAGTCAATACTTTAGGCTCCCGACTCCACTCAGGTGTTTGTTTGATTTTGCTAATTAATTATTATGGCGTGGAAACAATATATTATAAAAAACTCTACCAACAGTATTTTTTGAATGACTTTCAACGCAATTCGGTATACGAATGTAAAAAGCAAAGGGGGTTTTACAGTTATTCAGCGAAAGATTTACCTTGTTTTTATTAAAATTTTGAATAAAATGATATTATTTAAAGGTAAAATAATATCTGATAATTTTTCAAATACTTTTCAAATAATCCATCATTATAACCAATTTAATGATCAATATTATGATTTTTAGCAAATATGATTGAATAGAAAAGATATATACCGCTATCTGGATTAAGCCAATTGGTATGTTAGTTCGCCTCATCTTTTTGTTTGCAGTAATTGCCTGAAAAGTCCTGATATTTATAACGGTTCTAAATTAAGGCCGCAGTCCTTTAATTATGGGCGACTGCAACCAGAAAATAGACTTCAATGGGTTGCCGTGTATGCTTAGGCTTGATATTATTGATACTGAACCTTACCTTTGTGAGGTTTTTTAACAATCTGCAAAACAAGTTTATTTTATGAGCAAACAAAACTTTCTGCAATCATCTATAGGAAAGAAATTACTTATGGGCGCTACAGGTCTTTTCCTGGTGTCTTTTCTGTTAATACACGTGTCTATTAACTCCTGCATTTTTGCCAACGATGGTGGCAAACTATTTAATGCTGCCGCCAGTTTTATGGCGCATAATATCGTTATCCGTGTTATCGAAGTTGGTTTATTTGCCGGACTTATTTTGCATGTCATTCAGGCACTTTTACTTACCCTGCAAAACAACAAAGCCCGCCCTGTAAAATATGCCGTACAAAATGGAGGATCCAATAGCTCCTGGTATTCACGTTCTATGGGTATACTGGGTTCATTGTTATTGATTTTTTTGGTGGTACACCTTAAAAATTTCTGGATACCCACCAAAATAGCTGTATTTAACCATGAAGAACACGATACCTTTGCCGGATTAAAAGAGGTATTTGCTCAGCCTCTGTTTGTGGCTGTTTATTTGGTTGGTGTAATCTCACTGGCTTACCATCTGTTGCATGGCTTCCAGTCAGCTTTTCAAACATTGGGATTAAATCATAAAAAATATACCCCAATAATCAAAGTTATCGGGGTAGTATTTTCTATCGTTGTGCCCCTGCTGTTTGCTGCTATGCCCCTCAGCATGCACCTGGGTATAATTAAATAATTAGCCCCATTAGTCCATTTGGCTTTTAGGTTTTACCCAATAGATAGCTAACAAACTTTTTTTAATAAGATAAATTCCATGATTTTCCAATACAAGACGCATAGGTTAATCTTTTTAACTTCGGGCATATAGCCGTTGGTCTTGAAGAAATATGGCTTTTACTTTTGATTTAGAAATTTTTAACTTTTGACTTAAAAATATGGCTTCATCTCCCAAATTAAATGCAAGAATTCCAGAAGGCACGCTGGAGAACAAGTGGACCAAATACCGTTCTACGGTTCATTTAGTTAACCCCGCCAATAAACGCAGCCTCGAAGTAATTGTAGTGGGTTCCGGTCTGGCTGGCGCCTCTGCCGCCGCCACCCTGGCCGAAATGGGCTACAAGGTAAAGGTCTTCTGTTTTCAGGATTCGCCACGTCGTGCACATTCTATTGCTGCACAAGGGGGTATTAATGCGGCCAAAAATTACCAAAACGATGGCGACAGCGTGTACCGCCTGTTTTATGATACTATAAAAGGTGGCGATTACCGCGCCCGCGAAGCGAATGTACATCGCCTGGCCGAAGTATCCGGGAATATTATTGATCAATGTGTAGGCCAGGGCGTTCCGTTTGCACGTGAATATGGCGGCGTACTTAGCAATCGCTCCTTCGGTGGTACGCAGGTACAACGAACTTTTTATGCTGCCGGACAAACCGGCCAGCAGTTATTACTGGGCGCTTATTCTGCCCTGCAACGGCAGGTAGGTATGGGTACAGTTAAATTATACGCCCGCCACGAAATGCTGGATGTAGTAAATATTGATGGCAAGTGCCGCGGTATTATTGCCCGCGATTTGATTAGTGGAAAACTTGAGCGTCACTTTGGTCATGCCGTATTGCTGGCTACCGGGGGCTACGGCAATGTATTCTTCCTTTCTACCAACGCCATGGGTAGCAATGTTACTGCGGCCTGGAAAGCTCATAAAAAAGGTGCTTTTTTTGGTAATCCCTGCTATACCCAAATTCATCCCACCTGTATTCCGGTTAGTGGCGATCACCAGTCGAAACTCACGTTGATGTCGGAATCGTTACGTAATGACGGAAGGATATGGGTTCCGAAAAAAGCCGGTGATAGCCGCAAACCCAACGATATTCCGGAAGAAGAAAGAGATTATTACCTCGAACGCCGTTATCCGGCATTTGGCAACCTGGTTCCCCGAGATGTAGCTTCGCGTGCTGCTAAAGAGCGTTGCGATGCCGGTTTCGGTGTGGGTGCAAGTAAAATGGCTGTATATCTCGACTTTGCTGCTAATACAGAGCGTTACGGAAAAATTGAAGCCAATAAACGTGGTTTACATAATCCTTCCAAAGAAGAAATTATTAAACTGGGGAAAGAGGTAGTAAAAGAAAAATACGGCAACCTCTTCGATATGTACAAACAAATAACAGGCGAAGACCCCTATGAGGTGCCTATGCGTATTTACCCCGCTGTGCATTATACTATGGGCGGATTGTGGGTAGATTATAACCTGATGACTACCGTTCCTGGCCTTTATGCCCTGGGCGAGGCCAATTTCTCAGACCATGGTGCAAACCGCCTTGGAGCATCTGCCTTAATGCAGGGATTGGCTGATGGTTATTTTGTTATCCCTTATACTATTGGTGATTACTTGTCGGAAGAAATTCGTACAAAAGCTATATCTACCGACCATGAAGCCTTTGCAAAAGCAGAAGCAGAAGTTCAGGAGCGTATTAATAAGCTAATGAGTATTAAGGGAAATAAATCGGTAGATCATTTCCATAAACGTCTCGGGAAAATTATGTGGGATAAATGCGGGATGGCTCGCAATGCAGAAGGTCTGAAATGGGCTATTGAAGAAATTAAAAAGCTTCGTGAAGAGTTCTGGAAAGATGTAAGGGTGCCGGGTGCTGCTAACGAATTTAATCCCGAACTGGAAAAAGCTGGACGTGTTGCCGACTTTATTGAACTGGGCGAGTTAATGTGTATAGATGCCCTGAACCGCAACGAGAGCTGTGGCGGTCACTTCCGTGAAGAATATCAAACACCCGATGGTGAAGCCAAACGGGATGACGACAATTATACGTATGTAGCGGCCTGGGAAATGAAGGATGTAGGTAACTGGGAATTGCACAAGGAAGAATTGAAATTTGAAAATATTAAGTTAGCGCAGCGGAATTACGCTTAATAAGGAGTTAGGATAGAGGGCATAGGGAATAAGCTCTATAAATACATAGTGTTATGGTAAGATTATTAAGACGTATAGAAATATCAATAAACTCATAGTTAACCGCGATTTCAGCCTTTTGGCTTAGGTTGCTGAGCCTGCCGAAGCATGGCTTTTTACTTTTAACTTAACAATAGAATGGGTAGTATAAAATCATATAAAGATTTGATCATTTGGCAAAAAGCCATAGATTTATCTGTTGAGGTAAAGCCATCAGCATTGTTTCCTAAAGAAGAAATGTTTGGCCTCACTAGTCAGATAGGACGGGTCGTTAACTCTGTTTCCCTTAACATTGCTGAAGGTTATGGACGAAATACTACAAAAAATTACATCAACTCTTTATATATAGCACAAGGCAGCTTGCAGGAAGTGGAATCTGCTGTTATTCTTGCAACACGCTTAAACTTCATTGGTAGAATGGATGGTGAAAAGGTAAATGCACTGATGATTGAGGAATTTAAAATGTTTAATGCACTGATTCATTCACTCGAATCAAAGATAAATAATAAGAATACAGTTGGATCCGGGATCGCTTTCACTAACTCCTGAATCCTAACCCCTAAATCCTATAAGATATGAGCCACGGAAATATGAATATCACACTCAAAGTGTGGAGACAAAAAAACAAAGACGCCGCCGGCGCCCTCGAAACTCATCAGGTAAAAGGAATATCACCCGATATGTCTTTTCTGGAAATGTTTGATGTACTGAACGAGCAATTGATCAACGAAGGAAGAGAGCCCATTGCTTTTGACCACGATTGCCGCGAAGGAATTTGTGGTATGTGCAGTATGTTTATTAACGGACGGGCGCATGGCCCAAAAGAAGGCATTACTACCTGTCAGTTACACATGCGAAGTTTTAAGGATGGCGACACTATTGTGGTAGAACCCTGGCGCAGCAAAGCATTCCCGGTTATTAAGGATCTGGCAGTCGACCGCTCATCCTTCGACAGGGTTATTTCCGCAGGCGGTTTCGTTTCAGTAAATACAGGAAATGTAAAAGATGCTAACAACATTCTTATACCCAAACCTGATGCTGATGATGCTTTTAATGCTGCGGCCTGTATAGGTTGCGGAGCTTGCGTGGCCACCTGTAAAAACGGATCTGCTATGTTGTTTGTTTCAGCCAAAGTTTCGCAATTGGCTTTATTGCCTCAGGGGCAGGTAGAACGCGAAAGCCGCGTTTTAAATATGGTGGCACAGATGGATGAAGAAGGTTTCGGAAATTGCACCAATACCGGAGCCTGTGAGGTAGAATGCCCTAAGGGTATTTCCATCGAAAATATTGCCCGGATGAATCGTGAGTATTATGCCGCTAAATTAAAATCCAGGGAATAATGTCTATGTAACACTCGAAAGGGTTTTTAGATTATTTCTCGATAACCTTGGTATAAGAAGTATAATATAATGTAATAAAAAAACCGGCTCACGAGCCGGTTTTTTTATTAATCTGCATTTAGTCTTCTATCAACCCATCGCCCTGATAAACACCCTCTTTATAAATTTCTACCTTCTGCAATACGCCATTTTCATTATAAATATAATTTTTGCCCTCAATAAGGCGGTTATTGGTAAATGTCCCCTCTTTGGTTTTTTGTTTGCTTTTATTGTACAACACATGATAGCCATTCAATACGGCAGATCCTTTAGTATTAGTACTGCTAGCCTGGGTATTTTCTTCTTTGGTTATTACAGCCTTTTTACTCCCTGTTGCCTGCCTCTCGGCTTTTGCCGTTATTTGTTTTTTAGGTTCAAAAGTTTTAATTGAAGCCACATCTACTTCACCATTGTTATATATTTTCTCTGTTTTAACTTCTCCGGTTTCATAATATTCTTTTACAGCGCCCGCTTCTTTACCATTGGACCAACTGCCCTCCATCATTACCTGCCCGTTGGTATAAAAGTATTTTTGTGGCCCCTCCCGTTTACCAGTAGTATTGAAGGAAAACTCTTGTTGCAACTGCCCATTATCATAATATAAACGGTAATTGCCTACCCATTTGTTAATCTTCCAGGTTCCTTCTTCCGATATTTTCCCATTTTCGTGGTACATTACGGTATAGCCATCGGGTCTTCCATTTTTAAAGGTAGTTTTGCCACGGGTTGTACCGCTACAATAGTATTGTTCCCATATACCTGTTTTCCTATTATCCTGATACAAACCCTCTTCTACTTTAGAGGTAGGCAGGAAACAGGTATCGGGCCTGGAAGTGCCGAACACAATCCATTTCCCCTGCTTCATCCCTTTGTCGTCGGTTACATTTATAGGGTCTTTACTGTCTAATACTTTAAATTGTGCAATGGCCAGATTACTATTTACAATTACTCCAACAAAACAGGAAATTTTAACCAGATATTTCATGCTCAATTCTATGGGGTTTACGTTATTCATTAATACACTACTTTCTTCGGTTCAGACCTTTTTAAAAAAAATCAACCTTACCCGAACGTAAAACCTTAATTTTAAGGTATACGGGTAATATATTCAATTTTTTTTAAATTTAAAATTCCAGTATTCAGTTTTTTTCAACAGGCGATAAATATTGGGAGATAGTTCTATCATTAAAGCAGTGCAATGATATGGCATTTTTACACAAATGACATCGTTAGTTCATCTAAATATGCCCGCCAATCGCCGATTAGGATAGTCATATTTTTCGCTACTTAGGGTCTACTGAAAAAGCACAATTCTTATAATACTCAGCAAGTTAGCATTAAATTTGTGGAAATAAGTGCAAAGAAATATGGCTAAAGCCTTAAAAACCCGTGCATCAAAGCAATCGTATAT
>JACCDG010529948.1_pt1 | contig 13110 bp, 10 predicted proteins | sample 7442471 | NCBI WGS metagenome assembly JACCDG01 (sample SAMN15323444, study PRJNA562643) | freshwater metagenome | isolation source: river surface water | place: USA:Blue River Watershed | collected 2017-08-17 | reverse complement strand
GCGCTTACACCGCTTCAGCGCGGTGAATCCCGAATACACCGAAGTTTGGTAAACGATGTCCTCCCCGGCTTTCACCCTTAGCTTGTACGACGACATTTTCAGGGGCCCGATGCACTCGGGCTTGAGCCGCGCAGGCTCCAAAACCTTGAGCGGCGAAACAAAGGCAAAATCTTTGAGTGGGTCAAGGTTGAAGCCCGAGGTATTCATCAAGCTACCGCCTAATTTCGCCGCCGCGATTTTCACCCGGAGCGCTTCCGCATCGGCCTCGCAACTCTCGGCCGGGCTCTTGCTCCAAAGATACTCGGCCGAGCGGTACACCATGGTGTCCGCGCTCTTTACGATCAGCCGCCGGCGGCTCTTAAAGCTAGCCACCACGCATTCCACTTGCAGGCTCTCGGGACGGAGATTTTCCTGCTTTTTTAGGGCGGTGCCGGCGTGGGCGGGGGCGCCCTGAAATGCCCAAACTAAGGCAGCGCTATAAATGAGTTTCTGGAGGATCATGGCAATATATCGGCACAAAGCCTGAAGTTTTCAAGGCGCACACGGCGGAGTGTAGCGCGCTCATTAGATTCCCTTATCGCAATCATTCCGCGGACTCGCTTGCACTTTGGGCGAGCCCGCTTCTACTCTTGGGCATCCTAAGGAGTGCCCATGAAGAAAATCACGATCCTCACCTTATTCCTCTCCCTCACCGCCCAAGCCAAAGAATCCAAGCTCGAGCACAATAAGCGCATCGTGCGCGAGTTCTACGATCTCGCCTTCAACCAAAAGAAGCCCATCGAAGCCGCCATGAAATACCTCGACGTAAACTACAAGCAGCACAATCCCCACGTGGCCGATAAGCGGCAGGGTTTTATCGACGCCTTTAAGGCCGAGGAGGGCAAGCCCGATAACTCCATCCGCCACTTCAAGCGTTTCATCGCCGAGGGCGACCTCGTGGTGCTGCATTCGCACGGGATCGAGAATCCCGCGGACCCCAAAGATAAAGGCTTCGCGGTGATGGATATTTTCCGAGTGAAAAATGACCTCATCACCGAACACTGGGACGTGGGCAAGAAAGTTCCCGAAACCTCTAAAAACGACAACACGATGTTTTAGGGCCCGCTATTCCCCGCCCTTCTCGGGCTTAGGGTATTCCTTCGTCACGTCGATCTTCGCCGAGTAGTCCGAGCTCCAGAGCTGCTCGTGCAGATCCGCCACGCGCTTGGCGAGCTTGGCGTCCCTCACCACGATCTCGAGATCGCGGAGCTTATCGAGGTAACCGCCGGCCCAGTTGCTCGTGCCCACCCAGGCGATCACGTTGTCGATGGTCATGATCTTGGAGTGGTTCACGCGCGCGAAGGGAATTTTCCCTTCCTTCGCCGGCGGGATGGTGGCGATGCGCACTTCCACGTTCGGGAGCACGGCGAGGCTCTTCACGTAGTCGATGCCGGGCTTCTCTTGGTTCCAATGCGAAACGAGGAGCTTCACTTTCACGCCGCGGGCGGCGGCGGCGCGGAGGGCGGTATCGATCACGCCGTAGTAAGATTTATCGCGGTAAACGGCGGAATAATCGAGGAGCTGCACCCGCACTTCCTCTTTGGCGAGGCCGAGCAGGCGAACGAGCTCGGCTTCCGAATACACCACTCCGCCCGGGAGCATGCCCGAAGGAGAAGCCACGAGGTAGCCGCGCGCGCCGTCGCTCGGGGGAATGGCTTTGCCCGGCCGGTAGGGCGAGGTTTTCCGGCCCGCTTCGAGCAGGCCCGCATTCTTCCAGTCCATCTCGAAAATGGATTGGAGCTGCCCCGAAATCTTCTTGCCGGTCACGCGCAGGCCCGTTTCGTGGATATGCTTGAGCGAACGCCAGTCAAAATTTTGCGAACCCACGAACGATTCTTTTCCGTCCACCACGAAATACTTCGCGTGCACGATGCCGTCGGTGCCGAGCTTACCGAAATCGAACACGCGAAGTTCGAGGCCTTTGATTTTCTTGAGGCGTTCGATCGTGGCGGGATCGGAAGCGCGCATCATTTTGGCTTCCACCAGGAAACGGGTTTTCACGCCGCGCTCGCCGGCCTGCTCTAAGGCCTCGATCACTTTCTCTAGCGGCTCGCCCGTTTTGCTCACGGCGTACATTTGCCCGAACACTAAAGTTTTCGTGGCGCGGTTGATCATGTCTGTCCAAACTTCGGCGGGGGGGCGCAGATCGGGAGCCGTAAGCTTGGTTTCCACGGGCGCGGTATAAACGAGCTCAAAATCCGGAACCTCAAAGGCCGCCCACGCGGGGCCGGCAAAGAACAAGAGCGCGCTGATCCAATGAGCCATGAAAACCTCCGAGGTTTTCCTTTTACCTAAGAAGGGCGGGACATGGCCAAGAAAAAGCGGCTATGGTATCCAGCGGAAAGGAGAAAATAATATGAAACTCGCTTCGCTTCGCAAACCGGGCCGGGATGGGCAACTGATCGTCGTCGACAAGGCGCTTCAAAAAGCCGTGAAAGTTCCCGAGATCGCGCTCACGATGCAGGCCGCGCTCGACAATTGGGGCGAAGCGAAACCGAAGCTAGAAAAAGTTTACCAGGATCTCAACGCGGGAAAGGCAAGCGGAGCCTTTTCCTTTAACGCTAAAGACGTGCATTCCCCTCTCCCCCGCGCCTACCAGTGGGCCGATGGTTCCGCCTACCTGAATCACGTGGAGCTCGTGCGCAAAGCGCGGGGCGCCGAGATGCCCAAAGAATTTCTCACCGATCCCCTCATGTACCAGGGCTGCTCTGACTCCTTTCTCGCGCCCACGGATCCCATCCCGATGGCGAGCGAAGACTATGGGATCGACTTCGAATCCGAGCTCGCCGTGATCACGCGCGATGTGCCGATGGGCGTGAGCGCCGCGGACGCCGGCCCATACATCGAGCTCCTTATGCTCGTGAACGATGTAAGCCTGCGCAATTTAGTTCCCGTGGAGCTCGGCAAGGGCTTCGGTTTTTTCGTGAGCAAGCCGGCTTCGGCCTTTTCTCCCGTGGCCGTGACTCCGGATGAGCTGGGCGGCGCTTGGCGGGACGGTAAAGCGCACCTCCCGTTGATCACCCACCTCAACGGCAAACTCTTCGGGAAGCCCAATTGCGGTGTGGACATGAACTTCAGCTTCCCCCAGCTCCTCGCCCACTGCGCGAAAACCCGCAACATGTGCGCGGGCTCGATCCTCGGATCGGGAACGATCTCCAACCGCGATCCTTCCGTAGGATCCTCTTGCCTGCAGGAAGTACGGATGCTCGAGACCATCGCCACCGGCAAGCCGCAGACGCCCTTTATGCGCTTCGGCGATACGGTAAAAATCGAGATGCTCGACGAAAAATCCGTCTCCATTTTCGGGGCGATCGAGCAGACGGTGGTGAAGTACGAGGGGGCGCGGGGTTAACGGCAACTTGGCACGATTAGCCCATCAGCTTCGTGAGTGCTACGGCTGCGCCAATGGCTACCGAAACGATCGTCCCCAACTTGATGGTCATGCGCTGTTCTGAGAGGACAATTTCTTGCTTCACTTCTTGGCGCAGTATGGCCATATCATGACGAATGGCAATCCCCATGTCCTTCAAGTCCTGCTGTGTAGCCAGAGTTGTTTCCATAATTTCACTGACAATTTGAATATGCGTCTACGCCTGTTCGCGTGATACGCCCGCTTCTTCTAACTTTTTAACATATTTGAGAGTGTTAATCATGATTCCTGCCTTTGCTCTCCCCAGAGCAACGAGCATGACAAGAAATTTCCCTGCTTCCGCGCCATTTTCCACGTCAATCTCTATCCGCTGCCCTCTTTTCGTACAGGTCTCTGTCCAAATCTCGTCCCCCCACCCCTTCCCAAACCCCACTTTCCTCCTATATATTAGTTCCATGCTCCCCTTCATCACGCTGATCACCGGACGCCAAAAGAACGGTTTGCCTACCTGGGTAAACAAAGACTGCACCAATTTGCCTTGCACCAACCTCAGCAAGCGCAAGCTCGTGGGCCTTAACCTCTCGCGCACCGATCTTTTCAAAACGAATCTCCACGACTCCAACCTCTCGGGCTCGAATCTTTCCTACGCCTACTTGCACAAAGCGAACTTGTCGGGCGCGAATTTAAGCCGCGCCAATCTTAAGGGCGCCAATCTCCGCGACGCCGATCTTACGGGCGCCGATTTAAGCGGAACCGAGTTGAAATTCGCGATCTTCGACGAAAAAACGAAGCTGCCTTTTTCGCCAGAAGAGGCGCTTGCGCGCGGAATGGTTTTCGAGGAAGGCGCTCTTTAAGCGCATTGCGGCACACGCCCCGAAAAATTTTTTCTTGCAATCCCTGGCGGATAATTCAATTGTGCTAGGAAGCGGCGTCGGAAATGACGCAACCAAAAAAAGCAAACGGCCTCGATATGTTTTCCCCCCTGGAAAACGGATCGGGGCCTTGGACCATCAGAACTCGGCTCGAAAACGGAATAAGAATTGGCTAAAAACGCGCTCATCATCGTGGAATCGCCCACTAAAGCGAAGACCATCAAGAAATTCCTCGGCAAGGATTTCACGGTGCTCGCTTGCATGGGTCATGTGCGTGATCTTCCGGGCAAAGCCTCCGAAATCCCCGCCGAAGTAAAAAAAGAAAAATGGTCGCGCATCGGCATCAATGTGGCCGATGATTTCAAGCCCCTCTATATCATTCCGGCGCAAAAGCATAAAACGCTCGCCGAAATCCGCAAGGCGATGAAAGAAGCCGAAGTTCTCTACCTCGCCACCGACGAAGACCGCGAAGGGGAAAGCATCAGCTGGCACCTCCTGGAGGTGCTCAAGCCCAAAATGCCCACCAAGCGGATGGTATTCCACGAGATCACCAATAAAGCGATCAAGGACGCCCTCGAATCCCCGCGTGACCTTGACGAAAAGCTCGTGCGCGCCCAAGAAACTCGCCGCATTCTCGACCGCCTCGTAGGCTATACGGTTTCCCCGCTCATCTGGAAGAAGATCGCTTTCGGTCTCTCGGCCGGCCGCGTGCAGTCGGTAGCGCTAAAGGCCCTCGTGGATCTCGAGCGCGAACGCATGAGCTTCGTGATGGCGAAATACTGGGGCATCGCCGCGGAACTCCGCAAAGGCGAAGAACCCTTCGAAGCCCGCCTCACCCACGTGGGCGAAAAGAAGATCGCCGTGGGCAAAGATTTCGACGAGAAAACCGGCAAGCTCGTCCAGAATAAAGACGGCAGCATTGTGCTCCTCAACGAGGCCGACGCGAAATCTCTCCTCGCGGAAGCGCAGAAGGGCCAGTGGCAAGTAACGGAGATCGACGAGAAACCCGTTACCCGCAGGCCCGCGCCGCCCTTCATCACTTCTACTTTGCAGCAAGAAGCCAACCGCAAGCTCGGCCTATCGGCGCGCGATACGATGCGAATCGCGCAAACGCTCTACGAGCGCGGCTTTATTACCTATATGCGTACCGATTCCGTGAACCTCTCCGAGAGCGCCATCCAGGGATCGCGCGCGCTCGTGAAAAAGCTCTACGGCGCGGAATACGTTTCCGAGGCCCCGCGACGCTACACTTCGAAGGCCAAGGGCGCGCAGGAGGCCCACGAAGCCATTCGTCCCTCGCTCGATTTCACGCCCCCTCAGGACATGGGCCTCGGCGGCAAAGAGCTCGCGCTCTACGAGATGATTTGGATGCGCACGATCGCTACCCAGATGGCCGATTCCAAGCAGCTCCAGGTTTCGGCTTCGGTGGAGGTGAAAACCTCGAGGGGCCCCGCGCGTTTCCACGCCTCGGGCATGAAGATCATTTTCCCGGGTTTCCTCCGCGCCTACGTGGAAGGCTACGATGATCCCGAGCAGGCGCTCGGCGAGCGCGAGCGCTTCCTCCCCGACTTCAAAGTGGGCGATTCCGTGAAACACATGAAGAGCGAAGTTACGGAGCACGAAACGAAGCCCCCGGCCCGCTATTCCGAAGCAGCATTGATTCAATTCCTCGAGAAGGAGGGCGTGGGACGCCCCTCCACCTACGCCTCGATCGTGAGCACCATCCTCGACCGCGGCTACGCCGTGCGGAACGGGAACGCCCTCGTGCCTACCTTCACCGGCTTCGTGGTTACGGAACTCCTCCGTAAACATTTTCCCGATCTCGTGAACACGCAATTTACTTCCCAGATGGAAGAGAAGCTCGACGAAATCGCCGAAGGCAAGATTGCTTACCTGCCCTACCTCAAAGATTTTTATTTAGGCAAAAATGGCCTCGAGACCAAAGTAGCCACCGAGGATAAGAAGATCGATCCCGAGGAAGCGCGCTCGCTGCACTTTGAGCACCTCAAAAATCTCGATATCTTCGTAGGCAAATACGGCGCCTATTTCATTTACGTGGATCCGAAAACCAAAGAGCAAGTGAAGGCGAGCCTCCCCGAGAGCATGGCGCCGAGCGACCTTAACCCCGAATCGATCACCAGCCTCGTGGAGCAAGTGAAGAAGGGCGCCACGAGCCTCGGCACGGAGCCCGTCTCGGGCCTGCCGATGTTCCTCAAAACCGGCTCCTACGGCCCCTATATCCAGCTCGGCGATATCCCCACGGATCCGAAGGTGAAGCTAAAGCGCGTGAGCGTGCCGAAAGGGATCGATCCCAATGCGATCGACGCCAAACTCGCCCTGCGTATTCTTGAGCTACCCCGCCTCCTCGGCCACCATCCCGATACGGGCAAAGAAATCCGCGCTTCCGTGGGCCGCTTCGGCCCTTACGTGGTGCACGAAAAAGATTTCCGCTCGCTCAAGAAAGACGACGCTGTGCTCGACGTGACCTTGGCGAGAGCCCTCGAATTGTTCGCGCAGCCTAAGGGCCGCGGACGCAGATCCGCCGTAGTGCGCGCGCTCGGGGAGCATCCCGAAACGAAGAGCCCGGTGGAAATTTTGGAAGGCCCCTACGGCCTCTACGTGAAGCACGAAAAAACCAACGCCACGATCCCGAAGGAAAAGAAGCCCGAGGACGTGACGATGGAAGAAGCCGTGAAGCTCCTCGCCGAAAAAGAAGCGCTGAGCCCGAGCAAGGGCCGCAAAAAGGCGGCGGCGAAGCCCAAGGGCGAGAAAAAAATTTCCGGCACCAAGAAAGCCAAAGCTCCGCCCTCGCCCACCGGCGAGGAACATCCCGTGGGCACGCGCACCAACGCCAAGCTCGCTTCCCGGGCGCGAAAATCCGCCCCGGGCGAAAAATAAATGAATAAGCAAAAGCTGATCGACGACGTAATCCAGCAGCTCGAAGCGGAGCTCGCGCGCGCGCGCGTGGCCGCCCAGGCCTCGCACGAAGCGGCCACCGCCGAAGAAAATCGCCCGGAAAACCAGTTCGATACCCGCGCTCTCGAGGCCTCCTTCCTCGCTCGTGGACAGGCGGCGCGCGTTTCCGAACTTGAACGCAGCATTAACGTTCTGCGCACCCTACCGCTCCGGCCCTTCGAGAAAGACGCGCCCATCCAGGCCGGCGCGCTCGTGACCCTCGCCTGCGACGACGCCGAGCTCACCCACTTCGTTCTTCCGGCCGGCGCCGGCCTGCAGGCGGCGAGCGGCCAGCAACGCGTGGCCGTGGTAACCACGAATTCTCCGCTCGGCGGCGAGCTCCTCGGCAAAAGCGCCGGCGATTCCTTTGTCTTCAGGCGCGCCGGGGCCGCGAAAGAATATGATATCGTGAGCGTGGCGTGAACGCGCGCCTCGGGATGGTCTACGCCCTACTCGCGGCGGCGAGCTACGGGCTGATGAGCTACCTTGTTCACTGGAACCCGAAAAATTTTCCCGTAGAACAAATGACGCTGATCCGCGCCCTGATCACGATGGCGGGCGTGCTGCCCTTTTGCTACGGTGAGCTCTGGAAATATTTCCAGCGCGATAGCCTCATGCTCTGGATCCGCGCCGGCAGTGGCGCCACCGGACTCTTCCTCTATTACTATACTCTGCAGGGCACGGTGGCCGGGAACGCGAACTTCCTCATGAGCTCGAGCCCGCTCTTCGTGAGCTTATTCGCGTGGACCTTTCTTAAAGAGCGCCTCAGCGGCAAAGAGATCACCGGGATCGTATTGATTCTGCTGGCGAACCTGCTGCTATATATTCCCAACCGCGCCTCGATGCCGCTCTGGGTTTGGCAAGCGGGGATCGCGGGCGCCCTAGTTTCGGCGATCGCGTATCTTTCGCTCGGCTCCGCCACGAAACGCTATTCCACCCCGCTCATCGTGTTCGGCTTCGGCTCGATGAGCGTCGTGTTTTCTCTTTTCATCCCGGGAGCTCCTTGGCTTTCGCCTACCGGAGAGGATTGGGGTTTTCTCGTTCTCACCGGTATTCTGGGCCTGAGCGCGCAGTTCCTCACCACGCTTTCGTTTACGCACCTCAAAAGTTCGATCGCCACCTCGCTCGGACGCTCCTGCGTGCTCTTTGCCGGCTTGCTTGACATCGTGTTGGCACATTACCGCCCCCACATTCTCGAGTGGTTAAGCTACCTTATCATCATCGCCGGAGTGGCCTTTTCCCAAGAGAGAGCCGCCAAGCCCGCCCCCAAAATTCCTCCCGCCTAAACGCTTTCCGCTAACGACGCTGCGGCACCGCATAAACGACTATTCAAAAAATTCAAATGAACGTTTGAATTTTTTGAACACCTGTTCTATCTTGCCTTTATGCCCGCCAAGCCCAAACGCGCCGCCAAAGCCGAATCCGAGCAGCATACGCGCGAACGTTTGCTCGAGGCGGCCTCGCACGTTTTTTCGAAAAAGGGGTATAGCGGCGCCACGGTGAAGGCCATTGCCCAAGAGGCGGGCTGTAACGTGAGCCTCATCAGTTACCACTTCGACGGCAAGGAGGGCTTGTTCAAGGCTCTGCTCGAAAGTTTTGGCCGCGAACGCCTTAAAGACGCCGAGAAGATTCTCTCCCCGCCCGATAATATCGCCGATCTCCGCGCCAAGCTGCGTCTCTGGATGGAGCAGTTCCTACTCTGCCAGGTGCAGGACGATTCGATCTGCGGCATTCTCCACCGCGAGAATATCCTCGAGGAAGAGTTTCTCTGGGATATTTTCCAGGGCACCTTCCTGAAAACCTTCGAAGCCATGGTGAAGTTTTTCGACTCCGCCCGAAAATCGGGAATCACGCGGAAGGAAGTGGATCCCGTGAGCACGGTTACGATGATGTTCGGTTCCCTGATCCACGTGGGACGAAACCAAAAAATTCAGAAGAAAATCATGAACACGTCCATCGCCGACGAAAAGTACCGCGCCTTCGTGATCACTCAGTTTGTCGATATTTTGTTGAACGGAATTTCCGGGAGCAATCCATGAAAAAGCTAGCGACCCTCCTCCTTCTCTTCACCGCGGTCTCCGCCCAGGGCGCCAACCGTCTTGGCCTGGGCGAATATCTCGACCAAGTGGAATCGAATAGCCCGAGCGTGGCGGCGGCGAAGCTCAACGCCGAGGGCGGCGAACGCCGGGCCGATAGCGCGAGCGTGCTTACCTTCCCTTACCTCTTCGGCGCGCTGAATTCTTACGACGATAAATCCGAAACGGCCTACCCCGCCACCCAGGGCACGGCCAATAACGGGTACTATTATACCGCGGGCCTCGGCGTGAACTCGCCGATCGGTTTGAACGCCAAGTATTCCTGGAATACCACTTACGCCAATATCACGGGCATTTCCTTCGCGAACGCCGGGAAACATACCTCCTACAACCGCCTCGACCTCACGCTCAACCTCGTGCGCAACGGGCTCGGCTCCGAAATCCGCGCCAAAAAGGAAACGATCCGCGCGGGCCAGGAGGCTATATCGCTCGTTGGTAAATACCAATACGTGGGGCGCCTAGCGGAAGCCGAGAGCGCTTACTGGCGGCTGGCCTTCGCCCGGCAGGCCGTGCAGGTGCAGAAAGACGTGCTCGAGCGCGCCGAGAAACTATTGCAATGGGCTAAGCGCCGCGTGGGCCTGCAACTCGGCGACAAAGGCGACTTGCTTCAGGCCCAGGCCACGCACGATCTCCGCGTGCTCGAGCTCGCGAGCGCGGTGGAAGAGGAAAAGATCGCGGCGCGCGCCTTCAACGTGCTGAGAAATACCGGCGGGGAGAGCGTGCCGGAGGCGATCGCGCTGCCCTCGATCGAGGAAACCCTGCGCATGCCCACGCCGAAGAAAGAGGGCGATCGCCTCGATCTGCAGGCCGCGGAAGCCCGCACCCGCGCCGCCGAAGCGCAAATTCAGGTAGACAAAGATTCGCTGAAGCCCAACGTGGACCTCGTGCTCGCCCACTCCTGGAACGGCCGCGAATCCGCGCAGGGCCCGGCCGTGCGGGAAGCCTTTCGCAAAGAGCACCCCTACACCGCGATCGGCGTAAACTTCACGGTGCCGCTCAACGTGCCCACCTGGGGAAGCTCGATCAAGGGCGCGAACCAGCAGATCGAGGCCACTCACTACGAGCTTGAGCAGAGCCGCCTGAACGAAGCGCGAGAGTGGAATGATCTCCGCGCCCGGCTTGAAGAAGCGCGGGCGCGCCTCAAGCTCACCAACACGGTGGAAAGCGTGCAACGCGAGAAATTTGAAAACGAGCGCCAGCGTCTCCAGCGCGGGCGCACCACCACGTTTCAGGCGCTCACCTTTGAACAAGACTACGCGCAGGCACAATTGCTCCGCCTGCGCACTCAATCCGAAGTGCTCCAAGTGCTCGCGCAAATGAAATTATATAGAGGTAATCTATGAACCTGGCCGATCTCTCGATTAAGCGCCCCACTTTCATCACGTGCTTGGTGCTCGTGATGCTCGCCGTGGGCTACTGGAGTTTGAAAACCCTCGGCGTAGATTTATTCCCCAACGTAACCTTCCCCGTGGTGGTGGTGAGCACTCCCTACCCCGGCGCTAGCCCCTCCGAGATCGAAACGCTCGTATCGCGCCCGATCGAAGATCAGGTGAGCACGATCTCGGGCATCAAGCGCCTCTCCTCGAACAACCTCGAAGGCATGAGCCAGGTGATCGCCGAATTCACGCTCGAAACCGACGTGAAATACGCCGAGCAGCAGATCCGCGACCGCGTTTCTTCCGCCAAGCGTAAGTTGCCCGAAGACATTCTCGAACCGGTGATCCGCCGGATCGATCCGGGAGACCAGGCGGTACTGATCCTATCGCTCGAGGCGGATCTTTCCGACCAGAAGCTTTTCGAGCTCGCCGATAAAGTGGTCCGCCCCAAGCTCGAGCAAGTGAACCAGGTAGGCCTCGTGGAAGTAATCGGCGGCCGCGAACGCGAGATCCACGTGGAGCTCGACCGCGAGAAACTCAAGCAGTACGAAATCTCCGCTTCCCAAGTTGCCCAGCGTCTCACGGCGGCCGGGCAAAACGTGCCCGTAGGCAAAGTGAACCAGGGCAAGAGCGAACTTTCGTTCCGCTCCCTCGGCGAATTCTCGCGCGTGCAGGATATCAAGAATACCATCGTGAACTTTTTTGGCTCCGACGTGCCGGTAACCGTGGGCCACGTGGGCCAGGTAACCGATACCCTCAAGGACGAAACTTCGCGCGCCTTCGTGAACGGGAAAAAATCCCTCTTCATCATGCTCTATAAACAAAGCGGCGCGAATACCATCGCGGTGGTGAGAAACGCCATCAAGACGATGGAAAAATCGAACGCGCTCCTGAAAGACGGCGAAGGCAAACCGAAGCTCCAGGTGGTACGCGACGCTTCCATTTGGATCGACGCTAACGTGCTCGACGTGAAGGAATCTATCTTCTTCGGGATCTTCTTCGCGATGATCGTGGTTTACTTCTTCCTCGCCAACGGGCGCTCCACCATCATCACCGGCCTCGCGCTGCCGAATTCCCTCATCGGCGCCTTCATCCTGATGTCGATGGCAGGATTCACCGTGAACGTGATGACCCTGCTCGCCCTCTCGCTCTCGGTGGGCCTGCTGATCGACGACGCCATCGTGGTGCGGGAAAATATTTTCCGCCACATCGAGATGGGCAAAGATCCCGTGAAGGCGGCGCGGATTGGTACCATGGAAGTACAGCTCGCCGTAATCGCCACCACTTTTACGGTGCTCGGCGTGTTCGGCCCCGTGGGTTTCCTGAAAGGCGTGGTGGGCCAGTTCTTCAAGGAATTCGGCCTCACGATCTGCTTCGCGATGCTGATCTCTCTCTTCGACGCGCTCACGGTGGCGCCCATGCTCTCCGCCTACTTCGCCGGCAAAAGCCACGAAAAGGAAGGCCCGAGCCGCTTCTGGAATCCCGTGAAAGCCTTCTCGCGTTTCCAGGACCGCATGGAGAACAAATACGAGGGCCTCCTCGGCGGGATCATGCGCCACCCGCTGCGCACCCTCGGCGCGAGCTTGCTGGTATTCGTGCTCGCGGTTTACACCGTGAAGTGGGTTCCCAAAACCTTCCTGCCCGCGCAAGACGCCGGCGAGTTCCAGGTGAGCTTTGATTTGTCGCCCGGCGCTTCGCTCGACGAAACCACCAAAACCGGCCAGGCGATCGACGAAGTATTGCGCCAAAACAAAGAAGTGGCGATCTCCGCCTTAATCATCGGCGGCCAGAACGGCGAGGCCAACGTGGGTTCCACCTTCGTGCGTCTCGTGCCGGCGAAAGATAGGAAAGTGAATACGAGCCAGCTGAAAGCGCGCGTGCGCGAGCAGATGAAGCCCTTCGCTTCGGCTAACGTAGCCGTGAAGGATTTCGACGCCGTGGGCGGCGGACAGCGCCCCTTCAACCTCAACATCATCGGCCAAGACCAGACCAAGTTGCAGGAATACACCAATAAAGTGCTCGCGATCGCCAAGAAGCACCCCGGCCTCCTCGACGTGGACGTGAATTACCGCGCGGGTAAGCCGGAATTCCAGATCCCGATCGATAAGAACCGCGCCGATAAGCTCGGCGTGAGCACCACGCAGGTGGGCTCCGAATTGCGCACGCAGATCGAAGGGATGACCACCGCAAAGTTCCGCGAAGCGGGCGAGGAGTACGATATCCGCGTGCGCCTACGCGCCGACCAACGCGATCTCCGCAATAATTTCAACAATACCTACGTGCCGAACATCAACAATAACCTCGTGCGCCTGCGCGATGTCGCCACGCCCGTGGAAGCCACCGGTCCTTCGAAGATCACTCGTCAGGACCGCGCGCGCTATATCCAGATCCAGGCCGACATC
>JACCDG010845157.1_pt1 | contig 13113 bp, 12 predicted proteins | sample 7442471 | NCBI WGS metagenome assembly JACCDG01 (sample SAMN15323444, study PRJNA562643) | freshwater metagenome | isolation source: river surface water | place: USA:Blue River Watershed | collected 2017-08-17 | reverse complement strand
TAACCATTAAGTTATAACTATATTTAATTTCATAAAATTTTCCAATTAAAAATCATTTATTATTTGGGATTTTATTATTTGGGATTTTATTATTTGGGATTTTATTATTTGGAATTTTATTATTTGGGATTTATTATTTGAGGGCCATTATTTAAGGTGAGTGAGGGAGACAGACAGGTGATAACATAAATGCCATTAACATTGAGTTTTGTCCAGGGAAGTTTCCTCCTGGGTTTTCTGCAGTATGAATTGTTCCTGAATGAGAATCCCAATTTGCCACACTAATTTTATCACCACATTTTAATGTTAAAAATTGTCTTACCAAACATCTTGATGCTCCTGAATCTCTACCAAATGTTGTAGAGTATTCGGGAATATTATTAATAAACAGGGTTATTTGACTTGGTTCATCTGTTATTACATCTGCAAAAATATCATAAACACCATTTTGTTTAATAGTTATAAAATTGTCACCTTGTGTAAAACCAACATTTTGTTTGTATGCTTCAACCGCCCAATGTACTGTATCCCCAAGAATAAGTTCTTGAGGCACAGAAGTAGTAATTGAAAAATAAGATTTTGGTCCAGCAATTTGTAGAAAGTGATGATATAATAAATAATCACGGAAATAAGAATAATAGCATTCATAGTGTTTGCTTACTTTGCAATCAACTGGAATAGGTTGTGCTTTTTCAAGAGGAGCTAATTTAAAAACAGTTAATATTGCACTTACTGATTGATATTTTCCACCAGCGTATTCTGAAATAACAACATTACCATTTGCTGAAGTATGATTTTTAACAGTAACAATATCACCTTGTTTTAATCCAACAATAGTTCTTAAAGTTAATTGACCTGCACCTCTATTTAAACCTTGTGTAGTGTAATCAAGAGAAATGCCATTAACTGCAATTGAAAATTGAGCTGCAGTATTTGTTGTTACTAAAAAGAATAGTTTATAGTATCCATCTTGTAAAATTTTTACTTGAGTAGGATTAATTGGATCCCAATACAAACCTTCAACAACAGAATTTGAATCAAATACTACGTCGGATTCAGTATTAACAAATTGTATTGATTTTGTATAAAAAGTACCATGAACATTAAAGCCTTTTGGCATGAGTGTATTGTCACATAAAACTTTTTCAGTTAATTTTTTAAAAAGTTTTTTCTTTTTATGAGTAAGAGAATCCATAAATTTGCATTCGTTTTCTGGGTTAACTGTTGCAGGGTTAGATGGTGCTAATTTAAAACCAATAATAACTGCAGAATTACCGGGTTGTAAACCACCCATACCAATATTAGTTGCTACTGAAGCGCTTGCACTAATATAGTTTCTTATAGTTACACAATCATCTTTTTTTAATTTTAACATATGTCTAGATACAATTTGTCCAGCACCAGAATTTGTTCCAACACAAGTTAATGGACTTGCTATGCCATTAATAAAAAAGGTAAATTGGGCAGAACTATCAGTATTAATAGAAACAAAAAATAAATAAACACCTTCTTCTCTTACATAAAAAGGCGATGATTCATTAAATCTATCAATATTAAACATTATAACATTATTATTAAATTTTAAAATGTGATTATTTGGAATTATTTCAGATATATTATTGGAGCTTCCACAATATGCGGTAGAACCGGCAATCATAAGTTGTTCATCTTCTAATAATCTGTTTTTAAAATAGTTGTAAATGTCACAAAGTCTAAATTTTGGTTTGCAGTCAGATTTTGATTTGTCGGAGCATTCAGAATCAGATTTATCATGTTTTCCGTGTTTACCATGTTTACCATGTTTGTAGGATTTTTTATAAGGCTTGTTGCATTCCTTATCGTTGGAGAAACATTCTAATTCAGAACTGGATGAGGATGAGGAGGAGTCAGAGGAGTCGGATTCATCAGATGAATCTTTTTTGTGATGTTTGTCACGAGAACCAGGCATATATAATTATATTGAGAAAAATATTTTAAATTTATTATATATTTTTTTTAAAATATTTTTCACCCAGAAATTTTGTTAATTTTGTAAATTATGAATTTATAACTAAGCAAATGGAAATTCCGTTTGGTAAACATTCCAAATCAAATTGAACACGAAAACAAATTAAGTCTGTTGATTTTATTTTAATAACTGAATTAAATGATTTACTACTTGTGATACCATCACATACACATATAACATAATCTGTTGGTTTATTGTTTACGTATAATGTCCCAGTTACTTTACTATTTGTTGGGGATTTAATTGTAACACCAACTTGTTTAATAAAAAAATCATAAGGAATAACAATTGCGCATTTAATAAACTCTTTGTCAGAATAACTTGGTCCAATAAAATCACCCGAATTTATTTGATTTCCAGTAGCAAAAAATATAAAACTATTTCCTGGTAATCCCATGGACCCAGTTAATCCACGATCTCCTTTTTCACCTTTGATATTTTGTTTGTTTTCATTTTCTGGATTTGTCATAATTGTTATTATATTAGAACCAGAATGAGGTAATCCTGTATTACTTACACATTTACAATAATTTTTAATTTTTTTATCACAAATTCCACATTTATAAATTTTTTTTATTTTTGTAAAAGTTATATCAGAATCAGAATCAGAGTCTGAATCAGATTTTGAATATTTTTTTCCTTTTGATTTTGAACTCATTATATAGTTTTATAATATAAATTTGAAAAAAATAGTATTAAATTTTTCTAATTTAACGCGGTGTAGTTTTTTATTTTAGTTTATTTACCTGGAGGACAATATTTTTCAGGATTTGCAAAACATGATTCAGATAAATCAGATGATTCTTCATAAGAACATTTTGATGATTTTGAGCTTTTTGATGATTTTGATGATTTTGATGATTTTGATGATTTTGATGTACTAGAGCTGTCGGAATTGGAACTAGAGCTGTCGGAATCGGAATCAGAACTTGAACTATCAGAATCAGATTCAAAATAACACCATGGTTCTTTATTTTGTTTAGGTGGAAGAGCGCATTTTTCATGCTTTGGTGCAATTTTCCAAATATTTAAACAAACATTTTTACTTTCAGGAATTATTCCAGATGATGTTATACTTGTTGTTAACGCATATGGTGATAAATAGTTACGTACTGAAATAATATCCCCTTTATTTAAACACAAAATTTGATGAATAGTTACAAAATTAAATGGTGTGTTTGTTGATGTTAATGATGTTAATTCAGGGTTGTCATTAACAAATATTGCGATTTGTCCTGGTTGTTCAAATTGACATGTGAGGTTAATCACATAAACTCCAGAACGAGAAATTTTAATGGATTGACATTCGTGTTCCCAACATAAATTTAACACATGGGATTTTTTTTCAAATGCAATTTTATTATTTGGTTCAATTACTTGCGCACAATGTGAATAAAACATACCATATGAATCAGAACCATTAACCATCAAATGTTTTTCTTTACGCATTCTTTTTACAATAGTTTTATAATCTAAAATACTTGACTTAAGTTTTTTATCCAATTTATATAATTTTTTTTCCAACTTGTTATCGGAATATTTAGTGTACTTTAAACATTTATTTACCTTGTTTGCTAAATATTCGATTTTTTTATTTTCATGGTGTTTTTCATGGTGTTTTTCTTGGGGCTTTTCTTGAGGTTTTTCTTGAGGTTTTTCTTGAGGTTTATTCTGTTTATCTGGTTTGTCATTTATTTGAGGTTTAGTAGGCTTTTCTGTTTTTTTGCAATTTTTATTTTTTTTGTCTGAGTATTCAGATTCAGAATCAGAATCAGATATGTAAGATTCAGAGCTTGAACAATTTTTATTTTTACGGTCACGAGAACTTGACATATATATTATAATGGAGAAAAAATAAAAAAAAATTTTAAAAAATCTAAATATTTTTTTTATAATCTAATATATATAGGTAATGCCTGGTTTTGAACATCATAAATATGATGATGAATATTTTTCTGATTCATCAAGCTCAACAAATGATAACTCAACAAAATCATCAGAATCAAGTAATTTGTCATGCTCTGATAGTACTGGATTTAATTTAAAATATACCGATTCTGAAATTTCAAAAAACGTTTCTGTTATCCCATTTAATTTTCAACTTATAAAAGGGGATAAAGGCAAACGCGGACATAATGGAAAACGTGGTCGTCGCGGACATCGTGGTGAACCCGGATGCCCTGGTCCAATGGGCCCCATGGGACCAAAAGGTGATAAAGGGGACCAAGGAGATCAAGGTATCCAAGGAGAACCTGGATTACCCGGATCTGCTGTTGAAAAAGGAGACAAGGGAGACCAAGGTGAACAAGGTATCCAAGGAATTCAAGGAGAAAAAGGAGACAAGGGCGACCAAGGACTCCAAGGATTACAAGGATTACAAGGTCTAAAAGGAGACAAAGGCGATAAGGGTGATAAAGGAGACCAAGGGGCACAAGGAATTCAAGGAATCCAAGGTTTAAAAGGAGACCAAGGAATTCAAGGAGAAAAAGGAGACCAAGGCGAACAAGGCCCACAAGGAATCCAAGGAATCCAAGGGTTACAAGGTGTAAAAGGAGACAAAGGAGATCCCGGAACTACCTTACCTTATTCCCATTTTTACAATATTTCTGAAAAAACCCTACAACCTGGGGAATTATTAAATTTTGATTTTATTAATTTAACCCCTCCTGAAATTATTTATACTAATGGTGATATTACTCTTGTTAATCCCGGAAACTATAAAATTAGTTATTTTACTAATAGTCAACAAGGGGGACAATTTGCACTTACTATTAATAATACAGTTATACCTCAAACTGTTTTTAATTCCAATACAGCCCAATGTATTATTACATCAATAATACCCAACTCCTCATTAAAATTAATTAATAATACTGTTAATACAATAAATATTGTTCAATCTGGTGGCAATGGTAATCAACCCGCAGTTAATGCATATATGATTATTGAACAACTTGATTAATTTTATTTTATATCTAATATTTTTATCTAATAATAAATTTATATTTTTATTATTAAATTAAAAACCATTTATTTTTATAATTGTACTTATTATTGGCTTTTGTTTTATTTCATTATTGGAGCTAACAAGTCTTTCTATTGTTTTATTAAACACTTCACAATGAGAACATAAATGTTCCTGATTTACTATATCAATATCTGGTATTAAAAATTCTGATAATGATGTTTTTGTTAAATTTGGTTGTGGTGTTAAATTTGCTAAATTTTTTAGTTTTTCTTCTGAATACTTTAAATATTCATACAAATAATTTTTTATAAATTCATTGGAATTTTTTACAACAATGTAATGAGAATTATTTAATGGCTGGGTTTGCATACTTGGTAAATAAACTGTTCCTGCACCTAACCCGTTTTTAATTATACCTATTGAATTTGGTATATCAACTGAATCTAATTCTCCAGACTGATAAATATTAACTATTTGTTCTATTTTTACCATTTTATCTAATGGAATAGTTTCTATTATACATTTTATAGTATCAACACAAAGGGAAATTTTATTATTATTTTCATTAATTATTGTATTTGTAACACTTATATAAGAACATACAGCACTTTGTTTATTTTTACTTATTATTGGAATTTTTATTTCTTGGATTTTTTTAATGTCAAACTGAGCCATTTTTCCTTTTACATATTTCTCTGGATCAGATTTTAACTTAAATTCTAAATAACATATTGGATAATTTAATATAACATTTGAATTGGGCTTTTCTTTTATAAACATTGAATAATTTTTTAAATCAATGAGTTTATTTGATGTTTCTAATTGGGTTTTATCAATACATTGAATACTTGATAAATCCTTATAGTTTTTTTCCAGTGCAATTGTTTTTTCATTTAGTTTTTGGTCTAGGTTTGTATCTATATTAAATAATTCGGTAAAATTCATAAAATCAATTTTATCTGATTTTCTTTCCAACATATCCAAATAATTTTTATAATACAATGAATAAACATTTGACTCAAAAAGCTCATACTTAATTTCAGTACATTTTGTTTCAATTATTTCATTATCTTTTAATGCAATTTTACTAAACTCAACCAATTTAGTTTTTCCGTTATTTTCAAAAATTAATATTGAATTTTTGATGGTTGATGATTGAGATTTTAAATCTCTTGAAATTTTATTACCCCAATATAAACTTTCATCTATTTGAATAATTTTTTTAACATTAAAGTTATTTAATAAATATTCTCTTGTTTCAACTGGTTGTAATGAATCACTAAATAATAAAGAATCTGGAACTATTAAAATTCCTTTTCCATTTTTATTTAATGATGACATCACCAGTTGTAATAATAAAGGCTCTGCTTTTGTTCCTCTTAATTTTAATTTTTTAATTTTTTGACAACAACTTGCATGTATTACATTATGAATACCATGTGGCATATCTAAAAAAATTAAATCATACATTCCCAAACCATTAATATTTATATCTGTAACTAATGGGTCGAATGCACCAATATTGGTTGTAAATGTTTCACCATATTTTATTAAATTTTCAAGCAATAAAAAAGTTTTATAAATACTATTTGGCTGTATTCCAAACAATTTTGAATTTAAACTTTCTTTTTGTTTTTTTGTTAATGCACTGTTTCTTATTTCCTCATAAAAAGAATTTATTTTACAGTTTGCATCTAAAATTCGGTCTGATTGTTCAATATTTATATTTGTGTTTGATACAATCCAACTAATTAATTGTTTATTATTATAAAATTTAACATAATCTTTTACCACACTTAAATTTTCAGTATTTAAATGTGTTATAAAAGAATCATCTATTATATTCGCAATATCTATAGAATTTTCATTTAAATTATTTGTAAACTCCATTAGTTTTGCTAACATTTGATGATTATTATCAATGATAAAATCAAATATACCATATGTGTTGTAAATTTGCTGTCTTGTTTTTTCCAATAAATTGGATAAATTTTCTGGTTTTTTTAAGCTTAAACTATTTATTAAATCTTTGTTGTTAATTATTTTACTGAATATGTTAGTTTTGAAAACGGAAATAAAAAACAAAACATACTGAATGGATTTGGTCCCAAAAACGCCGTACATATTTGTAATACTACAATATTCTAAAATAATTAAATTTGACATAAGATTTCTTTTATTATATAATAATATATATTTTTTAAATATGTTTTACAACAATTTTAAAAAAATTAGCTTAAAAAACCCATTAGCAAAAACTTATTCTAATTCATACAAACCCTTGTCTAAATCTGTTACAAAACATTTTAATGAATCTGATAATCTCACATCTTGTGTTTCCATATAAAAAATATAATTTGAATCATAACTTATATAATATTTTTTATTAGATTTTTTAATTATTCCAATCCATTTTTTTGTTTTTTCGTCTTTATATATTTTAACTAATAAACCACCAGATCTTAACTTTTTATCAAATTTATTTATATATTTTATTGAACCTTTTAAATTTAAAAGTGAAAACTCTTCAACAGTATCAATATATTTATAATATTTTAAATCAGATGAATATGTTTTTATCAATGTGTGAATATAATCTGTTTTAACAGTGTCGACGTATTCATCAATTTCATTTAATCGGTCAGACCAATTAGATTTTATTATATTTTTATCAACCATTCTTATTCTTATTAATAATTATTTTTTAAATTAAAATTTTCCCGTAAATGATTTAATGACTCTGAACTTATATTCATAACTGATACGTATGTTTTCGTAATATGACCTGACGAAGTGTTATCCCATAGAAAAACTTTACCCAATATTCTAAACTGGTTTGCGCCTGAACAATAATTTATGTTAGTCCAAAACTTACCCTCAAATACACAGTTTTTATTTGTTGCGGAAATAACAAAACTTTGCAAATCCATCCATTCAACATTATCAAAATCAAATGAAAAATTAATTCCAAGAGTTTTTGATTGAAAAATTAATTCCTTTAAATTAAAATTCTTATTATTTATAATTAAATTATTTGACATTACTTGTTCTATTAATTAGTTAATTATTATTTGGATTTTTCAATTTTTATTTATTATAAATTATAAATAAAAATCTGTATCTGCTAGACAATTTTTATTTATTATAAATTATAAATAAAAATCTGTATCTGCTAGAAAATTTGCAAAAAAACAATTTGTTAATAAATTATAATTATTATGAAAAACTAATAATTTCGTCAACTAAACCTTTTTCTAAACAAGTTTTTGCGTTCCATGTAACATCCTTTTTAAGTTGTTCTTCAAGTTCTTCCGCAGTTAGTTTTGTTCTTTTTACATAATATTCTTTAATATGGTCCATTAGTTGTTTGGAATTTTCAATTGATTCACACATATGAGTAAATTTACCCCATGTACCAGAACGAATTTCATGAATTAACATGTATGCATTTTCAGTAATAAATCTACGGGAACCTGCCAAACTTAACAAAGTACCAGCTGAAGCCACAATACCTTGACAATAAGTGTGAACTGGTACTTTTAATCCTTGAATAGTATCAATTGCTGAAAATACTTGATACACTAGACCACCATGTGAATTAATAAATAATTTAATTGGGTTTGGTTCAATTGTTATTGTAACTAAATTTGTTAAATCTTCTTTTTCATCCTCTAACTCAGTAAATTTTCGTTTAAGAGTTTTTGTTTTTTTCAAAATTTTATCTTCCAAATATTTTAGCTTAGAAATTAAAGTTGAAATACTTTTACCATTAATGGGAGCATTAAAATGAATTTCATTTAATGTTTCATTAACAGTAATGTATTCTTCTGCTTGAGTGCTATTTGTTCTAGATTCCATTAGCATATATAATTTAATACTTCAACTTGTATTATTATCAATTTTTTTACATATAATATTTATTAGCTTCACGTTGTTCTTTATCTAACTGTGAATTTAGTTTATTTATTCTTGGCCGATTATGTCCGGATGTTCGCATCGTTACGTTTAAAGTTTGTAAAAAATTATTAATTCCTTGGGAAAACCCCATATAATCAGATACTCGTGATATTTTTGTTTCTTCAGATCCAGTTGATATTTTTTCAACTAACAGGATATTACTTGTTACTTCTTGTGCAAAAGCTACTGCCATCATAATATCATGTTCAATTATAAATCCACATTTGTGGTTATTAAGCAAAAATCTTTTAATTACTTTAATCATTACCAGTCTCTTTTCAATATCCAAATTTGCTGAAGGCTCATCTATTAGATAAACTGATGATTCCTTTCCTAAACATAATATAATTAAAACTCGTTGTAATTCTCCACCAGATAATTCATCTAGTTTTCTTTCTCGAATATCATCAATATCAAGTGGTTTAACCACATCTGATAAAAATACAGGATTTGTTATAGAATTAAGAATTTGCCCATATAAAAGTTCATTTACTGTTGGGTAACCTAACAAAGTTTTCCATTGGGATATTTCTAATGTTTGCTCTTTAATACTCACACCCAAACCCGCAGATTTGGCTAAATATTTAATAAACGTGGTTTTTCCATTTCCATTTGAACCCATAATTACATTAATTGATGAATTTATATTTATTTTTCCATCGGGTACAATTAATTTAAATCCCGGATAACTAATTTCACTACCTGGATATTCAATCATGTTTAGTTGGGAATTTGATATTAGTTGGGTTTGGTCAATTTCATTCGATGTTTTCAAATTAAATTCCTCTGTTCTAAAACGAGTATTTTCACTTGGAATATATCCATCTAAATACATATTGATTCCATCTAATGTTGTTAATGGTTTTGAAACAATACCGTATGCGCCTGGTTTACCATAAACGATAAATAATTCATCGGCCATATAATCTAACATTGATAAATCATGATCAATTACCATCACATAAGTATTTGGTTTTGCCAATTCTCTAATTAGTTTGGTTACTGCAAGTCTTTGTTTAATATCTAGATAATTTGATGGTTCGTCAAAAATATAAACATTTGAATCCGAACTAATTACTTGTGCACAAAGCACACGTTGTAATTCCCCACCAGAAAGCACATTTAATTGTTTATCAAATAATTGAGCCAATTCTAATTGGGAAATAACATTTTCACTAGTTTTTTCTCCAAGAAAATTTTTAACTGTTAAATTTCCAGATAAACTTTTAACTTTTTGTGGCTTAATTGATATTTTTAATTTATTCCCGTACAAATCTCGCAAATAATCATACAAAACTGTTCCACGAAATTTACTTGGTATTTTTGCCTTTTCCGATTTTATATCTGACTCAAAATTTGGAATTAGATTTCCACTTAAAATATTTACTAATGTAGTTTTACCAACTCCATTTGGACCAATAAAACCCATCACACAATTTTTTTTTAAAACTGGTAATTTATACAATCTGAATCCATTTGGCCCATATCGGTGAATTATATCAGCTTTGTTTTCATATGGCAAATTAATTATTGATATTGCACCAAAAGGACATTTTTTAACACAAATATTACATCCAACACATGTTGATTCAACTATTTGTGCAATAGTTTTTTTATCAGTTGGTTTGGTTTGGAGTTTTCCAATTTCTTCGATATCAACAATTTTAATTACTTCTCTTCCATTGGACTGAGGAGGGCAAAAACTAATGCATTCTCGTTTGCATTTTGTAGGTTTGCATTTTTCTTGGTCAACAATTGCTATTCTGTTTTTTCCCATTGGAAATTATACAATAATTCACCATTAACAAATTTAATCAATTTTTATAAAATATTGAAATTATTTGTTAATAATAAATAATATATATATTTTAATGGATACCTTTACATTTGATAATAAGATTTCTGCTCTTAAAGAATTAGCAAATTTAAATATTCCTGAATTATCTGAATTATTCAATTTAAATACAAATCCTTTTTATTTTGAATCAATTACTAAATTTGAAAATGATATTATTAATCGAATTGATTTTAAACAAAAACAAAAATTAATTGGAAAAATTAATCCAAATCAAGAATTAAAATCAGGAGACAAAATAGTTCAGTATTGGGTAAATGAAACAGTTGAAAGTATTGAAACTAAAACTTTTAATTGGTCTTATTTTTCTAATCCTTTTGTAATAAATTTTAAAGAAATTACTCAAATTATTTTTTTTGATTTGGAACTACTTAAAAAAAAATTATTTGCTCACCAGTCCAGATATTTTTTTGTGGAATTAAAAACAAATCATTTAAATTTAATTTTATTGTGTTTTGATAAAGTATTACAAGAATCTTTTTATATTTGTTTTTCGGAATTTAAGTTGGATTTAGATGAGTATGATTTAATTCAAGGTGTTAGTTATTTTTCAAAAACAATTGGATACAAATTTAACCAAGAAAATAATATTAAATTTGATGATGCAAATAATCCTGACTCAGTGTTATTAATTTCTTATTTGCTTGCTGTTTTAAAAAAATCCAATTTACACCAAGTACTTGAAACAATTATATCTGGTGGTGAAACTAGTGAAATTGGATATGCAATTATAAAAAATTGGTTATGGTACAATTATATTATTGAATTTAATAAAATAAAATCTACTTAAAAATTATTTAATTTAATAATATAATAATATAATAATATAATGAGTTTTACAGGAAAAAATATTCAATTTGATAGACTTGAACAATGGAAACATGTTCAAAAGTATGCTGAAAATTTTCCAATTCCAGAACCATCAATAAAATATACATTTGATTCAAATTTCAAATATAAAAAACTTTATTTAAAAACTCATATACTAGTTGAATCTATTGACTCGGTTGATTGTGGATTAACTTTGTTATCTAACAATTATAATCCAGTTGTATTAAATTTAGCTGATAATACATTTCCTGGTGGGTGTGTTGACTTTGGTTCTGGCGCGCAAGAGGAATCAATATTTAGAAGATCAAATTATTTCAAGTCTTTAAACATAGCATTTTATCCAATTGAACCAAACCAAGCAATATATTCTCCTGGTATTACCATATTTGCAAAATCTGAAAATGCAAATTGGGCAACCATAACAAACCCAATTAAATTAGATTTTATTGCTTGTCCAGGAATTAAATTTCCATCGCTTGTTTCCGGTAAATTTACCGACGAAGATACAATCACATTAACTAATAAAATTAATTTAATTTTACAAATTGCTTATGAAAATTCTCATGATTCAGTGGTTTTAGGAGCGCTTGGTTGTGGTGCTTGGAAATGTCCACCCGAACAAGTTGCACAAATATTCTCACAAGTTATTGCAAAATGGGAAGGAGCTTTTAAATTAATTGTTTTTGCTATTTTACAACCATCAAATTCAATGTATTTACTTAATGATATTCATCAAACTAACTCTAATTTTGAAATCTTTAGTCAAATATTTAATTAAAATACAGTTTATTGTTTATTGTTTATTGTTTATTGTTTATTGTTTTTATTAAAAAAATTGTCATTTGATACAGATTTTGTTAATAAAAACAGTTTATTGTTTTTATTAAAAAAATTGAAATTTATTAATACAATAGGATAACAAGAATTAATTTTCTAATGCTATATTATATCCAATACTATATTAATACTGAACAAAATTATCCAGTTTCCCATCAAATAGGAAATGAAATTTTAATAAAATCATGGCAACAGGTTATGAATTTACAAGTAAATAATTTAATTGAAAACTATGACAATAAAAAATCAAATTATCAACCAATGTATTTATTTTTAAAATATGAAAACAATAAAGAAAAAACAATTATTGATAATCTTTTTAAACCAAATATTTTACCTACAAGTAATTTTAATATTGTTGTTAATATTTTTCAAACAACTGATAATATCATTGTAATTAAATTGTAACTTACGCAGATTTTTTTATTTTATTAGCTAAAAATAATATTTTATTTGAGTCCAAGTGTCCTACGATAACTGGACTTGGTAGTTTTGCTTCTTCATAAAACTTTATTAAATTTAAATCCAATGAATTTTTTTCAACACCAGTACCAACAATGAAATAGTTCACATAAGGAATAAAACTTAATATATTTGTTTCATTTACTCCACTTGCTAAAGCGAGTGGAACTCCATTTGCTTTTGCACTTATAATTT
>JACCDG011325302.1_pt1 | contig 13114 bp, 12 predicted proteins | sample 7442471 | NCBI WGS metagenome assembly JACCDG01 (sample SAMN15323444, study PRJNA562643) | freshwater metagenome | isolation source: river surface water | place: USA:Blue River Watershed | collected 2017-08-17 | reverse complement strand
TGCGTGCTCAGCTCGACGAAAAATGGCCCTATCAAAAAGATACCAGCGCTCTACTTCAGCGCTACACTGAACTCTGCACCAGCGAACCCCCGTTGCCCGACGTGATGGGGTTTCGATTTAGGTTTGAGTAGCCTCGCCCGAGGAGACTAGACTGATGCGTTCTGAAGCCGACGAGAAACGAATCCGCGACCGATGGCGTGCGATCATGTCATACATCATCGCCACAAAGTCTCAAGGGCAACTGCTCGACAGCAACATCGCCCCGAACCGCATGGCGCTTTCACGGTGGCGCAAGAGCCCGCCAGCCCCCGAAGTCATCTGGGCCACGCTGCGATGTCTCTTTGACGACAAAGCGCCCCAAATGTACGAGGAGGGCGACGAGTGGTTGAAGCTCGTCACTTTGCCTCGCGACGTGGGCACCCTACGTCGCTCGCTCGGCATCACTCAGCTTCAGCTCGCACAGGTGATTGGCGTCAGCCGCTTCACGATGAACAAGGCAGAGCACGGGCTGGCCTCGGATGAGACAGTTAACCTAGCGTGGCATGCGCTTCAGAAGATGCTGAGCGACGGCAAGCGTAACATTCACTTGCGTTAACTGTTACCTATGCCACACTAAGCGCATAACCGTGGCGCACCGCAGCGCTCAACCCAGACGCAGCTAAGGACACCTCAGACGATGAATACCCCCAACTTCCGTAGCTTCCATTTCTTTCGCCCAAGCGATCTCAGCATCTACCGTGCCACCTCCACCGATCTGCTCGGTGATGACGGTCGCGCTAGTCTTCCCCTGTCGGAAGTTCTCCTCGTGTCGCTGCTGACCAATCGCAGCGCCGTTGCAACCCGTGACGTGTTCGGCTCTGGCCCGATCGCCTGTGTGACCAATAGCCGACAGCCGATCGTTGCGACCGTTTGGGACAGCCGCGTGTGGATTGTGGATGGTCGTCAGCGTGCTGGGGACGAGTCGCAGCGTGGCAGCCCGTCGGCGATCTCTGAGATCAACCGCCGCAGTCGCCAGATTTGCGACCTCGCTGCTGAGCTGGTGCGCGACAACCCTTCGCTCGCTGACCGTCCTGAAGAGTTGCGAGTGAAGACTCGCAACGAGGCGATCAACCGCCGTCACCAGACTGCGTGGGCATGGTGCAATAGCGCCATGCTGCCACTGTTCATCGGTGGCCGCATCGATCCGGGTTCCGATCTGCAAGCTGACGCGCTTGTCGAGTTCTACCCATACAGCAATGCCGACGGTATGCTCACGGGTGGCCCGACGTACGTTGAATACGTCTCTTGGGTCGTGTTTGAGCCCGAAGACCGCAACCCGGTGAGCTTTGTCACTCAGCTCGGTTCGCTCAGCCTCAAGGCGGCACAAGTCGCCACTCCGCCCACCGAGGAAGCCAAGCAGTTTCGCTCGCTCGTGGCTCCGAAAGCACCGCCCCGACTGGACAACGAGACGGACGGTGAATATTCAGCTCGGGTCGGAAACGGTCCTTTTGGCTCTGGCGTGCCGATCAGCTACGTGGCGGCAATGGTCGGTGTGGACAAAAACACCGTAACCGCCGCCCTGCGACTGCTGACTCTTGAGCCCGAGGTACAGGCTGCGCTCGACGCGCACGTTCGTGGTGAGGAAGGGCTGTCGAAGCGTCAGGTTCAAGAGGGCGGTTTCTTCATCAAAGCCCCGAGTGGCGAGAAGATTCCCAAGAGTCGCGAGGAGCAACTGAAGCTGCTCGACGAACTACGCGGCAAGCGTGGTTTTGCGAAAGCAACCACCGAGGACGAGAGCACGGACGCAACCCCCTCGCGTGGTGGCGTGGGCGGTAACGGCTCAGACGGTAGCGGTGATGGTGCCACAACCCGGCGTGAAGTTTCTGTCACGGACTCAGCGCTCGATCGTCACAGCGCCAACGAACCACGGGCAAAGGTCGGTCCCGACTCCCCGGCAACGGCTGGCGAGCTACCTAAGGTCACGAAGCTTGATCCGGTGCTGTTTCTGGCTGTGAGCGAGCGCATCGATTGCGATCTGCAAGAGCTAACCCCGCTAGCTTCGGGGCTTCTGCCGTCCGGCAAAGAACAGACCGCTGAAGACGTGCTTGTTTACCGTTTGGTGGATATGTCATACGGCATTACCCGCTACCTCGCTGGCGACCCGACCGCGTTCGAGTCTGTTGGTTCCTCACCGTCTGTTCAGCGTGCTGTCGCCATGGTCAAGGACGCTTTCAAAGAAGTGTTCGCTTCCCGTGGCGTCGCGATCCGCGCAGGTATCGGGGCTGTCTCGACGGGGACTCATGTTCTGCCGGTCGCCGATCGCGCCCCAGCGGAAGTGATCGTCACTCCGAGGGTGGGTGTAACGATCAACGCAACTCTGATTGAGCACGAGAAAGCCAAGACTGAGGCTCCTGCTGCGTCTGTGCCCGCTGAATCTGTTCCCGCTGAGCCCTATTGGCGTGACAATACCCCTCTAACTTGGCCAGACGGGCTTAAGAACGGCAAACCAATCACGGCTGAGGCTACAATCGCCGTCGGCGAGTCCTCCCCGGAAGCTGCCTCTGCCCTGGCGAAGTCTGCCTCCAAAGCGGCCAAGAGCAAGCCCGCACCTACCAAGCCCGCTGCTACGGCCAAGCCCGCCAGGCCACCCGCCAGCAAGGCGAAGCCCAAGACCAAGAGCAAGCGCGTCAGTCGTCCAAAGGCTGCCAAGTAGCACCCCCAACACCGACACCAACCCCAGGACCAAGCACCTCACATGAAACCTCTCTTCACCTCGTCACGTCTTGACGCGATCTTTCGATGCTCAGGAGCAGCTACGCTCCCCCACATCGAGGAGGTTGAGCGCGACGAAGCCGCAGCTCTAGCTGGCACGAGAGAACATGCTGAGGTGCTTGGTCCGGCGCTCCCCGAAAACCTATATCAGTGGCTTTTGGCAGCTGGGGAACCGGTCTTTGAGCAACCTTTCCTTATGGACTTTTCCGACGTTGCGCAACCTCAAGCAGAAGTGGTGATGCAATCTGCGAAAACAGCAGATCGCTACGTCGAAGTGCTGCGAGCGACGACAGGTGCAGGGACGCCCGACGCTTATGCCATCACTGTCAACGAGCAAGGGATCAGGCTGCGCGTCGGTGATTTGAAGACAGGTGCAGGCCAGGCTGCGGGGCTTCTACCGTCCCCTGAGCGATCTTGGCAGCTCCTTTCCTACGTGCTCGCTGTCCTCGCGAAACACCACTGGCCTGCATCCGGCGCACAAATCACAGATTGTCAGGTGGCCTTTTTCACTCGCGACTACGAAGCTGAATATTCCGCGCAACCCGATAGTGACCCCGTTGATCGTGATCACTTGTGGCGCATTACCTTCGCCCCGCTAGACGAACAGCAGCTTTTGCAGGCGCTCGAATCACTCAACGAGCTGACGCACCGACTAACGCGAAACCTGCCTGTATGGCGCGAGGGAGCGTGGTGCAGTCGATGCACTGCCTTCCGTGCCTGCCCGGTGCAAAAAAGCCCTGTGCAACGTCTGGGCATCACTCTCGACAGTGCTGAGACAACACTGACCGAGGAAGACGCAGCGCAAGTCGCCACCGCTCTGCCCGCTGTGCGTACCCTCCTTGATCAAGCTGAAAAGTTCCTTGATCGTTGGTGCGCGACTCGCGACCTACCCCTCGCCGACACTGGAACCGTGTTGCGACGCGAGAAACGTACTCGCCAGGTTTTCACGTCCGACGCTCCTGTCCTTCTAAAGAGGTTGCTACCTGACCTAGCCCCCACGATGTTGCGTGAGTCCGTCAGCGTCGGTCGCATCGCTGAAGCTCTCGGTGAGAGTGCCCCAGGCCCGCTTACCGCCGAGCTGCTTGCACATCTGAAGCGAGCTGGGGTGCTGCAAGAAACGTCTTCTTTTTTCTTGCGCAATAAAAAGAGTAACGAATAATTAAAACCGAAAGTGAGGCTCCTGTGGACGAGAAACCCGCAACTGTGATTCCGACGCTTGAGGACATTCGGGCGGCTGTAGAGCTTGAGCTTGAACGCGCCGCGTCGAGCACTCTGCCGGTGAGTATTCACCTTCTGCGCACGTTGCCCGCTGACGCCGAGCAGACCGGCCTGCCCACGCGCAAGACTTCCGGCGCTGCTGGTTGGGATCTACGCTACGTTCCGCCGTCGGGTTTCAAGGCCATGGACGCTCGCCCCGAGAAGGGCGTTCCCAACGCTGCTGTCAGCGTGTCTCCGCTCGGTGTGGTCACGCTTTATCAAGGTGGCTGTGTGCTGCTTCCAACGGGCATCCGTATCGCCGTGCCCGAAGGCTATGAGGCGCAGATTCGCCCGCGCAGTAGTCTCGCGGCAAAGGGACTCATCATCACCAATTCCCCCGGCACCATCGACAGCGACTATCGGGGCGAAGTCAAAATACTGCTCACGATGGTGCAGACTGGCCCGATCACGATCATGCCGGGCGACAGCATTGCTCAGCTCGTCTTCGCGCCCGTCTATGTGCCCGAGTTCGCCGTGTGTACAGAGGAGGAGTTCGACGAGCTGACGACGGAGCGCGGTACCGGCGGTTTTGGAAGCACGGGAGCTTAGTTAGATGACTGACTTCGAGATCCGACGGCTACCAGAGAAGCGCCTCACCGTCGTGCAAGGGGTGAATATTCCCTGTGCCTTCTTCGACGATAAGCCTATCTTCGCCGTCAGCAGCGACGAGCTGAAGGAGCTTCCCGCCGCGTTCGTCGCTGCTCAGGGCGCTTTCGAGCGAGCAAAGAAGGACAAGGACAACCCCTTCTTCAAGTCGGTCTACGCCGATCTCAGCTCGGTGCTCGACGCTTGCACTGCCGCACTGACGAAAAACGGGTTTGCTGTGATTCAGCCGGTGGTGGCTGTCAACGGCGAGGCGTATCTACTCACTCGACTACTGCACAAGTCCGGCGAGTGGCTGCAATCAAGCGTGCCCCTCACGACGCTTGATTCTATCAAAAACACCGCGTCTGAAGCCCCTGCACCATCGGCTGGCTTGGGAGCGGGTGATGAGGGCAAAAAGAAGAAATCACCGGGCGTGCAGGCGCTCGGCTCTGAAATCACGTATATGAGGCGCTACTGTCTCTCGTCGCTCCTCGGTATCGCAGCCGATGATGATGACGATGGCAACGCAGCAACCGCAGTACAACAGCAGCAACAGAAGTCGGCCCCCTCGAAAGGGCTCGGCAGTCTGGGGCGATAACTATCACCGAGGGTGAAGAGGAAGCGATGAACGTAAACACCGTTACAAGCCTGAACCTGAGCGAGCGCATCGAGAACATCCTTCGTCAACCGCTGGTTCACCCGGCGTATGACATTCATGAAGCGCTGTTTCACGGCAACGTGCGCGCCAAGCTGTTGCGCGCCAAATTGACGAAATCGGGCAACGGCACCGATCAGATCATCATTGAGGGTGTGGTAACGAGTACCGTTGTGCTCCCCCCGACCAAGCGGACGGACACCAACCCGGAAGGTTGGGACGCAATTGCGTTCGGAGAATCGACTGACGCTGAAGGCATGCGTCCGATGCTCGGCCCCACTGATGTGGCTGGCTATCGTTTCGTCTACGCTGGCGCACTGTCGGAGGGCATCGGCGCAGAGATGCTCGTCAACAACCTGCGTTTGCTTGGTTGGAAGCCCGAGCGCGTCAAGGGCCTCACGGGAACGTCGCTCACCGACTTCATTCCCGAAGACGGTGCCGACTATGTGAGCGCGGAAGCCCTCGGCATGACCGATGAGGTTCTCGTCGTGGTACAGTTGAAAGAGGCCACCGAGAACTTTGGCGCTCGTCTTCAGATCAAGGGCTTCAAGCTCGTTGATGTGCGAGTCGCGAAGAAAGAGGCGGTCACGCTCGACTCCCGCTTCAGCGACCTGCTCAACCGTTCGCTGCATGGGCGTCTCGACTCCCGCAAGGACAAAGAGCGCGAGCAGGCTGCCGCCAAGTCCGGGGGACGTGGCAAGGCTGCTTCAGGTGGTGCAGGCGCTGCTGGTGCCACGAAGCCCGTCCTCGCTGCGCCTGCACCGGCGACCGAAGTGTCTGACGACGACGTACCGTTCTAGCCTTGCTGGGGCTGTGGTGACAAACTGGTGAATATTCACTTGCGCTTAAACCACAGCCCACGCTAAGCTGATACAGACCGCCAACACGAACCAAGGAGAACAACTGTGGCAGGAAAAAAGAAGGATCACAACGAGCTTCACAAGGGTATCATCAACGAGCTGACTGGCGCTGAGAAGGCGCGCAGCGAGCTGCACGGCGCACTCGTCGCCAAATTCGAGACGCTGACTCTGGGCCAGCTCTCGACGCAGCTCAAGGCGCTGACCGATGAGGGTAAGCTGGTGATGACCGGCGAGCGTCGCACGGCCAAGTACACCGTCGCCAAGTCGAAGACCGTCAAGCCCGCCAAGTCCCGGTAGGCGCCCGGCTGCGCGCCGCCGCAGTCGCCACCCAAGCCAACACACTCCACACCCCCGGAGCCGCATGCCCCGAGTCATAGCTTTCGACACTGAAACGGAGCTAATCGCGAGGGGTCGCCAAGTACCACCGATCGTGGTGCTCTCGTTCGCTGAGCTGGATATGTCCGTGCCGCGTGGTCAGCCTCCAGTGATCAAAGCAAAGGGGCTCATTACCCGTCACGACTTTCTAGCTTGGCTTCTACCGCTTCTCGACGACCCCGATGTGATTCTCGTCGGTGCGAGTACAGCTTTCGATGTGCTTGTCACATCAGCACTGTGGCCTAACCCCGACCCTGACGCACCTGCGTACAATGAGCAAGTGCTTGGCCGGTGGTGTAGAGCATATGACCAGAATCGTGTGACCGACGTGCTCACGCGGCAAAAGCTGCTAGATTTGGCTGCGGGCTGCTACCGTCGCGAGCAACTATCGACAGGGCACTGGCTGCATCACAAGTATAATCTTGAAGCTGTCGCTTGGCGTTTGTGTCGGATGCGGCTCAACAAGGGCGGCACAAGTAAGAAGGTCAGCACAGCGCTCACCCCCGAGGAACAGGACGAGCTTGCTGCGAACGACAGCGGCGCGGACGCGGTGAGTGATAGCTGGCGTCTGCGATACTCCGAGCTGAAGGATGTGCCGATCGAGCTGTGGCCAAAAGAAGCGCAAGATTATGCGCTTGACGACGCTGTAGCGACGGCGCTTGTGTGGTGGGAACAGGAATCGGGTAGACCGTCGGCAGCCGCCACACCCGCCACCACGCCCACTACCGTTGTGGACGGCATCAACATCGGCTCGGGCTCGACGGACGCGAACGGGCTCGGGGCTGCACTCTCGAATATGACCGAGCTAGCGTGTCGCAAGGGGACGCTCACCCGGTCTTATCCCGTCGAGTATTCTGGAATCATCTGGCTCGACGTGGAAGCGGCTTATCAGGCGCTCAAAGAACACAGCGCGGAGGCCACCGAGCACAACGATCGGCTGATGGCTAAAATCATCGGTGCCAAGTTCAAGCAGCACGATCGTATCTTGCGCGCTGTCGCTCAGCGTGGCGGCGCTGCTTGGATCAAGCGCTGCTCACACTTCGTTGGGGCGAAGTCGCCACAAGGGCAAGCCTGGGAAGGACGGGGCACACAGAGCCGGTTTATTCGCAACCTGCTAGCGGGGTTTGAGGATGCTGTCGGTGGAGCTGGCTTGGCATCAACCAACGTCGTCACACCTGGCCCACACCCTCAAACGGTCACACAGGGTTTAAAATCTCACCCCCTACAACCTCTTGTGACCACGCCCGCGCCAAATCTTGTCGGTGTAGCTGGCTCGCTGTGGAAGCGCGTTTACGAGAACTTCTCAGCCAACGAAGATCCCCTACTCGACGAGCATCGCCAAGCACGTTCTGCGCTCTGGTTGCGGGCCATGAGTGCTCACGGTTTGCGCACTGACCCTAACGCTGTGGAGAAATTCGCGACGTGGGTAGAGGGGAAGTACCACGAGATCACGCAGCGCCTCGTGACGGCTGGTCTTGTGCGTGTCGAGTATCACCTTGATAAAAAGGCGCTTGCTGAGTGGGTGACAGCTCGCTGTCGAGCGATGAACACCGAGGACGTGGGCACACTAAAAAAAGCGCTCATTCACCTCGCGGGGCTTCTCGGTGAAGACGACCCCGACAGCGCCGTTGCGTTGTGTGCTGCCAACTGGCTGCAAATTGTGCGGACGTTGCGAGCCGCGCATGCTGCTGACACTGCATCGACAGAGGGGGACACCCTTGAATCAGCTAAGCATGATGTCGCTCGCATGCAGTTTGAAATGCTGGAAAAGCACAGGCTTGCCAATCGTACCTACCACCGCGACACCAAAGCGGCAGCGGCAGCGATGGTTGCGGCTTGTGAACGGGCTGGGGTGAATGTTCCCCGAACCGAGAGCTATGATCCGGGCAAGCACAATGAGTTCCAGTGCGTCGCTCTCGACAAAGAGGCGTGTGGCAGCGTACGAGACGGAGACACCGACGGAGCGTTAGCCGACTACGCTGAGCTGTCCCACTTCGGCAAGATGCGATCGGCTGACGTGCCGGTGCTGCGCGGTGGCGTCATCGCTCCGATTCACACGCACTTCGAGGAGCTACTAGAGACGGGCCGCACCGGAAGCTCCGCCCCCAATGTGCAGAATGTAGCTAGGGGTGACAAGGATCGCCCCGGAGCGCGTGAGTGCTACATCCCCCGCGAACTCATCTGGGACGCTGCACAGGGCATTTTAGTGCCGTCCGTGATGGTAGACAGCGACTATGCCCTTGGTGAGCTTCACACGCTGGCTCAGGCATGTTTGTGGCTACTCGGACACTCGAAGCTAGCTGCGGCGCTACAGAGCGGACGTGACCCACACACAGCGATGGCGTGTGAGATTTTGGGCATCCCCTACGAGATGGGAAAGAAGCTCAAAGAGCTGAAGGATGTCGATTTCGATAACGCTCGCAACTCGGGTAAGGCGATCAACTTCGGTAAGCCTGGTGGCCTCGGTGTCGAGACGATGCGCGCCTACGGTATTCGCAGCTATGGCGTGGACCTCCCTACGCGCTGCGGCTGTCCTGACATCACGCTCCCCTCGTGCAAGTGCCGCACCTGGGAAAAACTACTCAAGCTGTGGGAGTCGCTGTGGACCGAGATGCCCGCCTACTTCCGATGGGTGGACGCTCAACGGGCTCGGGTTACGAGAGCTGTGGCGGGTGTCGGCGGTAGTAAGCTCAGCGGTTGGCTAGACGGACAGGGCCTTGGTAAAGGCGGCGGCAAGGGCGGCAAGCGTGAGCAGCTTTACAACATCCGTCAGCCGTTCTCTCGCCGTCTTCGAGCTGGTGCGACCTACTGCTCGGGCTGTAACTCGGTCTTTCAAGGACTCCTCGCCGACGTGGCCAAGCGGGCGGGTTGGTATCTGTTCAAAGCCTGCTACCTGTCGCCGTCGGTGCTGCTGAGCCTCGATATTCGGCTGCAAGACAAGCCGCACAAGACGCGGGAAGAGTACGAGCTGAATATTCACCAAGCCGCGCCGATCTACGGTTGCCGCCCGATCAACTTCATACACGATCAGTTTCTCGTCGAAGCCCCTGAGACACGGGGCGACGCAGCGGCGAATGTCACCGGGCTGCTGATGGACCGCGCCGGGGAAGAGATTTTGCCTGACGTGCCGGTGAAGTGTGAGCCGATACTTGCGCGTAGGTGGTCGAAGCGGGCGGGCAAGGTCAAGGACAAAGAGGGCAAATTGTTGGCTTGGGAACTAGACGTATTGAGGAAGCCAGGCTAAGCTAGACATGATCAGCCACCGACGCGCAGTATACAGCACCTAATTGAAAGATGTACATGCAATATCAGGGCGGTAAAAGCCGAATAGCCTCTCAAATAGCTGCTAAGATTCGGGAGATGTACTCGACGGCGGCAGAGATTTGGGAACCGTTCTGCGGCGGTGGCGCAGTGACGTTGGAGCTGGCGAAGGCGGACTTTCAAGTGCATGCCAGCGATAGCCATGAGGACTTGATCCTGATGTGGCAAGCATTGATGCGCGGCGAGACTGAGCCTTTCGCCGATGTCACCGAGGCTGAATACACGGCGCTGAAGACGGCTGCCCCGTCGGCAAGACGAGGCTTTGTTGGTTATGGATCGTCTTTCGGGGGTGGTTGGTTCGCTGGTTTCGCTCGTCACCCCTACTCATCAAAGCGTAACTCCGCTCTTGAGTCGGCACGTAACAATGCCAGACTCAGCGGCCTCCCAATCACCTTCACCCTCGCAGACTACACCACCACACCCAACAACGTCCTCGTCTATGCCGACCCACCATATCAGGGCACCAAACCCTACAAGGGCGCACCCGCTTTCGACCACGTCGCCTTCTGGTCGTGGGTGCGTCGTCGTCAAGGCCCTACCTTCGTCTCTGAACTCACCGGCCCCGACGACATCGAGGTAGTATGGCGTAAGCAGCACAAGTCGCAGAACGCCAGTAACAGCCCGTCCACCAAAGCGACGGCGAAGGTGATTGAGCGTGAAGAACGTTTGTACTATTTCGCAGGCAAACAGCCTGATGTGCCCAAAGGAACACCGTGAACACCAACGCCCCACACATCTTCAATCAGCACCAGCCTCGTATGAACTTCGTCGGCATCGATCTTGAGACGACCGGGCTTGACCTGTCGCGGGATCGCATCGTGCAGTTTGCCGCCGTATGCAAGGGGCTCGAAAGCCTCTGTATCAACATCAACCCTGAATGCGTCATCCCCAAAGAAGCGAGTGATATTCACAAGCTTACCAACGAGATCCTCAAGGACGCCCCAACGCTGCGTGATGCGCTGCCAACGATTATGGGCGCAGTCGCGCTGAGTCTTCAGCCGCAAAACGTCCTCTTTGGCTACCGTATTCGTCAATACGATTGGCCGCTGCTTCAGGCACAGCTTGCCGAGCTGGGACACATCGGACCCACCCCGATGATCGTGGACGTTTACGATCTGATGTGCTGGGAGCATCGCAACCTCGGTAAGCGTCGTCTCGTTGACATGGCTGCCTTATACGGTGTCAGTTTTGAGGGGGAAGCGCACGACGCCCTCGCCGACATCAACGCGACGATGGCGCTGCTTGAAGCGTTTCGCGCTCGGCTGAGCATCCCCAACGATCTCCAGGGAGACATGCTGCTCGTTCGGCTGTCGGTTCTGGCCGGTGTCCGGTGCGACGCTGAATATTCAGCTTGGGGGCGCTACCTCTATCGCGATCGGGATTCGTGGGCTGAAGGTGGGCCGCTACGGCTTGGCTTCGGGAAGTATTGTGGTCACACGCTCAGTGAGGTGTTCGACACGGATCGTCGCTATTGTACGTGGTTCATTGAGAATTGTATGGCCAGTGCCCCTGACGCTGCATGGAAAATCCTGCGGACAGCCTGGGGGATGTCGTAGCTGCCGCCCACCACCACGGCCACAGCCCACATCCACCGGAGCCCCACATGACCCGCAAAGCCCTTGATCTCTCGCTCACTGCTAGCGACGGCTGTCTAAAGTGCAGTCGCAGCAAAACTCGTCACAGCGTCGTCAGCGGGGGCTATCGACGGGATGCCCGGCTCGCTATCGTCACTGACACACCCTCATTTCAGGACGATCAACACGGTGTTTTGCTCATTGGTCTGCATGGTCGCATCCTTGATGATGTGCTCGCTGAGTGCGGCGCGACACGGGAGGACGTGTTCACCACCCCTGTTTTGCGTTGTGCGAGCCCCAGCAAGCCGCAAGCGTCCGAGGTAGGAGCTTGCTCAGGGTATTTGTTCGACACGCTCACAGCTCTTGCTAGTAACGATCTGCGCGCTGTGATAACCCTCGGACAAGTCGCGACGCAGGCCGTGTGCGGTTTGGTTGTGCGCGAGCTGTCTTGGGCGGCGGTTAGGGGACGGACGTTTGAGAGGTGCTTCGCTGGCGTGGGCGGGCGGACAGTGCGCATCATCCCGACGTGGCACCTTCGGGACGTGATCGGCAATCGGGAGCGTTTATCAGAAATGATTGCGCACTTTCGTTACGTTTGTGCTAGTCTTGAGAAGTAGCACAACGCAGTGAGGGCAGCATGAACCGTGTAAGTGTCAGCATCACCAATTTTGGCATCGAGTGGGACAAGCACTTCGTTGCCTCGTCCATTCCCAAGTCTTTGCAAGAGCAAATCGATGAGGCTGAGGCAACATTTGCAGCGTCCGCCTCTGGCAACTATCCAGAGTCGGAAGTGCTCAACCCCGCTTTGTTGATTGCGACGCAAGCAGAGCTGGACTTCAAGCGGCTGACAGAGCTGGTGAACGAGCCGTCAGACAAGCCGGTGCTGGTGGTGAGGTTGCCGTGGGTGACTGTTCCTGCACCGGCTAGCTATCGACTTCATATCCTCGACGGTCATCACCGCGTCGCGTCCGCCAAAATTCGAGGCGTGAAGGTACAAGCTGTAGTGGTTGGTAAAGTGGGAGGTGCATAATGCCGACGAGTAGACCGCTTGTTGAGGGGGATAGAGTTGTCGCAATCTTGCCGGAGCGGTCGCGCCGCACTGTAGGCGATACATATATCGTGGGCTGGCTCGACGAGCGCCTTAGTCGCCGAATGAGCCCCGAGCATGTAGTGCTGTGCCGGGATTTCGACCTCCCTGAACGAGGCATTAACGACTGGTGGGATGTTGTGGGCGCTAAGGTGTTCGGAATTACCAATTGTACCAGTTCAAACGATCCTCGCCTCCTCAACGCCATCAGTCGCGGCACCGCCCCAGCTTTATACGTCCGTGAGGGTGATATTGTTGAGCCCTGGGACGCATATCAACAAACACTGGCCCGGCGCGTCTTGGCTGCTCAGGAAATTAAGCACCAAGGACTCGTTGCTCAACTCCAGTTACATGGCGCGGAGAATATTCAACTACGAGTAGAAGATGACGTGGTAGTCATCCACTGCTCAGGCAGAGCTTCAAGCTTATTAGGCTTCACCGCTGAAGGCGTCCACATCGAGGTGTCCCCAGCTCAACCAACAAGAAGCCCCACCTATGCTGAAATCGAGCAAGCTGTCGCACGAGCGGCCCAGCAGCGCCTACTATTGAACGAGCGTTTTGCCACCACGGTGAATACCTTCGGGCTGCCCAACTATCGAATCTTGTCCCAAGAGGCGATCGATCGGCTTGCAGAGTTGAGGGCTGCTGT
>JACCDG010028532.1_pt1 | contig 13114 bp, 14 predicted proteins | sample 7442471 | NCBI WGS metagenome assembly JACCDG01 (sample SAMN15323444, study PRJNA562643) | freshwater metagenome | isolation source: river surface water | place: USA:Blue River Watershed | collected 2017-08-17 | reverse complement strand
TTTTCACTCTTTTCATTTTCACCTAATTGAAGAGTTTGACCAAAAAGTGAAAGCACTCTTGTTTGAGGATCAAATCCTTTTGAAATGGAAAAAGCCAAATATCCAAGAATCAAAACCAAAAGAACTCCTACGAAAGAATGGGAATTCGAAATACCCTGTTCTGTGACTTGATCCACCTGCTTCGATCCATGAATCATACTTAGACCAATGGGATCTTTATGGCGAATGGTGTGAAATATAATTCCAACAACATGGGCAACGGCCACCAGAACAAAAACTGTCGATAAAACTTCATGAATGTCTTCCAGAGATTCTTTGTAACCATTCACCATCAGGTAACCTGTCACTCCTAAACCTAACGCTAAGAATAACATTGCAAGACCTGCCCAACTAGAAGCTGGATTATGCCCTGTGAATCTCTTTGCACCACCTTTGAATAGATCCTGAAAATACTGAATCAATTCTTTTGGGTGCAAAGGGAAGGATTGAAATCGTGCATAGCGACTTCCAACAAATCCCCAGATGAGACGCAAAATGACAAGCGCCGACAACATGATTCCCGCCATCATATGGTATGAAAACGTGAGAGATTCATCATCCACTGTTTTCCCTATAAAAAAGGCAAATACAAAGAAGAAAGCAAAGGCCCAGTGAAAAATCCTGGTGGGTATGTCATAAACACGAACTTGATGGATCATAATAGGTCTCCTTGTGTTAAGTTGTTTTTATTGTCGGAGAAAAATATCAATTTGGGTATAGGGCAAATGATCTATTTATGTCTTTTCAATACCTTAAGACATTTGACCTATGGCCGAAAATAAAATACCCACCGATACTCAAACTAGTCATGAACTCAATTATGGGTTCCAATAAATAAGAAAACAATCAAGTTTTCAAAAGGAGACATACAATGAAAAAAATCTTGGTACTTATGCTGGCTCTATCTATGGGTGGTCTTGCTCATGCAAAAAAAGATTGTACGGATAAACCCAAAGATCAATGGATGACAGAAGATGCCTTCAAAAAAATGGTAACAGAACAAGGTTATACTATTCGTAAATTCAAGCAACCAGGATCTTGCTACGAAATTTATGGAACAGACAAATCTGGTAAAAATGTTGAAATCTATTTTAATCCAGTTGACGGAAGTATTGTAAAATCCAAATAATCTACTCAGTGGGTAGGCTGAGATGCAAACCCCTCAGCCTACGTTTTGCAAAGGTTTCAATTTTGAACGCATCCGAACTTCAAAAAAAAATACGGCATTTCGCAAATCCGTCTAAAGCCAAAATCCTGCAAGGCTTTTTTAAAACAGGCCCGGGCCAGTATGCTGAGGGAGATATTTTCCTTGGCGTCAATGTTCCTCAAACGCGAACTCTGTGCAAAGAATACGTCGATCTTCCAAAATCAGAACTACAGATCCTTCTGAAAAGTCCCTACCACGAAGATCGACTGGCTGCCGTCCTGATTCTTGTTCAGCATTTTGAAAGAGCTGAATCCATCAAAGAAAAAAAAGATATCACTCTCTTTTACTTGAAAAATAGGAAGTACATCAATAATTGGGATCTTGTGGATCAAAGTGCTCACAAGATTTTGGGAGCCTATTGCTTTGAAGCAGATCAAATTGACATGATGGAAAAACTTCTGACTTCAAAACACCACTGGAGTCGTCGAATAGCCATTGTGAGTACACTGTTTTGGATTCGCAAAAATAAAACAGAGCTTACCTTTCGCTTTTCAAAAAACCTGTTACAGGATCCAGAGGATCTGATGCATAAATCCACAGGTTGGATGTTGCGTGAAGCAGGAAAACGCCATAAAAGCGAATTGAAGAAGTTTATTCAACTGTATGGACATAAAATGCCTAGAACTATGCTACGATACTGTATCGAACACTTTCCAAAAAAAGCGAGGGAAAAAATTTTACGCACAACTCGCCGATAAAAAACTACGTACAACTTACAAAATTCCCCATCTATTTTTTTAATATCAAAAGGCTTATTTCGGACTTTACTCCCAATCTGAGTGGGGGGCCCCAAAATCCAGTTCCTTGATTCACATAGACCCTCATATTGCCATGTTGATTCAAACCACGACTGTAAGGATTAAAAAATCCAACGATCAAATTGAAAGGAAAAAATTGCCCATTATGTGTATGCCCGGAAAGCATAAGATCAAATCCCTGCTCCTGTGCTTGGTAACAACTTTTTGGCTGATGAGCCAATAAAATTTTATATCCCACGCCAGATCCACGAGCTTCAACGGGATTCGATTTTATCGCTGGATCAAAATTTTCGGCGGAGATATCGTGCACTCCTGCAAGATAAAGATCTTCACGCAACTGAATTCCTTGATTCAACAAGGGAACAATTCCTGCCAACTGAACAGACTTCACCCAATCTTTATAGCCCCACATATATTCGTGATTTCCTGTCACATAGAACTTACCTAAGGTAGGATGAATGCCTGAAAAGTGAAGTAACTCTTGGCCATAATACTTGGAATCACCATCACCAATATCTCCAGTAAATACCAGAAGATTAGGTCGCAAATCTTGAATTTGTTGAACAACAGATTTGATATAATTTTGCTGAATCACGGGACCAACATGAAGATCACTAATTTGAACAATTTTTAATCCATCCAACTGATCTGAGGCATGTTCTGGCAATGGAATTTTAGTTGTGATGACATAAGGACCTCGAAGAGCCGTCCACACTCCTAAAGAATTAAAAACAACTGCTAAAAACCAAAATATCTTGGTCAATAAAAGTTCATTGTCCTGAAAGAACGCTATATTCATCAAGATTTGCTTGGTAACAGCTGCACACCATAAATGAATCACAAATCCCATCACCCAAAAATTGAAAAACACAACCCAAGGATGGACATCCCCCTTACGAAATTGAATCAGTCTTACCAGTTGGAATACGAAGCTTCCCCAAAAAAGTGCGACCACCAGACCGTAAGAAAATCCTGTGAACAAAAATGGTTGAATCAGGGCAAACCATACCGTGCCCCAAAAAATCAACAGGACACCTATCACCGCAGAAAAAAAGACCACATAACGACGTAGATTCATTTGTTGAATCCCTTAAGGAGTTTTCCAAGACATAGCATAAGATTCAATTTCAACTTTTGAAGATTCTGGATCCTGCTGCAAAGGATTCCAAGTATCAATCATCACTGCATACTCATTCGTATGAGTTTTTGTCGGTGTCTTTAAAACAGCTTTAGGATGAGGTCCATGGGGAAATCCTGCTGGATGAAAACTCATCATTCCTGCATGCAAATTATCACGACTAAAGAAATCACCTTCGTGATAGAAAAGAACTTCATCATAATCAATATTCTGATGATAAAAAGGGACCTTCAGTGCATCTGCATCAGTTTCTAAAGGGCGAGGAAGAAACGTGCAAACAACAAAATTATTCGCGACAAATGTCGTGTGAGCACTTGGTGGCAGATGGACTCGAGCGCTTAACATCGGCATCAAATCATCCACATGCAAAGTGAATGGAAAGAAATCTCCCTTCCATCCAACAGTATCAAAATAGGTTTGCTTGTAGGAAAATTGAGTGATTTGATCCAATCGCTTCACTTGAATTTCCAAAGCACATTCTTTGTGAGTCGCCAGATAATCTAACTGATCACTCAAACGAGGTTTTCCCAAAGCAGCAAGATCATAAAAAGCATTTCTTCCAACCATTCCACGATCTGGCTCTCGGTAACTACCTTGCTTGGACTCAATCACCAGCAACTGAGTTGCTGATCGAGGTAGAAATTGATAGGTCACACATTTTGGAATTAAAATATACTGACCCTTGCGGTAATCTAACATTCCATACTCTGTCAGAATTTCTCCGTGACCTGCATGACAAAAAAACAAAGTGTCGCCATCACCATTTCGATAAGCAACTAAAGAATCCAAAGTTCCAGGTTGAAACTTTTGCATGTACAAGCCCACATCTTGATTGAAAAGCAAACGCTGCCATTGCCCAGCTTTTTCCTGCATCGGAACCGTATCGTACATATGAGGTCGAAGTGGACCCTGAATCTGCGTCCATCGTGTTGAGGGTTTTTCTTTAATTAAATGCGAGACCTGACCAAAAAAACCGCGTCGCCCCTGCTCTTCCTCAAAATGACCTTCAGGAATTCCCTTGTGCCCCTGAGTCGTGGCTTTTCCTTGAGAATACTGGTGCATTATAAATACCCCCGCTGCTTTTGATCTCTTTCAATCGCATCGAATAGAGCTTGAAAATTTCCTTCTCCAAATCCAAAATGATTTTTTCTTTGAATCAATTCGTAAAAAATTGGACCAATGATGTTTTTGGTAAAAATTTGTAGTAGATAACCTTGATCGTCTCCATCCACAAGAATGGCATTTTTTTGCAAGCGATCCAAATCCTCTGTGATCCCTGGAACTCGTTCTTTTAACATCTGGTAGTAGGATCCCGGAGGCGGCGTAAGAAATTCAATTTGATTTTTTTTGACAGCTTCTAAGGTTGTCACAACATCTTCTGTCAACAAAGCCAAATGCTGAATTCCAGATCCTTTGTATTCATCCAAATACTCTTGAATCTGAGATTTTTTTTCCGTCGGTTCATTGATGGGAACAGAAAATTTTCCACAGGGCGATCTCATCACCCGTGATTGCAGACCCGTTTGTTTTCCTTGTATATGAAAGTATCGAGTTTCTCGAAAGTGAAAAACTTTTTGATAAAAATCACACCATTTTTGCATCTCTCCGACAGGAACATTGTTCGTAAAATGATCGACTTCTTTAAGACCTACTCCTTGAACAGCGGAACGCCCCAGCAGCAAATGAAAATGATCTTGATACAATTCTTGGCGAAGTTGATCATCGATAAAGTAAATGAGAGAATCTCCAATTCCATAGACGGCAGGTAGATCCATGATGCCCTTTGCTGCCACAGATCCTTCAAATGGACGAGCTCCATTTTTCACTGCAGTTTGAAACGCGATCTTTGCATTTTTAACTCGAAAACCTGTCGAGCAAATGGAAGGACCATGCATTTCTGCAAATTGAGATGCAAAACTTTCCGGCTGTGTATTTAAAATGAATCGGATATTATTCTGTTCATAAAGTGAAATTTGTTTGCCTGCAATGGTCGCTGTTTTTTGAAAGCCAAACTTCTCAAATAGTTGATGAAAAAAGGAACTGGATGGTCCTGTGTATTCCACAAAATCCACACCATCTAACCCCACAGGATTATTTGCATCGATCGTTGATGTCCCCATAGATTTCCCCCTCTAGAATTAACTCTTTCACTGCCTTGAAGGGAAGGCAAGTTCGAATTCGTTATAAAATTGTGTCACCACAGGATCCACTTTGATGGAACTTTCTGTCCACGAGGTCAACTTAAGCCCCTGAGAAGTACGAAGACGACTTAAAGCAACATAGGCCTGCCCCGGTTCCCAGAGTGAACGTAGATCGACCCATAGGTCATCCAAAGTAGCACCCTGACTTTTATGAATGGTCGTCGCATAAGACAAGACAAGTGGAAAATTAATCACGGATGCAATCACTTGCCCATCAGCATCCAACATGGAAAAGGAAGACTTTTCAACGGTCACATCACGACCATGGAGTTTTTCAACGATGATTTTATCAGGCTCACATTGGACAACTGTACCACGGGTTCCATTGACCCATCGGCGTTGCGGATCATTCTGTAAAAACATCACAGAGGCTCCCTCTTTCAACTGCAGCAAATCAGGGACAGGTGACATTTTTTTGAGTGTTTCAATTTGTTTTTCTAATCCAAGATAAATCGAAGCTGATTCAAACATTTCTCCCGTCAGTTGCTGCAATCGCATTTGATTGAAAGATTCTGCTTGTGCACGTCGTGGAAAAAGCCTTGGCGCTGTGTCTGTAGGATCATGCTTCTGGAGTTTGGAATTCAAAAATTGGCGCACCTGATCCGTGACCTTCCCTTGGCGAACATCGGCCAGCACATCCAAAAACAAATTTTCTTGGACACGTTGGTTATGATGCAACTGAAAAGGAATAAAACCTGAATTCTTCCAAGCAGAGGATAAAAAGGCCCAAGGTTTAATTTTCTCAGAACTGACCGGAGGAAGTTGGGAAAAATCACCCACGCAAATGACCCTGAGGCCTCCCCATGGAAGAGTATTATTGCGCGCATGACGAGCTAAACTTTCTGCGGTCTCTAAAGCTTGGGAGCTGATCATTGAAACTTCATCAATGATCACTCCTTCGACCTGCCTGAGACGCTTCATCAAACGAGCATCCAGACTGGCTTTTTCAAAGGTTTTTTCAGGGCCTCCCTCCATGATTCCAAGTCCAAAAAAACCATGAAAAGTACGACCTCCAACCAAGACGGCGGCGGTCCCCGTGCTAGCTAAAATTGGAAAATCTTTGGAGTTCATATCCTCCATAAAGCAGCGGGTGACGTAACTTTTTCCGCTGCCAGCTCCTCCCGTCAAAAAAATATTTTCCCCCGATTGCATGAGCTCCAAAGCCTGGAACTGCTCGGCCGTGAGCTCATTGCGAAGAGAACCACTCTTTTTTGACATTTAGCACCACATTTCTTGAGATTGCACATCACTTTTCATCCGTAGCATGATAAGCAAAAAGAATTCTAGTTTCAATGAAGAAGGAAGTCCCCATGAATTCAAAAGTGTATGTCAATCGTACTCTGAACCTCAAACGTATCCGCTATATCGGTTTGGATATGGACCATACCTTGGTTCGTTATCACACAGAAGAATTCGAAAGACTTTCCCATTCTGTGATGAAGGAAAAATTAATTAAGAATAAAGGTTATCCAGAAGCTGTTCGCCAACTGGAGTTCAATTACGATCTTGCGATTCGGGGTCTTGTCATTGATCGAAAAAAAGGAAGCCTTTTGAAATTGAATCGCCATAGCGCCATCCGAACAACCTATCATGGATTAAAACCTATGGATTACAAAACTCAGCAGAAACTGTACAAAAGCACTTATATTGATTTGAACGATCGAGATTATTTAGCCGTCGATACAGCTTTTTCAATTTCCTTAGCGACCTTGTTTGCTCAAATTGTGGAATTGAAAGACAACGATAAAAGCGGAACATTTCCTGATTACGCCATCATTGCTGATGATGTGTTGTATGCACTGGATGAAGCTCATCGCGATGGTAGCTTGAAAGATGAAGTCAAAAAAGATCTTGCGAAATATATTATTAAGGATCCAGAGGTTGTCGAAGGTTTAGAAAAATTCAAACGTCATGGTAAAAAGATTTTTGTTTTAACCAATTCCGAATATCATTACACAAAACTTCTGATGGACTATGCCATCACTCCTTTCTTGAAGGATCACCAATCTTGGACAGATCTTTTTGAATTGGTCGTCACATTTGCTCAGAAACCACGATTCTTTTACGATGACTTGAAGTTTTTACAGATCAATCCAGCTGATGGAACAATGACAAATTTGACAGAAAAACTTGGGCCAGGCGTCTACCAAGGCGGCGGAGCTGGTTTATTCACCAAGGAACTTGGATTGGAAGCCGATGAAATTTTATATATAGGGGATCATATCTACGGTGACATCCTTCGTTTGAAAAAAGATTGTGGCTGGAGAACAGCCATGGTGATTGAAGAACTTCAAAAAGAAGTGGATCGCAACCGTATGGCTGAACCTTTGAATCATGAAATTGAAGTCTTGATGAAAAAGAAAGAGCCCATGGAAGAACAGCTGACGGACTTGATGACTTTGAAAATCGAAAAAAGCAGCAAATCAGATGAAGGAAAAATCGAAGAACTTCAAAAAAGTATTTCTGAAATTGATGCTCAGATCAGTACCTTGATTAAAAAACAAAATACTTTGTACAATGAGCACTGGGGGCAACTGATGCGCGCTGGGAACGAAGAGAGTTATTTCGCTTATCAAATGGAGCGCTATGCTTGCGTTTATATGGCAAAATTAGGAGACCTTCTTGAACTTTCACCAAGAACTTACTTCCGAGCTCCACGCAAACTTTTATCTCACGAACTTTACTAATTTGATTCATCAATGGGGGACAGCATGGGTTTAGAATATGTTTTAGCATTTATTTTCATTATTTTAGGAGGCGGTATTATTTTATTTAATTCTGTGCCTTCTTTTACTTTGTCATTGAAAGATCGCAAACACCAATCCCAAGATTTTTTACAAAAAAATCTATGGGGATCCATGGTCACCTTAGCTGTGATCGTTGGCGCTTTATCGATGGTTGAAGAGGATAAAAACATTGAACTGACCGTATGGGATAAAATTTGGCGCACCTATATTGGCCGCGGACTTTTAATTCTATTAGGCATTGGCTTTTTCGGATTTGGATTTCGTTTATTTATGAATCTTTTGAAAGTTTAAAAATTTTTGATGAAGGGCGGGGACTTTTTTGACAACTCATACCTTTGCTAAAGATTATTTTCTCCGTTGCCAAATGAGGCTTGTGGCCCTACGCACTCTTTTTAATCAGGGGGCCTATCCTGATGTTGTTCGAGAAAGTCAGGAAATCATAGAGCTACTCTTGAAGGGCTTTTTACGTCATCACAAAATTGACCCACCGAAGTGGCATGATGTTTCTCAAATTCTTGTGGACAACGCCACCTTATTTTCAACTCAAATTCAAAAATCTCTTCCTGAATTAGCTGAATTCTCTAAATATCTTCGTCGCGAAAGAGAAAATGCTTTCAACGGCGAAGATGATTTGATCCCCCTTGAGCACTATGATGAAAAAACAGCTGAAAAATGCCTACACAAAGTTGAAATGTATATTCAACTTTTTCAATCTGAGTTTCAATGAATGACCAGATTAGAACTACAAAGCCTTATTCAGAATTGGATAGAAGCTAAAGAAACTAAGCCCCTTTTAAAGGACATTGTTTCAATCATACAATTTGGGTCAACAACCAAAGAGTACATAAAAAAAACGACAGATGTTGATCTACTTGTTCTTTTTAGAACAATACCTGAGGGAAGTCTGGAGAGGCATTCCATTTTGACTCCCATTGAAGATTCATTAAATTCCCAGCTCAACAAGATTAAAGATCATCAGCTGCATACATCCATAATAGCGAAAGATGTTCGAAATCTTCAAAATGTTCTTCCTATTTATTTAGACATGGTTGAAGACCATCATATCTTTTTAGATTTGGAAGGACATGGGCAAATGATTTTGGATAAAACAAAACGATGGATGCTTCGTCATGGTTCGAAAAAAATACAGAAAGGCTTATTATGGTATTGGATACTTGATACAATAAGTCCACCTGGTTCTGACGTTGATTTCAATTTCGATAAGTAACCTACATTATTTCAGCAAAAATAAATAATCTCGATTTCCAACCAATTCTAATTGACCAAATAACTGATTCTTTTTTGAAAATCCTTTTCTTGCTCGGAAACGGGCTGTTTGTAAAATACGACAGCCTAAATCGGAAGTTCCTGTTTGATCAGCAGCCCCTGCCGTGCATGGCAATACCATTTGATTTTCTTCTTCGGGATTGCGCGGATAATTCACAAAACTCAAGCTGACAAATTCTTTTGTTTTTTTAAAAAAAGAAACTGGGGATTCCTTCACAACTGTGGAGGAAAAAGCATTGGGCAAAAGAACTAATGTTCGTCGAGGACTGTCAAATATCTGTGACCATGCTGGCAAGTTTTCATGTCGAAAATCTGCAATTTGTGCGCCCTCAACCGGAAGTTCCAAAAGACCTTCTTGCACCCAGATGTCTTGATATTTTAAATTATCAGGCAGTACTTTTTGAAATTCTAAAATGGCATTCAAATGCGATGAAACGCCTGGATCCAAACCAAAGATGAAAAGATTTTTCTCTTGATAATCCTTTTGCAAGGAAACCTGAAGAGCATGAGCAATAGTGGGAACATCTTCAAATTCGCTCCACTTGATTTTCATCACAGATTTAGGCTGCAATCCCGTCATCAAAAATAAAATCACACTTCCAATCACAATCAAGGCAACAAAATAAAAGGGAATATATTTTTTCATAGACGGAAACCTACCGCGCTGATTCCCGCGTGGCAAGAGCAGAACACTTCGGTAAATGAAGTTCTTGTCTGATGCTATCTACAAAACCAAGTAAGGCAAGCAGGGTGCTTGGCCTAAACGCGAGGGCAGTGTTCGCCCGATTTTTTCACCTAGCCAGTGATTCAGTTGAAATAGTCCATTCAGATCGATACCTGTTTTAAGCCCCATGCCTTGGAACATATAAACCAAATCTTCCGTGGCCACATTTCCTGTCGCCGCTGGAGCGTAGGGACATCCACCCAATCCCCCAAGACTGGAATCAAAAGTTCGCACTCCCAATTGATAAGAAACTAAAGCATTTGCTACGGCCATTCCACGAGTATCATGAAAGTGACAAGCGATCTTCTCTAAGCCGACTTTGCGCTTGATCTTCTTCAATAAAATCTGCACCTGATGGGGTTGAGCCACGCCAATTGTGTCTCCGATGGAAACTTGATAGACACCCAATTTCAGCATTCTTTCCGTCAAACTGACCACCTGATCGGGATCCACCTGACCTTCAAAGGGACATCCAAAGCAAGTAGATAAATATCCGCGGACTTTCAATTTATGTTTTTTTGCTAATTTCATTACGGGAAGAAATCGCTGAAAGCTTTCTTCGATGCTGCAATTGATATTTCGTTGAGAGAAAGCTTCTGTACTGGATGCAAAAATTGCGACTTCACGAATTCCCGATTCAACGGCATCCATCATCCCTTTTTCATTCGGAACTAAGGCTGATAAAAACAACTTTTTCTTATCCAGAGCCTGTTGATATTTTTTTTGAACCGACTGAATCAATTCCTGAGAACCTGCCATGGCTGGAACCCACTTCGGATGCACAAAGGCTCCGACTTCAATTCTTTGAACACCGGCAGAGATCAAACGATCGGCAAATTCTTTTTTTGTTTGTAAATCCAGAATTTGTTTTTCGTTTTGCAAACCATCGCGCATCCCTACTTCGACAATTTGAATATCTGGTTTCATCCATCCATCCTTGCAAGAATTTGACCCAAGCTGACCTGATCTCCGACCTGCACTTGAATGCTGGCCACAGAACCCTTTGTTTCCGACTTCAGTGTGTATTCCATTTTCATGGCTTCCATCACAAGAACAGGATCGCCGACTTGAACAGAATCGCCTAATTTTTTTAAAATTTTTGTAACCTTCCCAGGCATTGGCGCGGCTATTTCATTGGACTGAGTCCCCGCGGATTGCACACGTCGAGTTGATTTTTTTTGTGGATGGTCAAAAACAAATGTGCGCCCCTGAAAATGATACCACAGTTGATCTTGAATCACCTGCGCCTGAATACGATAGGTTTCACCATGATGTTGCAATTCAAGTTCCATGTTAAGCCCCTCTCCATGGTCTTTGCCAAGGCGACGCCTGGGCATTGAAGGATCCCTGAGACGAGCCATTGGAAGAGCTGGATGATCCCAAGGCCTTCCACGCTAAATCTGCCAAAGATTTTTCTTTCAAACCAACTTCAGGTGCAGACAACGCATGTTGAAAATGTGTTTCAATCAATCGAGTGGTCATGGTTCCTATCACGAATTCTGGATGTTGCAGAATCTCTAACAAGTAAGGAATATTCGTTCGAACACCAAAAACAACACTGTCTGCAAGCACGCGTTTCATTTTCTGAATGGCACGAGATCGCGTCTCATCCCACACAATCACTTTGGCAATCATGGGATCATAGTAACTGGTAATTTCATCACCTTCTTCAAATCCATACTCAAAACGACGGCCCGGTCCCTCTGGCCAAATCACAGTCCCTAATTTTCCTGTGCTGGGGATTCCACCCAAATAGGGATTTTCTGCATAAACTCGACATTCAATGGCGTGACCTCGTGAAATAGTTGGAAGTTGAGCTGGAAAAACAGGGCTACCTTCTGCTGTCAAAATTTGAGCCTTCACCAAATCCACGCCCAAAACCATCTCGGTCACAGGATGTTCCACCTGCAATCGAGTATTCACTTCCAATAAAAAGAATTCTTGATCCTGCAGTAAAAATTCAACAGTCCCGGCCCCTTGATAGTTGGCTGCCTTTGCAATTTTCACAGCAGCTTGACCCATTTTTTCACGCAACTCTTGAGTTAAAGAGGGGGACACCGCCTCTTCAATGATTTTTTGATGACGACGTTGAACAGAGCATTCACGATCCATCAAGTGCAAGACGCGACCACTGGCGTCTCCGAAAATTTGAAATTCAATATGCTTTGCTTTTTCCAAGTATCTTTCTAAAAAGACTTTCGAAGAACCAAAGGCCGACAAGGCTTCACGCTGAGCCGATTCAATTTGTTCTCTGGATTCCGAAGCCGCACGAATCACCTTCATCCCGCGTCCTCCGCCACCGGCCGCCGCTTTGACAATGCAGGGATATCCTATTTTTTCAACTTGCTGACACAAAAAATCTAAATCTTGTTGTTCGCCTTGATATCCAGGAACCAATGGCAATCCCAACTGTTCGGCCAATTGCTTACAACGAACCTTATCCCCCAACTGACGAGTTGATTCTGGAGATGGTCCTACAAAAATCAATCCTGCATCCTGACAAGCTTGTGCAAAATCTGCATTCTCACTGAGAAATCCAAACCCTGGATGAATTGCTTGTGCTCCCGCCGCCAAAGCACCATTGATGTTGGCAGAAATATTCAAATAACTTTCATTGGTAGGAGCTGGCCCAATACAAATTTTCTTATTTGCTATTCGATAGGCTCGAGAATTTTGATCCACATCCGAATGCAAAAGAACTGTTTCAATCCCTAGCTCTTCACAGGCTCGAATGATACGTACAGCAACTTCTCCGCGATTCGCTATGGCTAAACGTTTGATCTCTTTTCTTTTCATTCTGGCCTCCAACTGGGAGTGCGTTTTTCGAGGAAGCTTTGCAAACCCTCTTGGCCTTCCGTGCTGGCTCTTCGTTCCGCAATCACCTGGCAGACATTTTGTTTTTGCTCTTCCAAAGATTGGGAAGGCAATTGCATCAAAAGTTTTTTTGTTGCGCGCACAGCTTCCATTCCCACTTGACGATAATTTTGTAAGCGTTCCTGAACCATTTGATCCA
>JACCDG011005541.1_pt1 | contig 13116 bp, 16 predicted proteins | sample 7442471 | NCBI WGS metagenome assembly JACCDG01 (sample SAMN15323444, study PRJNA562643) | freshwater metagenome | isolation source: river surface water | place: USA:Blue River Watershed | collected 2017-08-17 | reverse complement strand
GGTTTCCGTACTTCATACGGAAGGGTTTCCCCATTCGGAAATCTCCGGCTCATAGGTTGCTTATCACCTCCCCGAAGCTTATCGCAGATTGCTACGTCCTTCATCGTCTTTTGGTGTCAAGGCATCCACCGTATACCCTTATTAGTAACCACCAAAAATTCTGAAAACTTTTGATGCACTAAAATTTCTTATGAGTAATACAAATTTATACTTAAAATTGAAATCTATAAACTATCGAGTTTATAGATGATTAAGATGCTCTTAAACATTATTGTTTAAAAAAATATTTACTTGTCAAAGTCCTAAATGCCTTTTAAATTAATTGGCACTAAGCAGCCTTTTAATGGATCGCGCAAAGCCTACCCATAAAAAACTGCTTGCTAACAACTAATCTAATTTTCAAAGAGACAAAAAACCGCTTTTTAGGCGGCTCAAAAAGTAGAGAATATCACTTTCTGAACCTTATAATTTTAGCTTAATTAATTGTCTTAACATGTGATCTTTTTCCTCCTTAATAAAGGTAGCCGTATTATATACTAAATTCTCGAGCTTGTCAAACCCTCTTTGAGTCAATAAAAATAAGTAAAAAAGCTTAAAAAAATAGGGCCATTTGTGTTACCAATGGCCCACCCAGTCCGTTGTCCAAATGAGGGGTTCTCAGGCCTCGGTATCCCGAAACCATTGAGTCTTCCTCAACAAAGCCACGAAATCGACATTTGCCCTGCGCAAGATCACGATCGCCGCCTGCTTCACCAAATCGGTCGGAGGCGGAAACTTGTTCAAAGCGCAATGAATTGCCGAAGCAATTTGATTACGCCCGATGTCATCGTTCAAATTTGGCATTGCTGCCAAGATAGCGCGAGCATCTCCAAGCAGAACCTTTGCGATCTTCCGCCTGATCCCGAGCTTGGTTTCTGATACACTCAAACCAGCCACCAAGGTTGTGATATCACCACCATTCAAGGCGGCATCTACTGCCCTGGTGACATCGCTCAGATCCAAGCTCACTGAAGACACCCGTCCTTGTTTCACTAGCACTCCACACATGAGATCAATCAGACGCTGGACTTCCTCCTTGGCTTTTTTGCCAACGACCTCTTTGATGATCTGTGGAGTGCCGTCCCAGAACTCTTGAGTGTCCAGATCGTATTCAGAATACTTGAGCTCTGGCACAGCCGGAACAGAAGCTTTGAGACCAGACGCAACCTTGGGCAATCTGATGTCCACCATACTACAAAAACGCCTCATCTTCACAACAGTCAGCTTGTCTATCTGTCCACCAATAACCCCCGCTTCTCTCATCGGAACACTCAACTGAGATATCAAACGAGAAACCATCTCTTCGCTTGAACCACAACTGAGCTTGATGGTGTTTGCAGTCTTCAACACCAGTTCTGTATTTGACCTCAACCAAGCCGTCAAAGTCAAACTCGTTTCTTCCATGGTGTCGTGTCTCCATTTTTTCAACACACTTTTCAAGGTTCTTTTCTTTTACTAAAAGACAAAAAATTATCTACTAGTAAAAGAGTCCGACGCTTGCAAGCAAGCGTCGGCACAAATATTCAGGAGCAGATTCAGCTCTCACAGCGTGCATGCACCGCCTGCTGGTCCTCCTTCCAGATGAGCAAGGCTACTGCGATCCAGCCCAGATGGACTGAAATCACGATAATCGCCCATGTTCCATGGTTCTGAGTTGTTCCACTTGTGCCATGAAACAGTTGACTGATGAAGTTCAGCAAACTGTAAATGACAAAAGGCAAGCTCACCACAAAAAAATACTTCATCTCTGACTCCCTTGCTTATTCCAATGCAAATGTTCTTCTCTTTCCTTAAAACAATTTTATTAACTGTTCTAAGGAAAAAGGGACTTATGATTAAAGTCCTTTTTTCTTTTATTTATTACAAAATTTCCATTTTTAAATACTTGACACCAAACTGAACAGCGTCTTGCTTCTCAGCCATCCAAATATCTACTTTATAAGTATAACGAGCGTTCATTCTATCTTCTACCACGAAGATTTTATCACCAAATTCCTCAGGAAAACGAATCATAGTACCTTTAGGCAAAAAGTTAGTTGCCACAATACCGTCACGAACTGTAGTACCAAAGGCAGTGATAAAAGGCGTATCGTCAGTTTGACCAACCTCACTATTATAAGCAGTTACTGGTAAATGTATAACACCTTGAGCCTGACGATCTTGGCTGACTGGCAAACTTGGTTCACTATAATATTGTTTTAAAACTAAATCAGCTTTTGGTCCAAATTTTGAGCCTAAATCAGCCTGATTAGCAAAATTTGTCTGTGAAAATACAGCTCTAGGAAAGTCAAAAACCAAAATAGTAGCACACAAAACAGCAAAAATAATGGTCTTTTCCCAGTTTTTCAATACTTTATTCAATTCGCCCCTTTTTTCTTGTATATTCATAAAATTGGCTTATTGTTTAAATTAATGTATAATAGTAGCATATAATCAATAAATTGTCAAGTATGGCTACCAAAACAAAAGAATCTGCCCTCAAAAATAGTTTTAAAGAAAAAGTCTATAAAGTAGTCTCTCAAATACCAAAAGGAGAGCTATTAAGCTACAAAGAAGTGGCTATCAAGGCTGGTTCACCGCTGGCCTTTCGCGCTGTAGGCAATATCATGCACAACAACCCTGATCCAAAAAATATCCCCTGCCATCGCGTAGTGGCCAGCGGCTATAAACTCGGAGGCTATGCCTGGGGAAGTGATGCTAAAATCAAAAAACTGAAAGCTGAAGGCTGGAAAATTGAAAAAATGATTTTAAAAAAAATTTAGACCTTGCCTTTTTAAAAAGCAATCTGTTATAATAAGATAACAATAAATTTTAAACATTAAGTGAAAGATAAAAATATGGAAGAATACAATCAAAACTCTTATAGTAAAAAATTCATCGACAATCTCGCTCCAAAAGCTGCTTTCAAAGTTGGTTTAGCTAGCGGACTTGGTGTGATGTTTGCTTTGGGATTTTTTGTTATGATTGGCCTATTTATCAACCAAGCTGTCAAAACTGACGCTAATACTCAACCAATCAACAACGCTGGCACCAATCCAAATACCAATCCAAGCGCAGAAGTAGCCAATAATATCGCTAATGTAGAAGTAGACAAAGATGATTGGCTAAGAGGAGACAAAAAAGCTGAGATTACTATTGTAGAATTCTCTGACATTGACTGTCCTTATTGCCAAAAATTTCATGACACTATGAATCAAGTCATCAAAAACTACGGCAAAGATGTAAATTGGGTCTTTAGACAATTTCCTTTAGCCCAACTTCATCCAGAAGCTACCAAAAAAGCTGAATACGCTGAATGTATTGGCGCTGAGGCTGGCAACGATAAGTTCTGGGCCTTCCTTGATTATATGTTTGCCAACAAAACTCCTTTAGCCAGTATTGATACCGCTCTAAACTCTATCGGTGTCAACGCTAGCAAAGTTAACGATTGTGTCACTGAAGGAAAATTTGCACAAAAAGTACAAGATCAAATAGCTCAAGCAGTTGATGCTGGTGGTCGTGGTACTCCATATTCCGTCATTGTTGCTGGTGATCAAAGATTGCCAATCAATGGCGCTTTACCATATGATACTGTTGCTCAACAATTAGACGCATTATTAAAATAAAATATTTTAAATGAACCCGCCCTTGGTCCCTTGATTGCACTCGGGATGACGGGCGGGTTTTATTTTAGTCTAAATTTTGCTATGATAAGACTATTATTTATTTAATCAAAGTAAACTAATCTATTTATGAATAAAAAAACAAATAGCCTTTTAATTTGGACTATCACTGGTCTTATTTTAATAGCTTTGACTGCCATGATGGTTTTTGTGGCCCAAAAAGAGCCTTCTGATAATACTGTCATCAATGATCCCAGTGTTTTGAGAGCAAACGAACATAGCAAAGGCTCCGAAACAGCTCCTAGTGTATTGATTGAATACAGTGATTTCCAATGTCCAGCTTGCGCCTCTTATCAATCCATCCTCAAAACTATCGCTGATGAACTATCTGACAAAGTGAAAATAGTTTATCGTCACTTCCCACTAGAAAGCATCCACCCAAATGCCAAACTAGCAGCCCTTGCTTCTGAAGCAGCTGCTTTACAAAATAAATTTTGGGAAATGCATGATAAATTATTTGATAATCAAAGTGCTTGGTCAGGAGAAAAAAATCCTGAAGAAAAGTTTTTTCAGTACGCTACTGAACTTGGCTTAGACCTAGAAAAATTTAAAAATGATTTACAAAGTGACTCTGTCAAAAACAAAGTCAACGAAGATGCTTTACTAGCACAAACATTGAGACTAAATGGCACGCCAACTTTTTTCCTCAATGGCAAAATTATAAAAATTAGTAGCTATAACCAAATTAAAAATGCCCTTGAACAAAACTAACAAAATACTTTTGGGTTTATTTATTGCTACGGCAACTTTTGGTTTTTTAGACTCTGTTTATTTGACGACCAAATATTTTGTCGGCACTATTCACTGCTCTGCTCTGTCTGGTTGTCAAGAAGTCTTAAATAGTGCTTACTCAAGTATCTGGGGCATACCTACAGCAAGCTTTGGTGTAGCTTATTATCTGTCTATCATCATTGCCACTTTGATCTATTGGCAGATACAACAAAAATATAGTTTCAAATATTTGACACTCATACCATCTTTGGGCTTTCTCTTTACTCTATGGCTGATCTATTTACAAATTTGGGTGATTGGTTTTATTTGCATCTACTGCATGTTCTCTGCCTTGTCTTCCACTATTTTATTTTGCCTGAGCTTATATTTTTATCACCTAAATAAAACGACTAAATCGGAAATATTATGAACACTACTTTTGATCTCATCATCATTGGCGCTGGACCAGCCGGAGTGGCTGCAGGAGTTTATGCTGCTCGTAAAGAACTCAAAACTCTTTTAGTCACCAAAGACTTTGAAAGCCAGTCAATCGTTTCTCCACAAATAGAAAATTGGATTGGTACTATTGCTATCTCTGGAACAGAATTAGCACAAAATTTACAAAAACATTTAGAAGCCTACCAAGGAGAAAATTTACAAATTCTTCAACAGCAAATAGTGACAGCTCTCAAAAAAAATAACGATCTCTTTGAAATCACGACTGACAAAAACGAAGTTTACTTAAGCAAAACAATTTTGATTGCTACTGGCTCACAAAGAAGAAAACTAAATGCCATTGGCGCAGAGCGTTTAGAACACAAAGGCCTCACTTATTGCGCAACTTGCGATGGACCTTTGTACAGAAACAAAGACGTGGTTGTTATTGGCGGCGGCAATGCTGGCTTTGAGTCAGCTGCTCAGCTGGCAGCCTACGCCAATAGTGTCACTATTTTGCATCGTGGTCCAGATTTTAAAGCTGATGAAATCACCGTCAAAAAATTACTAGCCAATCCAAAAATAAAAGCCTTAACTAATGTAGAAACTTTGGAAATCCAAGGAGAAAATGTAGTTGAAGGAATCATTTATCAAGATAAAAACACCTCTGAAACAACTACTCTCAAAATTCAAGGTGTCTTTGTAGAAATCGGCGCCATGCCAAACACTGGCTTTGCAAAAGAGCTTGTCCCAACCAATGAAATCGGTGCCATCATCACTGACCCACGCAATCAACAAAGTCAAATACCAGGAGTTTGGTCAGCTGGAGATTGTACTGATGGACTTTATCATCAAAACAACATTGCCGCCGGCGATGCTGTCAAAGCCTTAGAAGATATTTATAATTTTTTACACACCAAATAAATGCTCAGCTTACTAGTGTCTAGTTTTATTGCCGGCTTACTGACTTTTTTAGCTCCCTGCACTCTACCAATGATTCCAAGCTATTTGGGTTTTATCGGGGGCGTATCTTTGAGTCCAAATAATCTAGCTCAAAAAGACATCAAAAAAAAGATCCTTATCAATAGCCTCTTTTATATTCTAGGTTTTAGTTTGATATTTATTATTTTAGGCAGCCTCTTTGCCTTGGGTGGTGGCGCTTTGATTTCTTATCGTCTTTTACTTGCTCGGATTGGTGGGGCTTTCATTATCCTCTTTGGTTTATTTATGCTTGATATCTGGCATTGGCCATTTTTAAACTTTTTACAAAAAACCAAACGCTTAAATATTATAAATAAACTACAACCTGGCAAAGCAACTAGCGCTTTTATCTTCGGTGCCACTTTTGCCTTTGGCTGGACACCATGCATTGGACCTATCTTAGGTACCATTTTATTACTAGCGTCCTCAACAGCTACTTTGAGCTCTGGTATTATTTTATTAAGCGTCTTTTCTCTAGGTCTTGGCATACCATTTTTCTTAATCGCTTTGTTTATTGGCTCTGCCACAAAATATTTACCAAAAATAAATAAAATTTTACCAAAAATTTCTTTACTTGGTGGCATATTTTTAATCATCATTGGTTTATTGATGTTGACTGATAGTTTCAATTTGTTCGTAAGTGGTTTTTATAAAATCTTTAATTTCATCAACTACGATTCTTTGCTAAATTATTTATAGTTTAAAAAAATAAAAGCAGTCTGTGAGAAGCAGACTGTTTTTTTATTAGTCAAAAAATGCTAAACTATACTTAGTATGGAAAAATATTCATTAGCTGATTTGCAAATAATTGCCAACGACATCCGTCAAGATATTATTCGCATGTTAAAAAATTCTGGCTCTGGACATGCCGGCGGATCTTTGGGCATGGCAGATATTTTTACTGCCTTATATTTTGATATATTAAATCACGATCCAAAAAATCCAACCTGGCTCAAAAGAGATAAACTGATTTTATCTGCTGGGCATATCTGCCCCGTGCTTTATGCAAGTCTTGCTCGAGCAGCTTATTTTCCTTTGGCAAAACTAAAAACTTTACGCAAATTAAACAGTCCCTTACAAGGCCACCCACACAACTTAAGTCTAGCTGGCGTAGAAGTAAGCGCTGGACCATTAGGTCAAGGTATTTCACAAGCAGTCGGATTTGCTCTAGCAGCTGTAATGGATAAAAATAATTCACAAATTTTTTGCATCACTTCTGACGGCGAACACAACGAAGGCCAAACTTGGGAAGCTATTATGACAGCTGCCAAATATCGTTTAGGAAATTTGATTAATATTATTGATTACAATGGCATTCAAATTGACGGCAAAACCAATGACATTATGCCCTTGGGCAACTTAAAAAAGAAATATGAAAGTTTTAACTGGAAAGTCCTAGAAGTCAACGGACACAAAATGTCAGAAATTATCAAAACCTTAAAAAAAGCTACTACTTATACCAAGTCACCTGTCGCTGTCATTGCTCATACTACTTTAGGCAAAGGTGTGTCTTTTATGGAAAATCAATACGCCTGGCATGGCAAAGCACCAAATATTCAAGAAGCCGCTAAAGCTCTAGAGGAACTACAAACTTATGCTTAAACAAAAAGAAAAAAAATCTACCAGAGAAGCTTACGGTGAAGCAATATTAGCTTTGGCAAAAACTAATAAAAATATCGTCGTGGTTTCAGCTGATCTTGCTGAAAGTACTCGCGTCCAAGCTTTTGCAAAAAAATATCCAAACCGTTTCATAGAAGTAGGTGTGGCTGAACAAAATATGCTTGGTGTCGCTGCTGGACTTGCCTTGGCGGGTAAAACAGTTTTTACTTCTTCTTTTGCAGTATTTTCTCCAGGCAGAAACTGGGACCAGCTACGCGTCAGCGTTTGCTACTCTCAAGCCAATGTCAAAATAGTTTCTACTCATGCCGGATTATCTGTCGGCGAAGATGGTGCCTCACATCAGGCTTTAGAAGACATCGCCATTACTCGCGTATTACCAAATTTGATAGTCATTTCTCCAATAGACTATGAAGAAACTAAAAAAGCAGTTATTGCAATTTCAAAAATAAAAAATCCAGTCTACCTCAGGCTTCATCGTCAAGAATCCCCACAAATCACCGATAGCAAAACCAATTTTCAAATTGGCAAAGCTAATATTTTACAAACTGGCACCGATATCACTTTGCTTGGCTGTGGACCGATTTTAAATGAAGCCCTGCTGGCTGCTGAGAGTTTAAAAAAGAAAAAAATTAGTGTCGAAATTATTAACTGTCACACTATCAAACCACTAGACAAAAATACTATTCTCAAATCTTTGAAAAAAACCAAAAAATTAATTACCCTAGAAGAGCATCAAAGCACCGGGGGCTTGGGCTCTGCTATTTTGGAGCAAGTGGTCAGTCAATATCCCGTGCCCGTAAAGCTTATCGGCGTACAAGATACTTTTGGGGAGTCTGGAAAACCCGAAGAACTTTGGCATAAATATAAAATAGACAGTGAATATATAGCACAAGAAATTATAAAATTAATAAAAAATAAATAATATGTTTGAAGTGATTGAAAATTTTCCTAAGCAGTTTTTGTGGCAAGCCAAAATAAATAATGCTAAAAATTATAAACCAAAAAACAAATTTATTATTTTAGGCATGGGCGGTTCGCATTTGGCTGCTGATATTTTAAACTATCATTTAGATGTAGAAATCATCGTTCATCACACTTATGGCTTACCAAGACTGTCAGACAAAACTCTCAAAGAATATACTATCATTGCCAGCTCTTTCTCTGGTAATACCGAAGAAGTCATTGATGGCCTACACAAATCTTTGGAGAAAAAATTAAATGTCGCAGTTTTAGCTGTTGGTGGAAAATTGATAGAGTTGGCAAAATTACATCAACTTGCTTATGTACAAATGCCAGACCTTGGCGTTCAGCCACGCATGGGCCTAGGCCTACAAGCCAAGGCAATACTTTCCCTGATGAAACAAACTAAAGTGAGTCAAAATTTAAGCTTGCTTGCAAATATCAAAACTAAAGATCTCAAAAAACAAGGCGAAAAATTAGCCAAACAACTAAAAAATAAAATTCCCGTTATTTATGCTTGTCACTATTATGAAACTTTGGCTTACAACTGGAAAATAAAATTTAATGAGGATACAAAAATTCCGGCTTTCTATAATACTTTTCCAGAATTAAACCACAATGAAATGAATGGTTTTGATGTTGTACCCCAAACTAAACATCTGTCTGATAAATTCCATTTTATCTTTTTAAAAGATAAACATGATCACCCTCAAATATTAAAAAGGATGAAAGTCTTAGAAAAACTTTACACTAAAAGAAAATTGCCAGTCACTGTTTTAGAGCTCAAGGGAAAAACTATTTGGGAAAAAATATTTACTAACCTGATCATCGCCGACTTCACTGCCTTTTATCTAGCTAAATATTATGGTCTAGATCCAGAGCCAGTACCAATGGTAGAAGAATTCAAAAAATTAATTAAATAAAAAAATCTGCACTTGCTCTATAAAAAAAATAGAAAATATGTTATAATATAAATACATCGCTTTATAAAAAATAAAAATAAAGAAAGGACTTAATTATGCAAAAAAATAATAGTTGCTGTAATCAAAATGATTATTGGTATCACGCAAACAAAATTGGTTTACTATTTATCTTGATCTTTGCTGTTTTCTTTTTCTGGCCATACTTCCATGCACAAGGTTTTTTACTATACTCACAATTAATGGAATTAAGCTTCTTTGCCTACACCGGTTTAAACTGGTCAAGCTTTGTTGCTGGAATTATCCAGGCTTACTTCTGGGGCTACATTGTTGTTATTATGTGGAAAATAGTCAGCATCGACTCTAACTGCACTTGTCAAACTGAAACTCCAACAATAGCTAAAACAAAAAAGAAGAAATAAAAAAAGCAAAAAAAATCTCTCCTCAAAAACCCCCTCAGGCATTTGCCTTGGGGGTTTTAAAATTATTACACTCTAATGTAAATTTTATTTAAAATAAAAAAGCCGGGAACATGTGTGTCCCCGGCCATCGTGATCAAACGAGCGTTGTTGTTATCTCGAGAAAGGTTTGCAAATCTGGGCCTTCAGAGTCCAAAAGCCGACATACAATCTCTGCACCTTTCCCTCCAAGCCTGGCCGAATCGGTATATCAGCCAAATCAACGCTGGATTTATACCGAGCAAGGCCGAGGTTCTGCGACAACCACTGACGCTCAGCTTGTTCTTCAGCCAGTTTTCGCTGCCAATTCGCCAACTCTTTCAACTGCTGACGTCTTTGCACCTCTGCCTTGTTGAAGTATTTCACTCGAAACACATACAAAACAGTTGATACAAGCAACAAAAACGCAATGCCGGCCAGCAAAGATCCTGTGCCAATCGCTCCCACTAAGAGCGCAAGCAAGCAATAGAGTCCGTACAGGATAGCGCCGATCACAGCGACAACCCAAGGAGCGACTGGCATCATTATAGCCACCGGGGGTTGTGGCCACCGCTCGGTGATGTGCCACACACAATATGTGGACGAGAAGCCAAAAATACCATTCCTATATCTCTTGACGCTCCAGTTATCACTCCTTTGCCAGGTGAAAGCCCCCCACATCTCCTTGATGATCGGCTTGGGCCGATAACCAAAAAAGAAAGTGATGATGCTCACACACAAGACATACGTGGCATAGATGGTCCCACCTACCAGGAATTTCAGTGTCCACCAAAGCAAGACAAGGAAAGGCTGAATGGTGAAGGCTACTCCCTTGCGTTGACGATAATTGCACTCGTCTACAGGATCGTCTTCGTAGAAAAGATTCACCCAACGCCAAACGAGCTTACCCCACCTTGTCTCTGGTGCTTGAGCAAAAAGTTCACTCGGCACCTCAATTTCCACAACAGCAGAAGCCAAGATGCTACCATCCCAAGCGGTCAGCTGGTCAAGCTCTGCTACTTCCCAATTAAGAGAGCGGGAATACCTACCACTCTCCTCTGTTTCCAGATACCCTTTCACAGCTGTTCTTGAATCCTCAAACACTGCCACCATCACACGATGATAGCCAGGGGAGAAGACCTGCACAAACTTCACAGCTTGATGCAAATCACAGATATACCGACGACCACGTTGAGTGGAATGCCAGTTTATCCTCTCCTTTTCATCCTGTTCAAAGATGAGGACAAATTTTGGCTCACGGTCAATCACGCGCTCTGAAAGCCACCATTCAATGGGCAGAGTGGCAGAATCCACCTCTCTTTTGCCACCATTGATTGTGACTGCAATGTCCGCTGTGAGAACAACAGACGTTGCGGGTTTTTCGACAAGACGCCGAACTTTGTTTCTCTTCTTCATTTCAGCTCTCTCCTCTTGCTTGTTAAACAATTACTTGTTTGATCTCAATTGACAATGTGCACCACAACGTTTAAAACGTAATGGGCCACGAAAACAAATTTCATGACAATCAAATTAGTATACAATAAAATTAATATATTGTCAATATCAATAATAAATACCTATGAATTAGCTTTTATTTAAAACAAAAAAACAAGCCAAAAAGCTTGATCAAAAAAATCTCTGGAGCGGGTGAGCGGAATCGAACCGCCCTCTTCAGCTTGGAAGGCTGACATAATAGCCACTATACGACACCCGCCAAAGGAAAATTTATTTTACTGGTCAAAGACCATTCGTAGCTCACAAAGTGAGCGAAGAATGGTCGGGGTGATCCCGCTAAGCGGGACGACCTCATCGTCCAATTTTTATTTTTTGAAATGGTCGGGGTGAGAGGGCTCGAACCTCCGACCTCATCGTCCCAAACGACGCGCGCTAGCCAACTGCGCCACACCCCGAAAATTTAGTGGTGCCACGGGGCAGAATTGAACTGCCGACACAAGGATTTTCAGTCCTCTGCTCTACCACTGAGCTACCATGGCATATAAAAATATGCTTGAAACTTTTTCTAAACCACTGAGCCCGTCCGCCACGGCTATCGCCGTTAGGCGTGCCGGGTGGACTACCATGGCTTATTGAATCAACTTTTCTTTTTTTATTTTACTCCAAGTTTTTACTTCTGCTTCTCTTTGCATCGCTTCAGAACGAGTAGCAAATTCTTCAAAATATATTATTTTAATCGGTGTTCTGTATTTTGTATACTTTGCTCCCTCACCTTTATTGTGTTTAGTTTCTCTATCTTTAATATTAGCACAATAGCCAGCATACAAAGTATTATCTTTACATCGTGCCAAATAAAAATAATAAACTGACATAATAATTTTATTTTGATGGTGGGCATGGGGGGACTCGAACCTCCGACCCCTACATTATCAGTGTAGTGCTCTAACCAGCTGAGCTACATGCCCTTAAATAAATCTTTTATAAAAAATTTGAATGAACAAAAAGATAATAACAAAAAATCTTAGTTTTGGCAATAGCAACAGCAATCAAAACAAAAACAAAAACCGCGCTCAGCGCGGCGTATTTCACAACTAAAAAGTGACCATTTTCAGCTAAAACCATTTAACTAAAGTAAACTTTAGTTATCGACTTGCTGTAATAAAAAAGGGTGTTGGACCTTTTTTGTTTTATTACACCTATCTCCTTAGAAAGGAGGTGATCCATCCACAGCTTCCGCTACGGATGCCTTGTTACGACTTCACCCCTATCATCGATTTCACCTTCGTCCGACTAATGTCAGCCTTCGGGTGCCCCCGACTCTCTTGGTGTGACGGGCGGTGTGTACAAAACCCGAGAACGTATTCAACGCTGCGTAGCTGATCAGCGTTTACTAGCGATTCCAACTTCATGAAGTCGAGTTGCAGACTTCAATCCGAACTGAGACTGATTTTGATGGGATTGGCTTCATCTTGCGATTTTGCTACCCATTGTACCAGCCATTGTAGCACGTGTGTTGCCCAAGGCGTAAGAGCCATGCTGATTTGACGTCATCCTCACCTTCCTCCCCGTTAAACCGGGGCAGTCTCCTATGATCATTTAACATAGGATAAGGGTTGCGCTCGTTAAAGGACTTAACCCAACATCTCACGACACGAGCTGACGACAACCATGCAGCACCTGTGTAGCACCCTCGAAGGCGGATCTATCTCTAGATCTTGCAGCTACATGTCAAGACTTGGTAAGGTTCCTCGCTTATCGTCGAATTAAACCACATGCTCCACCGCTTGTGCGGGTTCCCGTCAATTCCTTTGAGTTTTAGCCTTGCGGCCGTACTCCCCAGGCGGTACATTTAACGCGTTAGCTTTGGCACTAAAGAGGGTCGATACTCCCTAGCGC
>JACCDG011270737.1_pt1 | contig 13117 bp, 13 predicted proteins | sample 7442471 | NCBI WGS metagenome assembly JACCDG01 (sample SAMN15323444, study PRJNA562643) | freshwater metagenome | isolation source: river surface water | place: USA:Blue River Watershed | collected 2017-08-17 | reverse complement strand
TTCTTGCTTTTGGTCCTCTTTGGTGTTCCATACACGACCGAGGGTGCAGTCATGAGTGTACTACTTCGCGTCACATCCACTAACCCTACTTCTTCTTCTTCTTCTTCTTCGTCGGCCATGTCCACAGTCTTGGATCGTTTCAATTCTTCTCTTTGTTTCCGAGACATGGACGAAGTCGTTGTCAAAGTCCGGGTAAAAACTTTTAACAGCGTCTGTTTCGATGAATCCTTATCATTCTTCTTCTTGTTACGAACGTCTCTAAAAGAAGATTCCCAAATGCTTGACATTTTTGTCTTTTCCTTGATCCAATCATGAGGATAATCCATGTTCAAGTTTTCACTTTCCGGAACCTTGGCGTCATACTGTTGTTTGATCCAAACCGGATCCCGAACAGGTTCATCCAATGGTCTTCCACATATAATGTGTTGTTGCAAAGCCGAATAATAGTCCAAGTCATCAATCACTTCCCTCGTTTTGCTCATACTTTTACTACCATCGACATAGTCGGCTTTCCAATTGCTTCCTTCGGGTTTTGGGGCCATTGGCTGTGCAGTCACAACCTTGGCATCCTTCTTACTTAAAGCCGCTTGCATGTTAAATGCAATTCCATCATTTTTACGACTGATTGGAATTGGGCCTCTCACCTTTTGCCCAGGCATGTACACCCATTTACCTGTCTTGGGACAGACACCATATCCATTCTGGGAATCATAAACTGCGTTAAAATTGTCAATGTCTTCTTGTTCTTGAGTAAAACACGACAACATGGTCGGATCGTTATTGTCAGGCATCCCTTCCAAAAATTTGGAGGGACGAGTCTTTCCGCAATTAATGGAAGCTTGCAAAGCAGCCCGAATCATATTCTGTTGAAACATGTTGACTGCACTCGGGATAAAGTAGAGTTTCGACGTTCCGCTTCCTCCTTTTAGCTGACTCATGTCCACCACGGGTTGACGCGTTTCACTCAACCCTTTGTGACAAGGAATGTCATTCACGGATCGAAATACTTTATCCGCGTCGCCTTGAAGGTTGTATTGCGGAGGACAATCAAATCCCAATCGCTTCACACCCTTTCGATTCAACGCAGTCGGCAAAACTGTATACTTGTGCCAAGTCTCTAGCGTTTGCTGGGGTTGCGGAATGTACCCTCCATTTTCCGGCTTTAGCATATGATCTTTCAACTGCCGTAAAATAGCCTTGACACTGTTTCCATCCAACCTGGGATGTGTGTGGAACGCAATTTGGTTCGCTAGGGTGTCCTCGTCCCCTTCAAGGCATACATAATTCAAATCAATCAAGTACTTGTCTCCAATTGGCATGTCGTCATTATAAGCCGGGTTCAAGGTGACCTTGTACCGAATTGCTTTCTTGACATCTCGCTCGAATAAACCATAGCATGAGTCGCCTTCTTGCCAGTCAATGCCAGCCACTTTCATCATGGCGCGAATTACATTGCTGTTGTCGTCTTCAATGTATTCCGAGACACAGGATGTTAACGCCCACCAAATCTGAGACACTGTCGTATACATGTACGGTCCACAGTCCTTCATCATCGATAAATCAAAGGGCTTTCTGTAGTGTGGGCTACTCGGAAGATCAAATACCATTCGAATTGCATGTTTCACCACACACTGTCTATGATACGGACGAACAATATCCAACGGTCTCGATCCATTGTCCTCGATACAACCCCAATCTCTCATGTAATGCAGGGCCAGATTGGCAACTTTGTCAAACAAATCCATGTTCACTTCCGGGTAATTATATCCAATTGCCATGCTCTTCTTCAAACAACACGACAAGTATTGATTAATGTAGTTCCACATTTTGGCGTCTGCCTTTAGTGTCGCATCCATATGCCCCACCATTTCGTTGGCCGGAGTCCTGCATTGTTTCATTGTAACTCTGTGCATTCGGGAGGACAAGGCTCTTTTCGACTCTGCGGCCTGATTGGTCACATAGACATAGGCCGTTTTGTGATCTGTTACCACATCCTCGTTCCATCTAATCTTTTCCCCGTTAGGCAAAGTAATAAACGCAAAGGTCCTTTGACAAAGTTGACCGCGGGTTGCCTTAATCTTTTCCTTATTCACTTGTTCCGGGAACTTTTCCGCTTCCTTCTCAGAAATGAGCCAGTTGGGGCATTCGTCTGAAGCAATAATTTCGTCATAGCAATGCTTCCTGGTTGTATCCGCAGCTTTTGTCGACAGGGAAAATTCTGAGACTGTCCCAGGAATGCATGTAAAATCGATTAAAGTCTTGATCCCAGTAAATGTCTTTCCTGTGTCATAACGCCCATGGATAATTTGACGAAACGACATTTCATCCATCTTGGCATCATACGCCGAAAAGAGTCCTTCCGACATGAGACAAATGAGTGGTTGTAAGACACGTTGAAAATACACATATAGAGACAAGTGTTGAATCTGGCCGTTTCCAAAAAAGTCAAGTTCGGGGTCCCAAATGCGAAATTCCCGAGTCATATGCGGTAGTTTTCCCTTGGCTTTGTTTTCTTGATACCATTTGGCCATTACCTTTAGCGTGTCGCTAATGTTCAAGTCATCGACTGACCCTGCAAGAGGCCAAAGCGCCCGAAATTTTCCCAATAAAGCATCCTGTGTAGTGTTTAATATTTGATTATACGTTTCCACCTGCGTCACTCTGTTCTTCAAGTCTGGGGATGCAAACCCACGCCAGTATTCCTTTCCGTGTTTATCAATCAACGCTTTCACTTCTTTATGCGTGTCATAAAAATGAGATTTAAAATGTTGTTTGATTCTCCCGTAAATAACGTCCCGTTCCGCCGCGGCGTGAATCATTTGATTTGATGTTTCATAATTTAACAACTTGTTATCCATTACCTTTCCAATACTAATCAAAGGCGTTTCCGAAAGTAATTTCTCCACATTGTTACTCGACATGTCATTTCCTCCACATAAGTTCTTCAGAAAGTCGGTCTTCATGTCAACATGGAAAAAGTATTTCTGGTTCAGTCCCACAAAAGTTGGATGTCTCCAAAAGGTGGCCATCCAAGCTGGTTTCCAAGTTGGTACCGGAAAAGTGCAAGTATTTGTCTTGGAATTGAACCAAAGTACACTATTCAGTAATCCTAGGTTGATCTTGTATTTTTTCTCAGTAATTTTTTTGACACAATAAGTAATGGCGTTTTCAAGGGACAAAACCCGGTACAAGTGTGTTTCGCCATCGCTAATCATGTCCATACTATCGTAAAACCGCATAACATCATTACTTGCCACTTTTTGAAACAACTCAGGAACATACTCTCGGATACAGTTGACAAAGGTCTGCTTGTTGACTGTGTTCCCGGCTGGGTGATGTCCTCGGTAAAAGTCTTGTTGATAGTTGGGAAACATTTCTACCGCATTCGCGCCACGAGGTCCAGAATGATTTGTGTTCAAACGAAAGAGACGGTTCTCATTATTATTAATCAGATGCGTCTGAAACATACCAATATTCACCTGATTCGACTTTACAATCACTTGAGCAATTGCAATGGCAGGGACTCCAAATTTGTCTTGAATGACAGACCAAGTGAACAAAGCCTTGGATACACGTTGAGGTATATTTTCGTCCAACGGTTTGTACGTCTTGAATGCCTTCCCTTGATCATCGTGCATGTCAGAATGGTTCAAGCTGTTTGATCTTTTCTGTCTTTTCTCAGGTTGTTCCGGATCTGCCTCCCGTGGAGGCGCGCGTCTACGTTTAGGTTCAGGCAACCGAACTGTCTTATCCATTTCAATCTCCAATGCTAGATCATCGAACCCTTCGCCATACGAGACAGGTTTTGGCATATCAATCAAAGAAGGAAACTCTTCAATAATCCAGTCCTTGTACTCTGGCCCATTCTCGTTTTCATCCCCAAAAGCAGGAGAAGTAACTTCATCGTCTTCCTGTAAATCATTTCGAAGTTCATTATCGTTTGACTCCGACCTAGCGTGCTTAAAAAATTGATGTTCGCTCAAAAGTGTAACTTGTTCTTCTTCCTCATTATTCTTCTTCTTTTTCATTCTCTTCCGCTTTGATAACACAGATTGAACCCATCTGACATACTCCGCTTCATACGTCACATCATGAACCAGTTGTAAGTCTTCATACTCACTTTTTTGGGCGTATTGATTCAGCCATCTATTTTCTTGTTCATTCAGTTGTCGTTGCCCAGTCGCTCTCACAGCCAACAAATGAACCAACTTGGGATAAAGACTAGAATTATACTTGAGCATCGAACAGAGACCACCGTAGTTTTTGATATTTTCCACAAACAATAACATAAACTGGAAAAAGAATTGAATCGGATTTGGCTTAATCGTTTGTTTAAACTTATCAAAGGACGTTGCCCCAAATTCGTACGGACTGTCTTCATCACCGTTCAAAAAAATGGGGATTGCAATGGTTCGATACACGTTCTCGACTGGATCCGAGTTACATCGTTTCTGGGTTGTAAACAAATCCTCAACATAGACCTTCCTTGTCTGAAGAGACTCCAAAGCATTCAATGTATTATTTTCGGAATTTGACATTTTTTTTACCCCTTTGATTTTTCCAAAAAATTAAAAAATGAATTTATTTTCTCGGTACCAAAGGAACGAAATCCTTTGTTTGAAAGAAAGTGAATTCCTTGGTACAAGGAAAGTGAATTCCTTGGTACAAGGAAAGTGAATTCCTTGGTACAAGGAAAGTGAATTCCTTGGTACCAAGAAAGTGAATTCCTTGGTACAAGGAAAGTGAATTCTTTTAAAATTTAGTCTTTTATTAAGTCATATAATCCATTTTTGTACAAGTCTTGTGACATGACGACAAAACTTTTGAACCGTGAGGCAACATACTGGTTTTTTGCAATATCATCCATCAGTGCCTCCATTTTTGTCCAAAGATTAATCTGCTCCGACTCAAACTTTTTATAATTTGCAATTGCTTTGTCAACTTGTTCGGGATCAAGTTTTTCACTTTCTCTGGTTTTTTGTCGAATTTCAAGCTCAAGCCAACCAAATGTTGTTTTGGGATTTTGTCTCTCAAGCTCAACTTTTTGATTTTGTAGTTCCGTTAATTCTTCTTTAACATTTTTGCTTTTTTTCAATTTTCGAATTTCTTCCCTGACCCAAGGTATTTGTTTCTTTTTTATCCCACCTTTTTCTCTTACAATGTACTGGTTTCTTTTATAAGTACTGTTTGCCATTCTTTCAAAATCACTCCACATTTCTGCATAGGCATCGTAAGATTCTTCTGTCTTGCCTTTCTTTCGCGTGACATCATCATCAAAACACAAGTCCCTTTCACATCTCTCACGTCGTACAGACGGATACGAACTGTAATCAAATTTATTTAATTTTCCCTGTGGTACCAACTCATCCCGATTTGTACCCGGAGGGGGAGAAGGAGGAGGAGTTGAGTTAATCATTTTTTTTTTAAAGTTTCTTACAGAGAATTTTATTAACAACTTTGTTTTTTTAATATTTTAAAATGCAACAGGAGGAGAACCCAGCAGAGAGACAAATTCGCAAGCTCACCTGTGAATTTCTTCAAAAAGTTGAAAAAGTGGTGGAGGAAGCAGGCCATACAAACGATTCGGCCAAAGTTCTCGTCTCAGTGGATCAACTGAAACACGTCATTCAAGGACTAAAACCATTCAAGTACATTATCCCAAGAGAAAATGCTGAAATGGTTCAACTGGAGTCTGACTTGATTGCAGTTTTGAAACGAGTTGTAGTGTATAGTGTGTCAAGAATTGAAACCAAGCCGTATTACGGTCATTTTCTGGTCATGTTATCTCTGATTCGTCAGTTGATGGAGGTAGAACACGTGGATATAAAAGAGGATAAAGGGAAGAAGTAAAAAAATAAATAAAACTTTTGTATTTCTCTGATACAAGACTTTGTTCCAAATTTGGTACCCAGTTTGGGATAAAAGCCTTTTACCAATTTGGTAAAAGACTTTGTCCCAAATCTTTAATTATGAAAAAGGGTTTGGACGAACACATCATGTCCCATGTGGTCCATTTGGGTAAAGGCGTATACATTGGACCAATGCCAAAGTTGTACGACGATGTATATTACTTAAAAAACAAACTTGGTATTTCTTGTATTGTCAATTTGTTACCTTTGAAACCCGAAGAGAGTTGGGACGGGAAAACACCAAAGTCAGAGTCTTACAAAAAGTATTTTGACACACAATACATGAAATTGGTTCACCACGAATTGAACATGGATAAACTAAGTCATGTGTTTGCACAGAAAATCAAGGATAAACAAGTTGAAGAAGCTCGGAATTTTATAAAGGTTGGCGAAAAGTTAAAGTCTTTGCTTGAAGAACAGGGCGCTAGGAAAATATTTATTCATTATCAGACTGGGTTCAAGGAGGAAGTTATTGTGGGATTTATTTTGTTAAAACTCCTGTACCCGGAAAATGCCCCGGTTGATCCTTGCACTTGGATAACTGACAATCAATACAATATGCTCTTGGCTGATTCAGGGGATAGCAGAGAACTCATGTTGCGTATTTACAAGGAAATGGACGAGTTGAAAAAGGGATTGACAAAGTTTTTTATTAAAAAAGCAAAAACAAGTGGCGTGTGAAAAAAAATGAGTACTCGTGTTGGGGAAATTCGAAAAAATTTTGTCAATACCACTACAAAGAAAAGAAAAACAAATCCAAGTAAAATTGCAGTTGGGAGACATGTCAAATGGCACCCAGGTCAAAATTACATTTGCATCTCAAAGTCTGAGCACGTGTTCAAACAATTATCTGACATTGACACTTATTACGCAAACAATTTGATTCAAGAAAGCTTGTTTTCCATTTTCAAGAACGTGGATACAAATTTGAATAGAAACGAAACCATTCCAGTGTACGAGGCTGTGTACTTGTGTGAAAACGGACAATATTATAAAGTCCAGAAAAAACACTTGAAAATGGCTTACACAAATGCAAAGAAACTCGAAAACAGCAAAGCTTGGACTTTTACGGATAAGCAATTACCATATTGGGTTGATCGTTTTATTTTTACAAGATTAAACCAATAAAAAAAAGAAATTTTTAGTCTTCATTTTGGTCAAAGTCTTAGGACTGCTCCCGGGTATATTTTTCAAAAATACCTTACACGGCTTATACCAAAAACGGTATAAGAAATTTTGAACTTTCCGGTTTTCCATATACATATATATAGTGAGTCAGGGTTTTTGTAGGTTTCAGTGCTCTTTTTGTCACTGAAACCTACAAAAACCCTGATTCTACGACCTAACCCAATCACTAAATTTGAAAAAAATAAAATATATTGCCGTATCACCGTAAGTTACGGAGAATACCACGGATTTTACCACAAAAGACACGACAAGGACGCCAACCAATGATCAGGATGTGTATCAAACTGGATATGGAGTGTTTTGTCATGTTTAAGTATGGGTGGAAAAGTTCATATACCATAAACCCCCTTACACGGGACCTTTTACGAAGGGTTTTCTTTTAAAAAATGTTAACTTTTAGAGGGTATCCAGATGCTAAACACGGGATTGGTTCGTGTTTGATTGAAAAGATAAACTTTGATCAACCGTTTGAACCTATTGTCGGTACCAACAAGTATGTCAAGAGTGTTCACCAAAAGGCGGCAAAAAAAGAACAAGAAGTTGCCAATGAAATTGAAAAAACAGTTGTAAACAAACACAAACGAGAAAGAAGTGGAACTTTGATCCAACCCGAAATTCAAGATTGGATTGATCATTTTAAACAACTTGGTGAAAATGGGAGTGTTGGCTTGGTGCCTGCGTCTTTTCAGAATGATTTTTTGAATTCGAAACAACACAAGATCAAGTGGGAAGAAAATGATGTGATCAAGACTGTACAACACTTTTTTATTTACAATAATAAAACTAAGAAGTCATCAATTTAACTAAGAAATTCCGTATTTGTAGCACCCGTTGTGCCTTGACTTTTACACAATTATAAGCATGCTCGTTATATACAATTCCAACCACAGGTACACGACAAAGAGGACAGGAGTCGGCAGACTGTTCTGAATTCTTTATACACTCATTATAACATTCTTCACAACAACACTTGTGCCCACAACCTACAAAAATTATATCCGGCTTGGCCATCAAGCAGATACAACATTCATTTTCAGAAAACATGAATAGGGGTATCCCGATTCTACTTGGGATTCTTCTCACAGTTTTCCTCTTTGTTAAATTATCCGATTACAAATACCGACCCTTAGTCGTTATTAAATCAACCGAAAAATTAAAATCGAGTTTGTGTGATTCAAATGAAATTGTTCAACAGAGACTGGAATGGGGACAAGTTCATCACCCAGGATGGAACAAAGTCGGGTTTGTATACCGAGATGACGGTGTATTTAGCCACATAGTAAAAAAAGAGTCAAATCTTAGCGAAAGAAGTGTGTATAGAATGTGGATTCAGCATCCAATTCGTTTTGCAAAACAATTGTACCACACTATCACAAAAAATGATCGACCGTATTGGAAAGAATTTGATCTCTTGGGTCCCGTTTTCCCAGACGCATGTTTAACGCAATTGAAACAACTTGGAAAAACCAGGGATGAAGAAAAACAAATTTGCTGGGATGAGCAAGTGTTTCAAAACTTGGACTGCGTTGTCTTTTCCATTGGTTCAAACAATCAATGGACTTTCGAACAGAGTGTTATCAGTGAGACAAAATGCAAAGTGTACACGTTTGATTGCACTGTGGAACCCAAGTTAGCCCCAAAAGGGGTCAACTTTTTTCCCTATTGTGTATCCGGAGTGGCTTTTATCAATGGAAAGGGACAAATTTACAGGACGATGCAAGATATTTTGCATGAAGTCGGCACAAAGAAAATCGACTACTTGAAAATGGATGTGGAAGGCGCTGAATTTGAAGCTTTGGTACCATTCTTATCCAATCTTAGTGAAGAGGACAGACCAAAGCAAATTGCGCTCGAGCTTCATTACCAGGCGTCCACGTTTGATCTTGACGAGAACGCTCTATTGGCTTTTGGAAATTACATGTTTTTCGAAGCGGGTTATGTCATTGCCCATCGGTCCGATAATCCATACGGGTACTTTGCCACTGAAATACTTTTTGTGAAAATAAAATGCTAAGTGGGTGTCCCAAGTGTGGCTCCAAAGTTCTAGAAAGACTTTACAAGGCTCCTTGTAGGTGCCCATACCAAGATTTTAAATGTTCAAATGGACATCTTTGTCATGGATGTGGTCCAAATGATACACTCAAAGAAGGACAAACTCATCCATCTCGTGGTGTGGAATGGGGATTAGACGTTTGGATAGTCGTTATATTTGGTGTTTGTGCAATGATAGTAATCTTATTTGGGCACAATTCAAAATAAAACTTGAGTGTTTCTAAATGGACAAGAACTTGTTCAAGTACTTGTTATCTTTCTTGAAACCAAAACAACTTTTAAATTGCGCACTGGTATCAAGATACTGGTGCGAATGCTCCAGAGACGAGGTGACATGGAAAAGACATAAAGATAGAATTTTGCGAGTGTACCCAAAGTTGTCAACAATTTTTACTGAACGGGACACTTGGTTTTGTTTTAAAGAATACCTATTTGGTAATGTCGAAAAAAAAGCAATCCGCGAAGCCAATTTGGATCTTTGTGTGATTTCAACTGAAACTGGTCCGCATTGTTGTGTGTTTTTATATATTTTGAAAAAAATTTCGTCTCAAGTGACTGAATTTTTCTCCATACAGAAAAGTCTTGAATATCATACACACAATATACATTTTACATTTGTCATAAGAAATTTAAGAAAAGCATTTATGTGGCCACTGGGTGGCAACTGTCAATTGTTTAATGGTTATTGTGAAATGGACGAATTTTTTGTTTCATTCCGAAACTTGGTGCGCGACAAGGAACACAAAACGCCACCCAATTTTGATCAAGAATTAATACAAAGAATATTAAAAGTATTATAAAAATTAGGGGGGTTTGGTGATGGATAAAAATTTATTCAAGTATTTGTTATCTTTCTTGAAACCGAAACAACTCCTAAATTGTGCGCTCGTTTCAAAATACTGGTGTGAATGCGCTAGAGACGATATTGTATGGAAGAGACACAAAGATCGGGTATTAAGAGAATTACCAGACTTGGCTAACATGTTTAAGCAGTATGAAACCTGGTATGTGTTTAAGCAATTTTTACTTTGTGACACAATGGAAAAGGCAATGGATGAATGTGAAAAAACCGGAACATTTATAGATTCTTGTCGTGGATATCATTCAACCACTTTGGTTTGTTATTTGGGCCATCTGTTTCATACCGAGAACAATGAATTTACATTAATGTATGTTTACAACGGTATGCTGAAACGTCAACTTTTGTATATTGGGGTTTTAAATAATGAGCAGAGAAAATGGATTAATTGTGTACTCGGTTCATATGTCGAGATGATTGGAGAAATGTATGTTCGTGATTTTTTTATTCCTTTTAATCATTTGGTCAGAGACAAGGAACATAAGACGCCTAAAGACTTTTGTAAAAATTTACTTGATTACATTAAAAAACATTTGATAGGGTCTTAATATGTTTGTTTCTTCCGAAAACGACCCAAATTATCTAACTGTGGTCGCCCACCTTCGTTTAACGCATAAATCAAACTTGCCCCACCCTCCAGGTCCATGCTTACATGAAGTGTGTCATCCAAAATGCGACCCAACTTGTGCCTACAATGTCTACATTTGTGATTATGGAAGAATACACCTGTGTAGTGAACAGAGTTGCAAACTCTTTGGTTCCACACCGACACTGACTTGCCCAATCTCCGGCCAGCAAATGGGCAACATTGTGTCTAATTATAACAAAGATGATGCAAGGACTTGGTATAATAAGGGGACAGAGGGAATTGATTCTTCTTCTTCTGGTCAACTTTTAAAAAAGAGAAAGAAAAAACAGACAACTAATACGGAGGTTCATATCAAAAATGCAGCTGAGACAATTATTATCAACTTGCTGTATTCTAATGCAAGAAAAGACCATAACGAAGCTTCGAAAAAAAAGTATACAGAAGAAGCGACCATGGCCATGAACACGTACGCGCTAAGGAGAAAAACAAAGATGAATCAAATGGCTTATAAGAGTGATTTGTACCGAATTTATAGTTTTTATATGACACAATTTCAACCATTGAAAGAAATGACAATGGATATGAATGTCGTCCGGTATTATTCCGAGATTGTGTGGCAAGTGTGGCAAATTTGTGTCAAATATCATATCCATCCCAATCAAAGGGTATTTAATGAGCAAGGCGATGAGATTAAGAATAGGCTGACGCCAGAGGTGGTGATATTGGGTGTTCTCTACTCTTTGCGTCAGGGATTGTCTGTCGGTGATATCCCAGTTTTGCCAAAGGACGAGTTTCTGGAAAATTTACCCTATGTCAATAACTACACATTATTCGGAATTGATAAGACCAAGGTCACTCGTGGGCTGAATGTCTTGCTCCAATCATATAACAATGCAGTCAGTCTCGGAGTTGATTCAAATAATTTATTGTTAAATGTGACTCGACTTCCACCAAAAACACAACATGCTGGAGGGTTGGGTACTGGACCTAGTGTTTAGGTGGTTACCACCCATGGATCTTCTTTCATGTTCGAAAGTGAATAAAGAATGGTGTGAATTTGCCAGATCAGAAAGAGTCTGGAAAAGGCATTTAGAAAGAGTTTTGCAATATTTTGACTTGGAATTGATTGGAGATGAAAAGCCAATATGGCAATTGTTTGTTGATGAGTTAATGTTGAACCCAGTTATAAGTTATTATAAACATGGTAGCACACGTATGCTTGGGACTGCTATGAAAGTGTCTTCTTTATTCCATATAAAAGTAGATAACATTGAACGCGGTTATGACTCTGTACGGCCATATTTTAAAGTACAGCACACTCACAGGCGTGTTATTTATGTGGCTAATACGTATTATTTTTCTTTTTGTCGTGGTTACTCGCCTGATTTTGTTGTGGTGTTTACAATGAATGATATTTACGTGCCATATCTATGTATTGTAAATGATGATCTAGACCAATATAAAAAAAGTGTTATCCAATTTGAAGAATTATTGAATAAAATATATGAGCTCATTTAAATAAACTCCATTTTATTCCTCCTATCTTTTTCCGTGAAAAAGACTTGACTCTCCTCATACAACTGCCTGTTCTCTCCTTTTTGTTTTGTTCTTTTCCACCTACTCACACCCGGAACAACGTCTTGGTCCTTGTACCTTCCATAAACCCCGTACCACCTTGGTCGCCTACCTTGTGCCAGAGCTTTTTGTAAACTTGTTGTTGGTTGAGGGTCACAACGAGCGCCTGTTTTTGTTACACCACAGCACCAGCATTTGATCCCATTGTGATTCATTTTTAGTTTGTTAATTGGCTTACGTTCTTTTTCCATGCTTAGAAAACAACTTGATGGGACGTGGAAACCAGACTCCGCGCCAGCCTCTGTCCCAGACTTTGACTGTGCTCACAAATGGTATTCTATCCTGTTTGGTCCTGTAGATTGTATTGCTTGGTCCAACCCTCCACCACCAAGTTATAAATATAAATGCAAAATTTGTGCCAAGGAAATTAAGTCTCGGATAAAGTTGAATGAAAAGGTTTGTGAGCACGAAATGGTAAAAGCGGTTGAATTGGGTCCAAATTATAATGCGGAATATTGTACCAAGTGTAAGTTCCAAATTATTAAATAGCTTTTATTTTATCAATGCTTGTGAAAATATCCTTTTGAACCTTTTCAAATCCTGAAAACTTTGCAAAGGAAAATCCCATCCGTGATTGTAATCCCACCCAATTGTGTCATCTTTGTCAAAAGTACATTCACGCACACAGGCATTTTTCATCTCATCTGTGATTACATCCGGTAAAACAATGTAAGCACACCAGTACATACAGAGATTATTTTCGTTGTTCAAAGGATGTTCTCGGGGAGAATAAGGTCTCATTTCGGACCTTTCAGCATACCAATACACGCCTTTGTACACTCCTTTTTAATAAGACTTGTACTGGACTCGATCTCTCTCCATTTCCACTCTGTTAAAACTTTTGTTGATAGACGCCATTACAAAATATTTATTTCTCGATTTAAC
>JACCDG012072802.1_pt1 | contig 13118 bp, 24 predicted proteins | sample 7442471 | NCBI WGS metagenome assembly JACCDG01 (sample SAMN15323444, study PRJNA562643) | freshwater metagenome | isolation source: river surface water | place: USA:Blue River Watershed | collected 2017-08-17 | reverse complement strand
TGCTGTTATACAGGTTGAAGAGTACATACAGTTTTACAATTATAAACGGAGACATTCAGCAATTGGATATTTAACACCACACCAGAAATATTCTGAGTATAATTATGGTAATAAAATGGCTTTAATAGTCTACAGAAATATTAGACTATTACAGTATATTGTGGAGTAATGATTAGATTGAATTTATCGTTATTGGAAAATGTCGGAAATAAATTATTCCACCATTGATGAGTCAGGAATACGCCAAATGTGTTCTTGGTATTATTTTTGATGGCATGCCATTTATTTACACCATCGACGCTTGAGAATAATGCAATTGAGTCCTTTCCCATGGACATATTTGATTCATAAGTTTCAATTTGTTTAATAGTGATACCATGTTGTGCAAAATTCTGAACTATTGAATCTGCTGTACCTTGTAGTTGATCGTTATCACCAAGATATGATTGATTTTTAAATAGATATAAATTGGTGCTTGCGAAGCAATTAAGCGCTGATGAAATCATTAGAATGCAATAAAGTTTTTTTAGCATGTACGGTTTCCTTGATGTCTTTTATGTTTTGAGATTTTAACATAAATGATCAACTGATGTTATTTTGTTGGTATGTTAGTATCAATAAATTGCATTGACTAATTAATTTTATTCATGATTAAACACGTTAATTGGAGCATATGGTTGGATTTGTTTTTCATGATATAATCGCTTCTTTATACACAATTATAGTGAACTAATTATCTTATTTGATATTATTCATCAATAGTAAATGCTATTATTGATAGTATTTACTGGAAGTAATTGAAATCATAACTTTATTTTTTATGTGAGTGTTAAATGACAACAAAGCAAAATCAAAACAACTTAGTTTGGTTAGACATGGAAATGACTGGACTTGATCCGAATAAAAATGTTGTGATTGAGGTTGCTGTGGTTATTACTGATAGTGAGTTAAATATTTTGGCAGAGTCTCCAAGTTATGCAATTAGACAGCCAGCCGAAGAACTTGCTAAAATGGATAAATGGAATGTTAGCACTCATACTCGCTCGGGGTTGTTGGAACGTATTGCAACATCAGGTATTGATTTAGCAGAAGCGGAAAAGCAAATATTAAAATTGCTTAAAAAACACGTTGCGAAGGGAAGCTCTCCATTGTGTGGTAACACAATTCACCAAGATCGTAAATTTATGGTGCTATATATGCCTGTGTTGGAAGAATATTTACATTATCGTAACATTGATGTGAGTAGTATTAAAGAATTAGCGCGACGTTGGAATCCCAGCATTTATGATGGATTTAAAAAGCATAATAAACATGAAGCGCTGGCGGATATTCATGAATCAATTGAGGAATTAAAATACTACCGCCAACATTTATGGAGACCGGATGAAGCTTCTGGTATGAGTAATTCAATTCAAGAAGCAAATTAATAGAGTAATTAATCCCAAATTAACTAGAATTAAGCCGCCATCGTAGCGGCTAAAATTTATTTTTGGCTGTATATAACTTCGCTTTTGATTTAAGCCACGATTGTACATGCTGATGCTTAAATTGTGTGCATAACGAGCTGCTGCGATTAAAAGCGGCAAAAGTATTTTGGGTGATAAATATCTTTTGTTAAAACGCATTTTGTATGCTAACTGAATTCTTTGAAACTCATTGGCTAAATACTCAAAAGCATTAAATACAGCTAATAGCGAAAAACCTATTTTTACGGATAGTATATTACGCTGCATTAAGTTTAGCAGTACGCTTTCTTTGGGCATGTGTAACATGAATCCAAATGAGATTAATGCTAGACTATATAAGCGTAAAGTTAGGTTTATACTATGTTGCAAGTGTAGTTGTGTTGGATTTGCTGAATTAATTTCAGGGATATTTGAAGTTTGCACAAACCAGCAACTGCTGATAAACATTGCCGCTAATGCTGGCACCAAAATCAAGCTGAATAAACCTAATTTTTTCCACTTTAAATTTGGATTTAAAAGAAGTAAATTACAGAGCATTAAAAGTAGTGTGAGTAAATATCCCTTTGAGTGATTTAAATTAAAGATACCAGCGATGCCAATGAGTGCAAAAATTAAAAATAAAAATGGATGCAGTTTGTTTTTTAACATGATGTAAGCTCTCCATTTTTTAACTCGTAAACCTTTTGGCTAATTGCATTTACAAAATTTAAGTCATGACTAATTATAATGAAGCTTATGCCATTCATAGCCAATTGATTAATGCATTCTATTAAGCGGAGTTTGTTGGCATAATCCTGACCAAAACTTGGTTCATCAAGTAGAATTAACTCAGGCTGGTGATTAAGGGCGATTGCCAAAGATAAGCGCCGCTTTTGACCTTCTGACAGCGTGAACGGGTTTTGATTGGCTTGAGGAGTTAGATTAAACGCATCTAGAATTTGTGCTTGGTGATTAACTTCCTCTGTAACGCGATTAAATACAAAGTGAGTTTCTGGGTTTTGCCACAGTAGACTAATTTCTGCCCACAACTGGCTTTTTTTCAATTTATTAATATCTTTTTTATGCCAATAAATCATTTGCTGGTTAGGAAATATTCCTGCGATTAATTTGAGTAAAGTAGATTTGCCAGTACCATTTTTCCCTAAGATGCTGATTACTTCTCCCTGATATACCTCTAAGTTAATTTTATCCAGTAGATTTTGTTCTGCTTTATACGAGTATCTCAAGTCTTTGATTTTAAGAATTGGATTTTGTGTATCCACACTTATTTGGTGCTTACATTGCTGATCAGGAAGTTGTTCTAGCCAATTGATTTGCTCTGGGGTTTGCGCAATAATATTACCATTTTCATCAATATAAAGACTACGATTAATGAGGTTTTGTAGGTAATGTAGATTATGTTCAATAATGATTACAGTTTTATTCTGAATATATTCAGCAATGATTTGCATAATTTGTTCGGCAGAATATGGATCAAGAAATGCAGTTGGTTCATCCAATAATAAAACTTCTGGTTCAAGAAGCAAAATGGCTAATAAGTTTATTTTTTGTTTTTCACCACCAGATAGGCTATTTACTTTGCGATTCAGTAGTGGCTGAATCGCAAATTTTTCTGCGATTGCGGTAATTTTAGCATGAATGTTTTTCGCTGAAAAACCTTGATTTTCAAGTCCGAAAGCTAATTCAGCATAAACATCTGGGCAAATTAATTGACTATCTGGATTTTGTTGGAGATAACCTATTTTTAGGAGATCTTGCTCAGTTAATTCAGTTATTTCACGATCATGAAATTTGATTTCTCCATTTAAATTCCCAGCAATTAAGTGTGGAATTAATCCTTTTAGTGCGGCAAGCAAAGTTGATTTCCCTGAGCCAGATGCTCCTTGTAAAAGGATACATTCGCCAGCTTCTACTGTGAAAGTTCCGTTTAAATTAATTTGTTGCGAACTAAATGGATAGCTAAATTTGAAATCATGAATGTGGTAAATGCTCATAGCTGTTGCTGACTAATGCGAAATTGGTTTAAAACTCCAGCTGCAGCCAATCGATTAGCTAAATAACGTGAAAACAGACCACCTAATAATGCGCCAGAAATCATGTTGCAGCAAAGATTTAAGGCATTAAAACTAAAATTAAATGCTCCATATCCGTACCAAAAATAAGTAATTACGTAACCTCCAATTGCCGAAAATATACCAGCAGCTGTACAATTGAGTTTTGTCCATACTTTATAGCGTGTTGCTAAAAATAGTAATTCAACTGGCAACCCTTGCGCTAATCCAGAAAATAAAGCAGAGATTCCCCATTGTGAAATCATTCCTTCAACTGTTGCGGCAATTGTTTCACCTAATATTGCGCTTCCTGGTTTGCGGATTATATAAGCAAAGAAAATTCCTCCCATATGCCAAAATCCTTCTAATAACCCACTTAATCCAAAAGTTTTTAAAATTGGTGATAAGATGTCATAAGCAAAAGAGTATATCCACCAAGCAATTCCCATTGCAGTTGCCATGATAGCAATAAATACTGTTTCGCTAAGATTTAGTTGATTTTTCATGTAAAATTTCCTTATAAGTTTTTAAAATTGCTTATAAGGGAGTAGGGCGGTAATTGATGGTTAAATCAAGTTTGTTGGCACTCTCCCTTGCGCAGGTACTAACCTGATCAGGTTTAAAGGGTATTTCTCAGCTAATTTTTATTAAATTAGCACCCCCGGTGAATTGAGGATTTAATTCTAACATAAATTGAATGGACATATTTTAAATATTGAGTCAGAAGCGATTTAATATTCGCGTAAATATTCCGAGTATTTATATGGTTTATGGTACAATACCTGCCTTGTCAAAGCATCCGTAGCTCAGTTGGATAGAGTGTCAGTTTCCGAAACTGAAGGTCACAGGTTCGATCCCTGTCGGGTGCACCAGCACTTTTCTGTAAACTCACATAACTATCTGATTTAATTTAACCTTGATTCGTTTTTGCGTTTGTTTTTTCTCCCAAAATTTAACCAAATTTGACGTAATTTAACCTAATTTAACACGATTTATGGCACAGCATTTGGCACAAGGGGTTGAACCTATACAAGTAGTTTTTTACCTTTAACTGCAGAAATAAACCTTGCATAGAATTTATAAATAATTTCTGGTGTTTCATGTCCTACCATCCTGTATAGTATCAGAGGACTATTTCCACGCATAAGCATGTAGCTGATAAATGTATGCCGCATTTGATAAGGGTTTCTGTATTCTACGCCTGATTTTATTAATGCTTCACGCCAATATCGACCAAATCCATCTGTTCTCAAATAGTTTTTACCTTTAGGTGTTTTGAATACTCTTTTATCTTCTGCGCCACCTGTAATTTTAAGCTGAGCCATGAGTGCATCTTTTGCCAAGGCAGTCATTTCAATGTTGCGTATTCCTGCCTTAGTTTTAGGTTGTTTTATTACTCCATTTACTGATACTGATTTATTTACACAAATTTGTTCATTTTCAAAATCTATATCCTCCCAAGTAAGTGCAAATAGTTCACCAATACGCATCCCTGTATAAAAACCTGTGCTGATTAAATTTCTTATTGTAGGGTGTGAGCAGCTTTCTAATATTAGTTGAATTTCATCTTGATTAAATGGTTTAACTTCATATTCAGTATTTATGGAATATTGGCTTAATATATTCGTTTCTAATTTCTCGAATGGATCCTCTTTAATTATATTTTCTCTTAGTGCATTCTTAAACACATGTCTGAGCGGCCTAAGTATTAATTTAATCCTATCTCGACTTAGTTGAATTTGTTTGATGAATTCTTCAATGTCGTACACGGTTATAGTTTTAATGTTTATGTTTTTAAAATAGGGTATTAGATGTATTGTTGTCACAATTTCTAGATTAGTGATAGATGGAGGCGTTAAGTCATGACGTTCTCGGTAACGCCATAATTGATTTTCTAGCAAGTCTGACATATTATATTTATCTCTTATTTTTCCTAGAGATTCGATATTTGGGATTCTCTCAATAAAAAAAGACGGTTCAAACCGTCCTTCTTCAAGCGCACATATCAGTGAGTGGTATAGTTTTTCTACCATTGTCAACTTATCTTTTTCAGTATAAATAGTACGCAATCTACGCCGTTTGCCATTGAATCTAAAATCAAATCGATAGAATCCATCAACTAATGTTATCCCACTTGGCAATTTATTAAGTTCTCGCATTTGTTAAAGTCCTCCTCACAAAAATAAGTCCAACGTGTGCCAGCACCATTTTTTTTGACAACAAAACCATCTTTCCATATTCCAGACTGAATTTTGCCATAAACTTGTCGTTTGGTTATCTTGCCTCCAGCAATTACTTCTTTTAATAGCACCCAACGTTTGGTGATTTTATTCATAATTATTAACTCCAAATAAACTTCTTAAAATTTCCTGATAACAGAGTTCTGTTATCTCCCATTGCTTTATTAAATATTCAATCATTGATTAACTCCTTAATTTATTCAAACATTTTTTACAAGTAACTATAGTTTTATCAAAAGTTGGATCTGGTAGTAATTTTTTGGAGTGTCTACCATCGCATAATTTTGCTGTTGTATGCAGTCCTTCATCATTTAATATTTCAATATATTCTACATCTAATCGCTCAGAATCTCCATAATGAATTTTATGCTTATGCATTATTACCTCGTTAAAATCATTAATGACATTGCCAAATAAGCTAATATACTTGTACACATTGCATCAAGCATGTTGTATAAATCTTTATTACTTTTTGCTTTTTTCATTTTGAAAACATTATAAATACCAATTGATGCAAACATCGTACTTAAAATGATATTACTCATCTTCCCATCCTTAAATCTGTTAATAAAAGACCGACCTCTAAGCTCTTGCGTTTAAATGCCGCTGCAATTTTCCCTGGTCGATGGTAATCAACCATGGTGTGATTTGGGTTTTGTCTTTTAAAATCCTCGATTACATTATATAGCTCAAGCAATTGTTGTTCAAGTCTATATAGTGTTTTTGCTTTCATATTACACACTTACATCTCCATAATCTGAATGTTTATTACACCCAAAATCTTCAGGGTCACATATATCTTCTCCAGCCATTTCAGATATAGCACGGTCGTCCTTGTCCCAAGCCTCACATCTATCTTCATAAACAGTACGAACCATAAGATATCTGCATGTGTTGCAAGTCGATGGTTTAGGTGGTTGCAATTTTCTAGCGTTTTCAACAATACTATCTAAGTTGCTTAATATGTTACTTCCTAGTTTGACTATTGTTGTTGCGTTATCAATTATGTTCTTCTTACATTGTTCAAATTCTTTTAAATTCATTGTTAAACTCCCGTTTGATTTTTTGTTAATAACCAAGCCATTCAGCTTGCTCTACATTTACTCGTCCGCTCTCTGTTTCAAATACTTGTTTATATTGAGCTTTTCTGAAATCATCCCGACCACTATTAATTACATACACTGAACGTCCAAATTTGCCATCTTTCGTATTTAATATACTTCCTTCCGAATAATTTCCTAAATTATGTAACAGTCTAATTTTAGCGGCTTTTGAGGTACTAATCTCCACAGTAACTTCACTGTCTATAATTAGCATCTCACCACAATTTATGCATTCATAAAGCTCACATTCTGGGATTCCACTGGTTGTGTAATCGTATCCTGTATTTTGATGGCAATATGGGCAGTTATTGCCATTAATTAAATCAGTCTCATTACTATATTGTTTACTCATATAAACTCCTGTTTTAAAATCTACAAAATAAGAAATCCCCAGTTAATGGGGATTACCTGTGGATAAATAGGCTTAATCATAAACACTGGACAGTGCGTATAAATAAGCCCACTCATTAGGTAATAAAAAACCCATTGCTGGGCTTGGTGTTACTTATTATTTAGCTTTAAGCTCTTCTTTGCGTTTAGCAATCATTACTTGAAGATTTGTGGCTTGAGATTTTTGTTCAAACTCTTCTTTAATTTTTGCATTCTTATCACCAGTTAACTCTTCGGTTGCTTCAATTTGATATGATTCAACTTTAGTTTTTTCAGCAAGCTCATTTAGTTGATTAATTGCGCTCTTGGTGTTATTTTTGGCAAATGCTGAACCAACTTGTTTGTTAGCAGAGTTTATTGCTGCATTGGCAACTGTCTCAGTGGCAATGCGTTCTGCTTCAGTGATTTGGTGGTTTAATTTACTAACTTGTTCACGCATTCCATTTAACGAATTTTCAGTGATTTCAATCTGATCATTATTTGACTTGATTTCTGCTTCCAATCCTTGTATGTCTTCACCAAAAGCCATTTGAGCTTTCTCATCGTCAATATGAATAGCGTTATCAAAATTATTTTTAGCACGTTTTAAATCCTCATTTAATTTCTTGTTTTTTTCCTTCAGTTTAATATTTAAAGCACTGAATTTGGCAACTGCTGCAACTTTAGCGGCTGAGTCATCTTTAAGTTGAGCAATAAGCCGCTCGGCTTTACCTTGTACGCCCTCAACTTCGTCAAGTGCATTATTGGATGCAATAGTTGCCATACCAAATAAACGTTTCAATAATTTAATCATTTTAAGACCTTTCTTAATGTAAAAAATACACCACAGCCCAATACCATAGTGCCAAATAATTCAAAAATAGTTAATAAAAAATTACCATTTGACTCTTGTTGAATCATTGGTCTGCTTTCCGTGAAATTTACATACTTTGCTTTTGGCATAGTATTTTGTTCATAGTAGCTATCTCTATATCCGTCATCATAATGATTAACTACCGTATTACTTGGCTTGAGCAAGTTTGCTACTAACAGGGCATTAGTTAGGCTGTTACTATTTGTTGTATAGTTTGTTTGGTAGTAAGTCGGTGCTACATATGGTCTAGTATAAAATACTGGAGTTGCTTTATTAACTGTTACAGTTTTAGGTGAACTTCCCCAATTCCATGATGATCTATTAGGTGAGTATGAGTTTCTATTTGAAGTTGCATAACTTTTACTACGGTACGTATAGTTATTTGAACTTCTACCAGAGCTATATGAGTAGCTAGATCTTGAGCTAGAGTAACTACTACGCCCACTGCTATAGCTTGAATGGCTGCTACTAGCAAGTGCAGATATTGCAACCACTAAAAGTATTAAGGCTATAAATAATTTTTTCATGATTGTGATGCTCCTGAAATTTTCCAGCATTTCATTGGTGCACCTTCATCATTTTGCATCGGTTGCCAGCCACCGCTATCACTACCAAAATTTATGTAGGTATGACCCATTTGGCAATCATATGTTTGAGTGTAAGAATTATCAAAGCGATAACCTGTTTCAGTTTGATAAGTAATAGTACTGTTATCGCAACCAGATAAAATTAATAAAGGTATTAGGAGTAGTAATTTTTTCATATAAGGTTTCTTTCTTTTAAATTAGATTCTATTGCGGATAAGGTTTCATCAACAAGGCGAACCAAATCCTCAGAAATCTCTGGTCGCTGTAGGTATTCAATGCACTCATATAATTCTTTTGATATTTGTTCATATCCAGAAAATCTCTGATGATTCACATACTCATAAAGCTTTGTCAGGTCAACTAGTAATTCATTGGCAAAGTGCTTTAACTTGAGATCTGGTTCTACTTCTTCTTTTTGGTGTGAACTTAATTTTCTGTAAGACATAAAAAAAGCCGCAAAAGCGGCTAATAAAATTACAGTAATAAAGAATATCAGCATATTTATCCTTTTAAAATTACGCTACAGCTTCGTTAAATGTCATCGGTCTGCCAGCAACTAAACCCTCGTTGTCAACATACAGATTAATGCCCGAAACTCGTAGCTTATCTCTGGTGGATTTAGCTATTTCAGTTAACTGTTTCTCTGTTACGGACTGTCTAAATTCGTGTTGAATAGCCTGCTTTAATTGACGCGTGCTGATGTCGTAACGAACATTTTTACGTAAGTTTGATTTAATTGCCTCGGTTAAGTGGCTGGCAATATCTTCTAGCAGGGTAGTTTCTGACACGTTAAGGTACTCCTTGACTTTATTAATTAGTTTTTTCATTATGTAATCTTTCAATAAATAGAATGTTTGTTTTTGTTGTGCTTAGGTACGTTAATAAATGACATCGGCAAACAGTCATCACAGGTGGTAAATTCTGAGCTACTACGGCGTTTTAACCATCTACGTAGCGAGTAAAGTTTTAAAATTAGATAGTTCATAAATTAATCCTCGTTACTAAAAAACTCTTGAAAATTTGTTGGTGTTCTCCAGTTATCAACAAATCCATTTTTGAATTCAAGATTAACATAATCACCATATTCGTTTGGTACGCAGCTTGGCACATAGCACTCTAGTTTTGCTATTTCATTGTCATTTACATCAAGTAAAGTATAGATGCCTTCATCACAAACTTTCATATCTTTAATTGATGCTGTAAAATTTGCTGGCCATTCTGGATTTAGAATCTCACCAGTTTCAATATTTAGTGTCAGTATCAAGCGGTCATGATCGCCATAATGGTGTGGGCTTTTTTTAACTCTACAAGGGAAATCAAAAGGAATATCTTCATCTTCGTAGCGAATTGGTAGATCTAGTTTGATTTTATTAACTTCAACCTCAATTGGTTTATTTGTTTTAATTAACATGTTTTTATTCCTAGAAAAAACTCCCCGAGGGGAGTTTTTGATTAAGCGATAAATGTTTTAACTTCAGTTAGGTGAACAACAGCTTGTTTAACTGCTTCAAGAGTTTTATTAACGACATTTTCAACATTTAGAATTTGAATCTTAAATGCCAATTTAGGTTTTTCCTCATCTGCAAAGTCAGCTTGCCAGCTAATCTTGGCTTTTAATTCATAGGCTGGAATTTCTAAATCAGTATCTTTTAATCTGTCATTAATTACAGACAAATTTTCATAAGGCTGTAAGGCTAGGGTAATATATTCTGGAAGTTGAATTTCAGATTTTAGAGTATCACTGCCTTTGGTTATCTTACGAAAGCCAATATTCTGTCCGCCACCTGGTGTTGCCAATGTATCAAGCTCGTAAGTAGTAGTGGCACGGAAACTTGAAACTAGTTGTAAAATTTCAGCTTGAGTTGGAGCAATGATTTCATTGAGACCACTATCTAAGAAGTCAGTGAACTTCTTCTGTAGCATCCATTGATTATGAATGGCTGTCCATAAATCCCAACGATTAGAAGTACGCATTTTAAATACTGCTGAATGACTTCCCCAATGTGGAGTGGTTACATTATCTTTATTTTCGTGATAATCAAATACGACTCTAATTTCACTACTACCAGCAAAGCAGATTGTATTTGGTGTTTTAAACTCATTTACGTAGTCAATGAAACCACGTAAATCATTAAATGACACAGTTTCGCGCACTCGATTAGGTTGTACTTGATATTTTTCCAAATCAATGATTTGTTTATTTTCTGGTGTAATCAATACACGATGTACCATATCATGAACTTCAATTTCTTTAACTTGAACATTATTTTCCAAGTAAGTTTGTATAACGTTTTTGTTTTCCATTGTATATTGCTCCTTAAATAGCTTTAGTTTTAATTACGGTTTCTTCCATTGTGGTCAGTTTTAGCTCGAGTTTTTGTTGATATGGATCATCATTAACTAAAGCTTTGGTTTTATCAACAAACATCACGCTTGATACCGAGTTATTAACTGGTGGTTTAGCATTAAAGTTCATCACCAAGCTCATTTTATTACTACCTTGTGGCTTCATTTCAAGCCCAATTGATAAAGTACCTTTACGGCCGAATTTTTCAACCTCCTCTGTAATGTGTTTTAATTCAGCACCTAGAATTTCATCCAGTTTGCCACCTTGATAACATTTTAAAAAATCTGAAAATAAGAACATGATAAATACTCCTAAAAATTAAAAATAGTTAATAAAAAACCCCGATTTGTAATTCAATCGGGGGTACGTGCTTGGTTAAGATTTTAGCTTTAGCATTTTGATACTTGAGCGTATATCCATTGGCTAATCTTTGTTGAACTTCAATCTCGGCATTTTCTAAAGTGGCTTCGATTATTTCAGGTTCTTCAATTTTGATTAGTGTTTTGGTGTTTGATAGTTTATATTTAGTGCGCTTAATGATTGGCATTAAAATGGCACATCATCGGCCTGTAGCGATGGAGCTGGTGAGTCAGGTTCCTCATTATGTCCCGCTAGTGTGGAATTACTACTTGATTCATCTTTTTTGCCACCGCCAATAAATTCAAGCTTTGATACAGTGCAGCTCATTCCAGCTTGTGGCTTACCTTGTTTATCAGTCCATCCGCGAGCATTAACTTCGCCTTGTATGAATACTCTGGTACCAGCGGTTAAATATGGTTCAAGATTTTGCGCATATTTACTATCAAACATGGTGCAGTTAATATATGTGCTGGGTTTATAGCTGCCATCTTTGTTTTTACCATTGCTGGTTGCAACCGAGAAGCTTAAGAATTCACCTGAACGACCAGGGTTCCATTGAGCACCATCTTTACCAATACTACCGATTATGCTAATTTGTCTCATATTATTCCTTTAGATTTTAGTTATTGTTAAATGGTAATTAAACTAGTTTATAAAAATTCTCTTTGCAGATTTTTAAAAGTTTGTTCTCAATTGAAATTACGGCATATTTATATTGAGTTGGATTATTAAATATATCTGTACCTATTTCATCACTAATATCAAATAGCAGAGTTTTGTTGCTTGTTTCCAGATTAATCAGTACTCGGTAGGCATCATCGTAAGAACTCAATTTTTTAACGTGTAGAATCTTACATTTACGATAATATGCACTATTGGTTATGTGGCGCCATACTTCAATTGCTTTGTGTGTGTCATATACAGAATTATGGGCTTCAGACTCGTCAAACGGAATACTCAAAACTTCGCAGCTTTTCCTGAGTGTTAATCTTTTACCAATTTCAAGCCCTAAAAATGCAGATACTTCACGCATAGTACAATTTAGGATTGCTTCATTGCGAACTTCAACTGGTAAAAATTGTTGATCAAAATCAATATTAAAGGCATTGATTGAGATAACTTGTTTGGGCTTATCGGTTGTGGCCACAGTCACTAAATATTCAAGGTCATTAAAAAAATCAATCCAAAACTCTAGATCATCTTTATACAGTAGGGGATAATCAGCTGATTGTTCTAACCTTAGTTCATCAACACGCTGTTTGGTTAAACCATTAATTTTAAGGGCTCCTTGAATTAAATCATCAGCTTGCTCATGGTAATAATAACGAGTTACAGTTATAATAGGTCTGCAATCCTGATCTACCTTAGTTGCCGTTAAACTTAGTACTTCAACTGGATAAGTTGCTTTACTTGGTAATCCAGTTGTTTCAAAATCAATAAAAATCATAATTGCTCCAATAAAAAAGCGGCATCTATTTAAGATACCGCGGTGGTCTTTTCCCTGTACTTATAAATAAAATAAGCTACCGTTTCTGGTAGCCAATAATACTTTACGCCAATTTTTAAATCATATAATGGCAAATCTTTCCATGAATGTGTGGTTTTTTCTTCTATGCCACATGCTAATGCAATCTGTTTGCGATTTAGATAACCAGGTAAATCTTCTGCCTCTTTAATTTTATTTTGCAGATCTTGTGGTAGGGGATACGACATTAATATTA
>JACCDG011425847.1_pt1 | contig 13119 bp, 10 predicted proteins | sample 7442471 | NCBI WGS metagenome assembly JACCDG01 (sample SAMN15323444, study PRJNA562643) | freshwater metagenome | isolation source: river surface water | place: USA:Blue River Watershed | collected 2017-08-17 | reverse complement strand
GTCCACCGTGACAGGCTCGCACACACTGTCCATCAGGCGTTCGATGACTCCCGGGGTCAGATGATCTTCTGGGCCGCCGCGCAGCACCAGCACGAACTCATCACCCCCATATCTGCCGAGCGTATCGTCCCTGCGCAGAGCATTCGTCAGACGATCGGTTATCACGCGCAACAGTGTGTCGCCCACGGCATGACCAAAGCGGTCGTTGACCTGCTTGAACCGGTCAAGATCCACAAAGGCGACCCAGACCGGGAACCCATGCCTATCTGCAAACCCGATGGCGTCATTGAGCTTGTCGATCAGCGAGCTGCGATTGATTGCGCCTGTGAGTGAGTCGTGCGTGGCCTGATAAGCAAGCTCGCGCTCCAGTCTTTTCCGGTAAGAGATGTCACGCGCGATGATTTGCCTTGCCGGCTGTCCGGCATAGAGCAGCGCCGCCCGCCGGACCGACACTTCAAAGTGGCTGCCATCCAGGCGCTTGGCGATTTCCTCGACCTGAACTGGTTCTGTGAGTTGTCCTGCACGCGAGAGCCGCTCGGCCACCTGCTCGCGGTACGCTTCGGCCGCGAGATCGAGCACGGACTGTCCCAGTAGCCGCAAGCTCTCAGAGTCAAGAAAGAGTTTTTTCGCGGCTTCGTTTGCAAATACGACTTTTCCGTCGGATTCGATCAGAATCGCGTCAGGGGAGAGTTCGACCATCAACCGGTAACGCTCCTCGCTCTCACGCAGCGCGTCCAGCGCACGCTGACGCTCCTGCATTTCGAGAAAAAGTTCAAGACTTTTCTCCTCAAGCAGACGTTCCGCTTCCTCGCGCGCCCTCGATTCGCGTGCGAGCTGACGCGCGTGTAGCTCCTCAGGGCTGTTCATGCAAGCGGGTCAGCGTGAACTGTGAATGGGCACCACGGCCATCTACAGGGAGATCGACACGCTCTACATGCATGGGCTCGCCGAAATGCTCGATGCATCCCTCAATCAATCCTTCCGCAAAATCTGCCAACGCGCGGGCGGAGCGGTAGACCAAGAGCATTCGGTTGTCCGCGAGGTGTTCGTGCTCGAACGAAGGTAGCTCGGCATCGCGGTACAGCTTGCGAACCTCCACGTGGACGTGGTCGTCTAGCACGCTGAGCAATTCAAACGCGCTCTGGTGCGTTGTTACGTACTGCGGATGGATGACCGTGAATCGCTGGAACAAATGACGGCCGAAATGCTTCAACAGATCAGGCACGGGTTTGCGAAGTCGGATGGAGAGTTGCTGTACCAGTTCCACCATCTCTTCATGAGGATAGGTGCCGACGGAAGTGTAGGACCCGGCCGAGGCTAGTTTTGAAGACTCAATGATGGCGTCCGCCGTCTCCAGCGAGAACTGGTCTTCGACCATCTGTATGAATTCGCGAAAGACGATGCCCTTCATAGGTATGCTTTTTGTTATGTTTCCTCTACGGAAAGACTACCAGAAGTAGATATAGCGAGAAAGGCCTTCTTTAATAAAAAAAAGAACGATCATGCCTTTTAATTTCGTCTTGATATCGCGATGGGTATCGCTCTGACTGCGAATTGCACAAAGTGCGTGAAAACGTGTCTATCTCAGCCCGATATCGCGCCGACTTTTCACGCATGAAAGGGTGCGCTCCCAGAAGATTTCGCCGCTGCCGCCATAGCGTGAGGGAAGCCGCAGCATTTTTTTGTGCGTAGAGGCCAGTGCATCGAGGCGTTCGGGCGTAAGGACGCCCAGCTTGTCCAGTTCCAAATAAGCTTCGCAATTCGCCTCGATTTCATCGCGCTTTGGGTCTTGAGCGTGCGCGCATTCATGATAAAAAATGAAGTCCGACATGTGGGGATCACTTGCCAGCATCGCGCGAAAGACTACCGAATCAAAAAAAATCACCGGCCATCCGTCTGCACCGGGTCGCACGACCGCCGCAGCTCCACCCAGCGCGGGGTGACGATCGCCCACGTCTCCATGACCCAGCCACACCTCGCGGACGACGCGCGACTCGCCATCGCGCGTCACCTCACAGTGGACTGTGGTGCCGTCGGAGCGTTCAAATGCGAGGCCGGAGAAGGGCGCCGCCAGCATGCACGACAGTGCAAGGAGGGCGGCGCGATGCATGCTCAGGGATTCAATTGTTGAATGCCGAGACCGGCAGTATCGGTGCGCTGATGAATTGTTTAGGCACGTCTCCAGTCAGCGTATGGAGAAAGGCCACGATGTGCTTCACGTCTTCGTCGGACAACTGCTTGCCGAGTTGGAGTCGTGCCATCACGCGTACTGCGTCGTCGAGTTTTTCGACAGAACCGTCGTGGAAATAAGGGGGGGTCATCGCCACATTGCGCAGCTGCGGCACTTTGAAAATGAACTTGTCCTCAGGCTTCTGCGTATCGTGCCAGCGACCCATGTCGCGACCTTTCAGTGCCTCGACTTCCTTGCTGCCGGTAGCCAGCCAGTAGTCTTCCACGAGGCCGAACTTCTGATACATCTGCCCGCCCACCGTGACGCCGTTATGGCAACCGGCGCAGCCGACGCTCATGAATTTTTCGAGCCCGATTTTCGCTTCCGTGCTGATTGCGCGCTGATCACCTTTGAGATACTTGTCAAAGGGCGCTGGCGTGAGCAGCGTGCGCTCGAATGCACCGATAGCCTTGGCCCAGTTTTCGGCGTTGACCGAGTTTGCCTCATTCGGGAAGGCTTTGTCGAACAAGGGCTGGTAGCCGATGGATTTCAGTTTGGCTTCTGCCTCTGCGTAGTCTTTGTTACCGTAGGCGAGCGGGCTTAGAAGAGCTTTCATCGCTTGCTCTTCTACCGTGACGCGGTTACCGCCATAGTGCTGCGCTATCAGCAGCGGTGTGTTGAATACCGTTGAGGCATTGCGTGGCAGTTTCTTGCCATGCACGCCGACAGAAAACGCCAGCGAGTCCGCGCCATGGTAGCTGGGGCTGTGACAGGCGGCGCAGCTCATGCGTCCGTCGGAAGATACGCGCGTCTCAAAGAACAGGGCCTTGCCCAGATCAATGCGCGCCTGCGAGTGAGGATAGTCATCCACGCGCGCGGTGTCGGGCAGGGGCTTGAACAGGCTGCGCGCCTGCTCCAGCAATGCTTTATCAGTATCGGCGGCGCCCACCACGCCGAACACCACGGCGGTGCACAAGGCGGAGGCGGTGAGCAGGGCTCGCATCGGGATCTTGAACGTCATCGAAAGCTCCGAAAAATTTGATGATTATTTTTATTATTATCGTATTAGCGAACGCCGCGCGGGTCCAAGGCGAATTGTGCTTCATTTCCAGCCGGTTTGCTGGGGTGATTCAGGGATTATCAAAACACTTACCTTCCTTGGCCATTTACCTGCATGCCGATGGAAAAACCCCGATAAATCATGAAAACCCTGATTGCGGTGACCGCTCGGTCTCCTTACACTGGCTTACAGCCTGATTAACCAATAATAAAGGGCCGCTCTCGCGAGCCTACTAATCCATGAAACTACTTGTTTTTCCCGCATCAGGCCTGAGATCTCTGCCGGGCACCTTCCTTGCCAAACCTCCGTTGCGCAAGTGGTATGGCGCCGGGCTCGCTTCTCTTGCCGCCTTGGTGTGCGCCAGCGCGCTCGCAGCGCCAGCCCGCTGGCAGGATGATCTGACTCCGATCGCGGACAGTGACTGGAGCCGTGCCCGTGCCACGCATCTTCTGGAGCGCGCCGGCTTTGGTCCAACCCCCGATGAAATCGACCGCTTTGCGCGGCTGACGCCCCGGCAAGCCGTGCGTCAGCTGGTGCGCTACCAGCAGATCGCCAATCCGCTGCCGGCATTCGAGGACTCAGGCGCCTTCGATCCCGGGCTTGAGCCGTTCTCGCCCTCTCGCCCCGCAGCGACCGAGCAGGCGCGCGACACCGGCGAGGCCCTGGGTGTGAAGGTCAAGCCTGAGGGTAACCGCCGCATTCAGCAGGTCGCCGATCGTTATCTGTACTGGCTGCGCGCCACCAAGCTGGAGAGCCAGCGTGTCGCGTACTGGTGGGCCAACCGCATGCTGACAACTCGGCGTCCGCTGGAAGAGAAAATGACGCTGTTCTGGCATGGACATTTTGCGACGGGTGACGAAAAAGTCCGCGACTATCGCAAGATGCTCAAGCAGAACCAGATGCTGCGCGCGAAAGCGACCGGCAGTTTCCGCGACCTGCTCATCTCGGTCGCCAAAGACCCGGCGATGCTTGCGTACCTCGATGCCGCAGTCAACGTCAAAGGCGCGCCGAACGAGAACTTCGCTCGCGAGATCATGGAATTGTTCACCATGGGCGTGGGCAATTACACAGAAGACGATATTCGCGAGGCTGCCCGTGCCTTCACCGGCTGGAATTACAAAGGGCTCGAGTTCGTGGTTAATCCTGCGCAGCACGATGCGGGCAGCAAGACCGTGCTTGGCAAGACCGGCCATTTCGCTGGCGTGCAGGTGATCGATATCATTCTCTCCAAGCCGGTCACGGCTGAATTCGTAGCCACCAAGATCTACAAATACTTCGTTCGTGAAGACGTCTCCCCCGAGCTGCGTGTCAAGCTGGGCAAGCTGATGCGCGATTCGCGCTATGAAATAGCACCTTTTCTCGAGACCGTGTTCAGCTCGAAGGATTTTTACAGCGATGCATCGATCAGCACCCATATCAAGTCGCCGGTCGAGCTCGTGATATCGACTTACCGCAAGATGGGCCTGAAGGAAGTGCCGGGCATACCAGACTTCAATGATCTCACCGACTCCATGGGCCAGAAGCTGCTGTTCCCGCCGAATGTAGCGGGATGGGCCAGCGGCCGCAGCTGGATCACGCCCGGGCTGCTGCTGGTGCGGGGTAACTTTGTCTATGACACGGTGTTCCCGGCGATTGATTTTGTGCCGATGGACCGCGTGCCGGGCGGTCAGTATCAAATCATCTCGGTCGCCGAGCAGCTCGCACTGGGCAAGGATGTGACCACGGCGACCAAACCCGAAGGCAAGGAGATGACCTCCATGTCGATGATGTCGGCCGACCGCGATGAGGATTTCAATACGCGATTGGCGAGCTATCACGCATGGCGCAAGGCGATCGAGAAGGTCAAGCCTATCCCGCGCGCTCCCGCCAGGCTCGATCTGTCGGGCATGGTGCGCGCCGCCGGTTGCAAGACCACGCAAGAGGCGGTCGATCACCTGATCACGCGCTTCATCTCTGCACCCATCGAGCCGGGTGTTCGCGAAAAAATCGCGGCACTGCTTGCAGAGGATCTGGGTACTCAGGACCTCAAAGCCGCCGACACCTACATGGAAGATGCGCTGCGCAATGCGCTGCACGTGATCTTGTCGCTGCCAGCCTACCAACTTGGATAAAAAATACAAAAAGAACAGGCATGAAACCTACTTCTGAACAGCACATTAACCTGACGCGTCGCCATTTGCTGGGTGCGTTGGCCGGGGCGGGACTCACTGCAGGACTCCCTTGGATGCCCGCCCATGCGGCCACAGACAGCTCGCGCCGCATTCTGGTGGTGATGGAGCTATCCGGCGCGAACGATGGCCTGAACACGCTCGTACCGTATGCCGATGATGCGTACTACCGCTTGCGTCCTAACCTCGGTATCAAGCCGGCCAAAGTGCGCAAGATCGATGAGCGCTTTGGTTTCTCGCCCGGCATGGCCGGTTTCGAGCGCCTTTACAAAGAAGGGCGCATGGCGATCGTTCATGGCTGCGGTTACGACCAACCGTCATTCTCGCACTTCACCTCGGCAGACTTCTGGCGCACCGGCGTGCCGAATGGCGGAGAGCCTTATGGCTGGCTGGGGCGTGTCGCTGATGCGATTGATCCGCAGCTGACCCCGAACTTCCTCGTCAATATCGACGAGCGTCAGTCGCTCGCGGTCCGCTCCGCACGCCACGTGCCAGTGGTGTTCGACGATCCCGAGCGTTTCATGCGCAAGGGCCTGATGAATAGCCGATCGCTGCTCGATACGCCGGTCGCCGGCGACCCGGTGAATGCATCGCAGCGATTCCTGGATGAAGTCGCAGGCAGCGCCCGTCAGGCCTCGACTCTGGTGCGTGCTGCATGGGAAGCGTACAAGACGCCGATCGACTACGGCATACAGTCGGTCGATCTGCCCAAGGTTGCCGCGATGATTCATGCAAACCTGCCGACCCGTCTGTACTACGTCAGCTACCGCCACAATGCGTTCGACACTCATGTTCAGCAGGCAGAGCCGCACCAGCGCCTGCTGACCTATGTCTCCGATGCGGTAGCCGGCTTCATGAAGGACATGGAGCGCATCGGCCGTGCCGATGATGTCACGCTATTGGCCTTCTCCGAATTTGGCCGCCGCGCTGCCGAGAACACCAGTCTGGGCACCGACCATGGCACCGCCAATCACATGTACGTGGTTGGCAAGCAGGTGAAGGGTGGCCACTACGGTGGCATACCTTCGCTGACCGATTTGGATGAGGGCGGCAACCTGAAATACACTACCGACTTCCGCCGTGTGTATGCGACCCTGATTGAAGGATGGCTCAAACATCCCGACAGCAAGAGCCTGCTCTCCGGCGACTTCAAGACCTTCCCGATGTTTGGATAAATCCATGGCTGCGCATTTCGATCTTCCGGATATCAAGCTCTTCGTCAATATCGCCGAGGCCAACAGCCTCACGCGCGGTGCGGAGCGCTCGCACATGTCGCTGCCAGCGGCATCGATACGCATTAAGAATCTGGAAGAAGGGCTGGGTGTCAAGCTGCTGTATCGGACCAGTCAGGGTGTAACGCTCACGCCGCCGGGCCAGGCGTTCATGCATCATGCGCGACTCGTGCTGCAGCAGTTGGCCGATCTGCGTGGTGATCTGGCCGAGTATGTGAAAGGCACGCGGGGTCATGTGCGCATCTTCGCGAACACCACCGCAATGGCCGAATTCCTGCCGGCGCTGTTGCCCAAGTTTCTGGCTTCGCATCCGGACGTGAATGTCGATCTGAAGGAGCGGCTCTCGCATGACATCGTGCGTGCAGTCTCCGAGAACAAAGTGGATGTCGGTATCCTGGCCGGCAATGTGCGAACCGAAGGCCTCGAAACCCTACCTTTTCGCGAAGACCGGCTGGTGATGGTGACATCCGCGACCCACCCGCTGGCAGAGCGTGGTCGCATCGATTTCAGCGAGGCGTTGAGCCATGACTTTGTCGGCATGATCGAGGCCAGTGCGATCCATTCCTTCCTCGCACAAAACGCCAATAGCCTGAACCGACCAATCAAGATCCGCATCCAGGTCGGGAATTTCGAGGCCGCTTGCCGAATGATCGAAGCCAATGTCGGCATTGGCGTCGTCCCGTATTCCGCCGCCAGTCGTCATGCAAAATCGCTCGACATTCGCATGGTTGAGCTGACGGATGAATGGGCGGTACGCAAGCTGCAAGTCTGTGTGCGCAGCCTGCAGTCGCTACCCATGTTCGCACGCGAACTGGTGGAGTTACTGGTCGCCGAGAGCAAAACGCATTCGCTGGAGACGGTCGCCTGAGCGGTCGCCAAATCCGTTGAATGTCGCTAAATAAGCTTATCTTTTCGTATTTTCTTTTAAGCTTAGGGTTAATTCTCCTCGAAGCCCAGCTTACGATTTTCTGAATTGTTCACAGGGGTGGGATCGGTCACACTTTCGGTCGTGAGTGCTGCTGCGCAGCATGCTCTCTGGCGTCTGTATTCGTGCACGCGCAAGCCCCTTCCCAACAGGACTTTCCATGTCAGTGTCTCCCAATGATTATCAGGACATTCGCGACGCCATTCGTGATTTGTGCGGCCAGTTTCCGGCGGAGTATTTCCGTCAAGTCGACGAGGAGCGTGCGTATCCCGAGGCGTTTGTCGACGCACTCACTCAGGCTGGCTGGCTTGCGGCATTGATCCCGGTCGAATACGGTGGCTCGGGTTTGGGCATGGTCGAAGCCTCGGTGATCATGGAAGAGATCAACCGCAATGGCGGCAATTCGGGCGCTTGTCACGGTCAGATGTACAACATGGGAACGCTGCTGCGCCACGGCTCTACCGCACAAAAAGATTTTTATCTGCCCAGAATTGCCAGCGGCGAGCTGCGCCTGCAATCGATGGGTGTGACCGAGCCCACCACCGGCACCGACACCACCAAGATCAAGACGACCGCCGTGAAGAAAGGCGATCGCTATGTGGTCAACGGACAGAAAGTGTGGATCTCCCGCATCCAGCACTCCGATCTGATGATCCTGCTCGCGCGTACCACGCCGCTGGCCGAGGTGAGCAAAAAATCCGAGGGCATGTCGATCTTCATCGTCGATCTGCGTGAATCGATCGGTAAAGGGCTGGAGGTTCGTCCGATCCGCAACATGGTCAACCATGAGACCAATGAGCTGTTTTTCGAGAACCTTGAGATACCCGCAGAGAATTTAATTGGCGAAGAGGGCAAGGGTTTCAAGTACATTCTCGACGGACTGAATGCCGAACGTGCATTGATTGCTGCCGAGTGCATCGGTGATGGCTACTGGTTCATCGATAAAGTGACCAAGTACGTGAACGAGCGAGTCGTTTTCGGCCGTCCTATCGGGCAGAACCAGGGAGTACAGTTCCCGATTGCGAAAGCCTTTGTGAACATCGAGGCCGCCAGTCTGATGCGATACAAGGCCTGCGAGCTTTTCGACGCCGGCAAGCCGTGCGGCGCAGAGGCCAATATGGCCAAGATGCTGGCTGCCGACGCGTCGTGGGAAGCGGCCAATGCCTGTCTGCAGTATCACGGCGGCTTCGGTTTCGCGGCAGAATACGACGTCGAGCGCAAGTTCCGCGAGACTCGCCTGTATCAGGTCGCGCCGATCTCCACCAATCTGATTCTTTCTTACGTCGCGGAGCATATCCTTGGTATGCCACGCTCGTTCTAGCTCAACGGAAGACGCCATGAAAACCAACGTGACGCCCAGTGCCCAGCTCGCTTTTTTTGCCGCCGAGTTGAACTATGACGACATTCCCACTGAGGTGATGCGTCGTGCGGAGGACTTGTTCCTCGACTGGTTCGGCTCTGCACTCGCCGGCAAAGTCGGGCGCCCGGTGCAGGCGATCGAAGCGTTTGCCCGAGAGATGGGCCCGAAGGATGGCGGCTCAGAGGTACTGATTTCCCGTCGCAAGACATCACCATTGTTCGCCGCGATGGTGAACGGCGCCTCATCACACTATATCGAGCAGGACGATGTGCACAATGGTTCCGTGTTCCATCCGGCCGCAGTGATCTTCCCCGCAGTTCTGGCCATCGCGCAAGATCGCGGTCTCAGCGGCAAGGACATGATGACCGCCGCCGTCGCTGGCTACGAGGCGGGCATACGCATCGGCGAGTTCATGGGCCGCTCGCATTACAAGGTGTTTCACACGACCGGTACCGTGGGAACCGTTGCGGCGGCTGTTGCGGTCGGACGGCTGATCGGCCTCACTCCCGAAAAAATGCAGCATGCGATGGGCTCGGCGGGTACCCAGGCCGCAGGACTATGGGAATTCCTCAAGGATGCCGCCGACTCCAAGCAGCTGCACACAGCCAAGGCGGCTTCCGATGGCCTGATCGCCGCCCTGCTGGCCGAGAAAGGATTCTCCGGTGCCAAGCAGGTGCTGGAGGGCGCCAAAGGCATGGCCGCCGGTATGTCTCAGGATGCCGATGTCGCGTGCCTCACCGATCGTCTGGGTGAGCGCTGGGCAACCATCGAGACCTCGTTCAAGTTTCATGCTTCGTGTCGGCACACCCATCCAGCTGCGGATGCACTGCAGCAGGTGATGCAGCAGCATGGCCTCCAAGCGGACCAGATCGATTCCGTCATCACGCGCGTGCATCAGGGCGCCATCGATGTGCTGGGCCCGGTGGTCGAGCCGCGCACCGTGCATCAGGCGAAGTTTTCGATGGGTACCGTGCTGGGTTTGATCGCCCTGTACGGCAAGGCCGGCGTACGTGAGTTCGAGCAGTATTTCCGTGAGACCGAGGTCCAGGACTTTCGCCAGCGCGTGAGCATGGCGCTTGATCCCGAAGTCGATGCTGCCTATCCGGCGCGCTGGATTGGCAAGGTTACAGTCAAGACAACGGATGGCCGCGAGCTGCAGGGACGCGTGGATGAGCCCAAGGGCGATCCTGGCAATACGCTGTCACGCGCAGAATTGGAGACCAAGGCTATCGCACTCGCTGAATTCTCAGGCGCTGCTACTGCAACCGAGATGCGTGCGTCGATGGATGGGATCTGGAATATCGCAGCGCTCAAGGCCTTGGGAGATTTGCTGCCGCCGTGGTCGCAGGACGTTTAAGCGCAGGTGGGTTCCCGTCTTTCACGCGAGAGAGCAGTGTGTGCAACCCGGCTTCAATCGCCGCTTAAATGACGAATCAGGCGCCGAACACTACCCGCTCAAAAAATAGAACCAAACCCACGACCATCACTACCGCGGACAGGGCCCGCACTACCCGCGCCTCATGGCGGGTTTTTCGCAGCTGCATCAGCAGAGGCACTGCGATCAGCACCGCCACCAGCTGGCCTGCCTCGACCCCCAGATTGAAATTCAGCAGCGACCAGATCAGGCTGTCTTTTGGCAGCCCGATTTCTTTGAGCACTGAAGAAAAACCGAAGCCGTGCACTAACCCGAACAAGAAGCTGATATGCCATCGGTGAGAGAAAGCGAAGCGCGGGAACAGGTTCTCAAATGCGACATAGGCGATCGATAGTGCGATCACAGCCTCGACCAGCGTCGAGGGCAGGGTGATGATATCCAGCGCCGCTGCGCCCAGCGTGATGCTGTGCGCGAGCGTGAACGCAGTAATGATCTTCAGCAGCGATATCAGATTGCCGCCACACAGGATCAGCGCCAGCAGGAACAGCAGATGATCATAGCCTGTCGCGATATGCTCGACGCCGAGCAGGAAGAAGCTGCCGGCACTCTGCGGCGTTTCGGCACCGGCGAGCGAGACGCGCGCCTCACGCTCAGTGGCTGAGAAATTCAGTGAGCTGCTGCCGCCGCTCCAGGTCATCACCGCAATCACATGATGCTTCTCGCCAAGAGTATCGGCCATGTCGTCGCGGATCAGCAGTGCTTTCGGTGGTGCAGGGCAGACGTACTCCACTTGCATGCCCTGTGGCTCGGCCGGAACGCAAGCTTGCTGATCAGCAGTGACCGTGACTTTTTCGCGAATCAGCCGGACAAGTGCGGCATCGTCTGTACCACTGGTGGTGGGCGTGTAACGGTAGATAATGCTGCTGCCGTCGATGCCCACCGAAGCGAATCCGGTGGCATCACCCGAGTGAGAAAACGCTGGCACTGACGCCAGCAATGCCAGCCCGGCCAGCAGGCTGCCCAGCAGCGTCTTCATCGTTTCAGCTTGGTGCCCTGAGAGGGTGCGGCGGCCGGCGCGGGAGCGTTCTTGCTGACGGCATCGATCATGGCCATCAGATTGGTGATCTGATATTCAGGAATCGTCACGGCTTCAGCCGCGCCCACCGGCAGAATGTAGCGGCTATAGCCATCCGGACTCACCGTGCCGACCGCGAAGCGCCCAACAGGATCGGTCTTTCCCGCGCGATAGATCATGATCAGGATATCCGGCCGGCTGACACCGAACTCGTCCTTGCCGGGCTCTAGCGGAATGGGTTGCTCCTTGCGGGTGCGGCTGAACATCGCAATGGCTTGCACAATCGTGTTTGCGGCGAGCGGGTCGGCGCGGTGTGCATGTTCGGCCGCATTCGGACCATCCTGCTGGCCATGATAAAACCAGGTGCCTTTCTCATCTTTCTCGAAACGGTGCAGCTGTCCTTTGCGCATGACTTCAATAGCGCCGACGTCATCCAGCGGAATCGGGAATAACCATTTTTCATCTTTCGGACCTGCTGCCGACTCGATGGTTTGGATGTATTCGCGTTCCTTGATAAAGATCACGACCCCCAGAACGGCGATCACGGCTCCGATGATCGCCAGTTTGCTTTTACGGCTGCTCATCGACGCCTCCACCAGACCACGACACCTAGCGCTGCCATCAGCAGAGGAATAAGGATCAGTGACATGATGAAGGTGCCCTTCATCTGTGTATTGGTCATGTTCACATAGGGCAGGTCATAGGTGCGTGGTTCCAGACCGATCAGATTCTCGCGCGAAGAAAGGAAGTTGACCGCGTTAAGGAACAGTGCACCATTACCCAAAATGTGGAAGAAGGAGTTGGTTGCGAAATCCGAATCACCAGACACAATGATACGTGCTGGCTTGCGATGGGTCGCCAAGGGCTTCGCTTCTTCGACCTTCTCGCCACGCAATTCCTTCATGATCATCGTGGCGGAATCGACCGCATTGGGGTTGAAATTGGAGATGACCATCATGGTCAGCGGACCTTCCTTGCTTTCTCCCTTGACGAATTCGGCACGCGTCTTGTCGATGGAGCTGAAGCTGTTCTTTGACGAGTTCACCAGAGGCCTCACGGAGACGCCCGCCACGGGCTTCGCGGTAGGGAATAACGGCCTCGCGCCAGGGAAGAAGGTCAGCGGCAGCTTGGTCGTCACCTCGTGGCGGTTGTAGTCGGTGACCGCAGGCGCGGACACATCAGCCCAGAAATGGCTGGCCTCATCGATGATCATGCCTTTGTCGGCGACCACGCCAAACTTCGCGAGCACCGGCTCAAGGCCGACCTGCACGAAAGGATCAAGCAGGAATAACGCGTTGCCGCCGTTGTCGAGATAGCTGTCAATCGTCTTCAACTCGCCCGCCAGCAAGGGCAGTGTCGGGCCAGCGACAATCAGGAGAGAACAGCGCGCCAGATCGGTGTCGCTGCGGGTTAGCGCGACTTTCTCGACCAGATAATTCATTGCCTCCAGCGCGCCGCGCGCCTTGGCCATGCCATGCTTTTCATGCGTGACAATTTTCTGCTCCAGCCCGTGAGAGTGACCAGCGGCACCTTCCGTGTGGTCGTGAGACTCAAGGCTGAACGGATCAGGCTCGCCATGCCCTTCAAGGAAGCAGGCCACCTGCTGCTTGCCCTGCGTGACGCGCAGGATGCCGTTGGCAATGTCGGTCTCGGTTGGGCCGTTGACTGTTAGCTTGCGCCCCTCACTTTCCATCAGCGCTGTGCCGGCGAATTCCACGCCGCGCATCTTGGCCTGAGAGGGGTTGAGCATCGGG
>JACCDG010486200.1_pt1 | contig 13122 bp, 11 predicted proteins | sample 7442471 | NCBI WGS metagenome assembly JACCDG01 (sample SAMN15323444, study PRJNA562643) | freshwater metagenome | isolation source: river surface water | place: USA:Blue River Watershed | collected 2017-08-17 | reverse complement strand
GCGGTACCGAAATTTACCGTCATCATCGGCGGCAGCTTTGGCGCCGGCAATTACGGGATGTGCGGTCGCGCCTACGCGCCGCGCATGCTGTGGATGTGGCCGAATGCGCGCATCTCGGTGATGGGCGGCGAACAGGCCGCCAGCGTGCTGGCCACCGTCAAGCGCGACGGCATCGAGGCCAGGGGCGGCAGCTGGAGCGCCGATGAGGAAGCAGCCTTCAAGGCGCCGATCCGCGACCAGTACGAGCGCCAGGGCCATCCGTATTACGCCAGCGCCCGCTTGTGGGATGACGGCGTGATCGACCCGGCCGACACGCGCCGCGTGCTGGCACTGGGCATGTCGGCGGCCTTGAATGCCCCGATCCCGGACACGAAGTTCGGCCTGTTCCGGATGTGAGCCGGCAGACGCGATGAAGGAATTGAACCCCGCCGACGACTGGGTCGCGCGCAGCCTGGCCAGTGTCTGGCATCCCTGCACGCAGATGCAGCACCATGAGACGCTGCCGCTGGTGGCGCTCAGCCATGGCAAGGGCGTGTGGCTGCATGACCACGCCGGCCGGCGCTACCTGGATGCGATCAGCTCCTGGTGGGTGAACCTGTTCGGGCATGCGAACCCGCGCATCAATGCAGCGCTGAAAGACCAGCTCGACCGGCTCGAGCATGCGATGCTGGCCGGCTTCACGCATGAGCCAGTGGTGCAGCTGTCCGAGCAACTGGCGGCGCGCACCGGGCAGGCGCTGGGCCACTGCTTCTATGCCTCCGATGGCGCCTCGGCGGTCGAGATCGCGCTGAAGATGAGCTTCCATTATTGGCGCAACCATGGGCAGGCCGACAAGCAGGAATTCGTCTGCCTGGCCGGCAGCTACCATGGCGAGACCGTCGGTGCGCTCGGCGTCACCGATGTGCCGATCTTTACCCAGGCCTACGGTGGCATGGTGCGCCGCGCGCATGTGGTGATGTCGCCGGCCTCGGCGGCGTCGAACGTCCCGCAGGCAGCGTCGGATTCGACCCGCTCCGCCAACAACGCCGATGCCGATGCCGACGCCAGGCTGGACGCCGCCCTGCAGGCCATGCGCGAGCTGTTCGAGCAGCGCGCTGCGCAACTGGCCGCCGTGATCGTCGAGCCACTGGTGCAATGCGCAGGCGGCATGCAGATGTATGCGCCGCGTTACCTGACGGCGCTGCGCCAGCTGTGCGATGAATTCCATGTGCACCTGATCGCCGATGAAATCGCGGTCGGCTGCGGTCGTACCGGCAGCTTCTTCGCTTGCGAGCAGGCCGGCATCTGGCCCGACTTCATCTGCCTGTCCAAGGGCATCAGCGGCGGCTACCTGCCGCTGTCGCTGGTGATGACGACCGATCAGGTTTACCGGGCTTTCTATCATCGCGACGTCGCGCGCGGCTTCCTGCATTCGCATTCGTATACCGGCAACCCGCTGGCTTGCCGCGCCGCGCTGGCGACGCTGGCCATCTTCGATGAAGACGATGTGATCGCGGCCAATCGCGCGCGTGCGGAACGCATCGCGGCGGCGCTGCAAACAGTCGCCGCGCACCCGGCCGTCACGAATGTGCGCCAGCGCGGCATGATCGCCGCCTTCGACGTGGTGCCGGCGCAGGCCGACGGCTTTGCGCGGCGCTGCTTCAGCGCGGCGCTCGAGCATGAATTGTTGCTGCGCCCGATAGGGAGCACCGTCTACTGGATGCCGCCCTATGTGCTGACGGATGAAGAGATCGCACTGCTGGGGCAACGGACGCTGGCCGTGGTGGAAAAAGTCGCGGGATACCGGCCGGCGCCGGCATCCGGTGTCGCTTGAAGCATAAGAATGAAAAACCGGAGCAAGACATGTTCAACACTATCCTGATCGCCAATCGCGGAGAAATCGCGTGCCGGGTCGCCAGCACGGCGCGCCGCCTGGGCATACGCACGGTGGCCGTGCACTCGGACGCCGATGCCAACGCCAAACATGTGGCGCTGTGCGATGAGGCGCATGCGATCGGACCGGCGCCGGCACGCGACAGCTACCTGCAGATCGAGCGCATCATCGCGGCGGCCAAGGCCAGCGGCGCCCAGGCCGTGCATCCCGGCTATGGCTTCTTGTCCGAGAACGAAGCCTTCGCCAAGGCCTGCGCCGATGCCGGCCTGGTCTTCATCGGCCCGCCGGCCCAGGCCATCCATGCGATGGGTTCGAAATCGGCGGCCAAGTCCCTGATGGAGAAAGCCGGCGTGCCGCTGGTGCCCGGTTATCACGGCGACGAACAGGAGGCCGCCTTCCTGCAGCAGCAAGCCGACCTGATCGGCTATCCGGTCTTGCTGAAGGCCAGCGCCGGCGGTGGCGGCAAGGGCATGCGCATCGTCGATCAGTCGGCCGATTTCGCTGCTGCGCTGGCCTCGTGCAAGCGCGAAGCGGCCGCCAGTTTCGGCGACGACAAGGTGCTGGTCGAGAGATATCTGACCCGGCCGCGCCATATCGAGATCCAGGTCTTTGCCGATACCCATGGCCATTGCGTATACCTGTTCGAGCGCGATTGCTCGGTGCAGCGTCGGCACCAGAAAGTGCTGGAGGAGGCGCCGGCACCGGGCATGACGCCCGAACGTCGGCGCGCGATGGGCGAGGCGGCGGTGGCTGCGGCCCAGGCCGTCGGCTATGTCGGCGCCGGTACGGTCGAGTTCATCGTGAACGAAGACGGCACGTTCTATTTCATGGAAATGAACACGCGGCTGCAGGTCGAGCATCCGGTAACGGAGATGATCACCGGCACCGACCTGGTCGAATGGCAGCTGCGGGTCGCCGCCGGCGAGCGCCTGCCGCTGCTGCAAGAGCAGCTGCGCATTCAAGGGCATGCGATCGAGGCCCGCATCTATGCAGAAAACCCGGAAAAAGGCTTCCTGCCCTCGACCGGCATGCTGCAACACCTGCGGCTGCCGGCCGCCGTCGAATTCATGAATGGCGATGTGCGCATCGACGCCGGTGTGCGCGAAGGGGATGCGATCTCGCCGTATTACGACCCGATGATTGCCAAGCTGATCGTGCGTGGCGAGAACCGGGCGCAGGCGCTCGCGCGACTGTCGCAGGCGCTGGCGGCCTGCGAAGTGGTGGGCCCGTCCACCAACGTCGCATTCCTCGGCCGTCTGGTCACCGGCACCGCCTTTGCCAGCGCCGATCTCGACACCGGCCTGATCGAGCGTCACCACGACACCCTGTTCCCGCCGCAGCCGACCGTGCCGCTGGCCGCGATTGCGCTGGCAGTTGCGCAGTTGGGCGCAGCCGCCGCAGCGCCCGCCACCGACCCGTGGGCCGCCAACGATGGCTGGCGCATGAACGCCAGTTATACGCGCAGCCTGTCCTTCACGGATGAGCAGGGCGAGCAGCAAACGCTGAAACTGGGCTTGCGCTACCAGCGCAATGGCTGGCTGTTGACGCATGGCAGCGACGAAGCCTTGCTGCATGGTTTTGCCGCCAACGGCAGCGCGCAGCGCCTGATGCTGGATGAACAGCGGGTCGCCGGCCATGTCGTGCGCAGCGGTGATCATTTCCATGTGTTCGTCGATGGTCGCCATTGGCAGCTGCGCTGGAACGATGCGATCGCGCACGCGGGCGAGCAGGAGTCCGAGGGCGGCCGCCTGACCGCGCCGATGCCTGGCAAGATCGTCGCGCTGCTGGTCGAGGCCGGCGCAACGGTCGAGCAGGGCGCGCCGCTCCTGATCATGGAAGCGATGAAGATGGAACATACGATCAGTGCGCCTGCGCGCGGCAAGGTCGCCGAGTTGCTGTATGCGGTCGGCGACCAGGTGGCCGAAGGCGCACAATTGTTGTCCTTTACGCCGGAGGCAGCGTGATGACGACACGAGATGAGCCTGGCATGACGGAGGTTGCGTGATGCTTAACAGAGATACAGTCGGCACCGCCGGTACTTTAGGTACTTCAGGTACGGCGGGCCTGCCGGCATTCGTGAAAGTGGTCGAGGTCGGTCCGCGTGACGGGCTGCAGAACGAGAAAGACACCATCCCCGCCGAGGTCAAGGTGGCACTGGTCGACCGGCTGACCGCGGCGGGCTTTGCCAATATCGAGGCCGCCTCCTTCGTGTCGCCGAAATGGGTGCCGCAGATGGCGACCTCGACCGAGGTGATGGCAGCGATCACCCGCCGGCCCGGGACGATCTATTCGGCGCTGGTGCCGAACATGAAGGGTTTCGAGGCCGCGCTGGCCGCGAAGGCCGATGAAGTCGTGATCTTTGGCGCTGCCTCCGAAGCTTTTTCACAAAAGAATATCAATTGCAGCATCGAGGCATCGATCGCCCGCTTTGCCGACGTGGCCGCTGCGGCCAAGGCGCATGGCCTGCGCCTGCGCGGCAGCATCAGCTGCGCCCTCGGCTGCCCTTACCAGGGCGAGGTCGCGCCGGAAGCCGTGGCCGACGTAGTGCGGCGCCTGCGTGACCTTGGCTGCGACGAGATCGATATCGCCGACACCATCGGCGTGGGCACGGCCGGCAAGGTGCAGCAGGTGTTTGAGCATGTGTCGCGCGAATTCCCGATCAGCCAGCTGGCCGGCCATTTCCACGATACCTACGGCCAGGCACTGGCGAATATCCTGGCGGCGCTGCAAACGGGCGTGTCCATCTTCCATGCCTCGGTCGCAGGACTGGGCGGCTGCCCGTATGCGAAGGGGGCGACGGGCAACGTGGCCACGGAAGACGTGCTCTATCTGCTGCACGGACTCGGCTTGCGTACCGGCATCGATCTCGATGCGGTGGTCGATGCGGGCCAGTTCATCTCGGCCCATCTCGGGCGCAAGGCTGCCAGCCGCGCAGGCAATGCGATGGCGACGCGGCGGGCCAGTGAAGCGGCCGGCGCTTAAGAATGCGCCGACCGGATGACAGGAATTAAAGACGGCAAATGACGATTTCCTTCGACAACTTTGATCCGATCGCGCATGCGGGGCCGCTGCCCTCGCCCTGCACCGGCATCTGCCAGATGAACGCGCAAACCGGCTTGTGCAAGGGTTGCCTGCGCACCCTGGACGAGATCATCGACTGGGGTGTTGCGCCGGAATCGGAAAAACGGCAGATGTGGCTAGCGATTCTCGCGCGCCGTGCGGCGCAGTGACCACGCGCCGCCCACCCTGCCGAGCTTGCCGCACAATCCCGCCATGGCTTACCGACCCCAGTCCACCGTCAGCGGCCCGGCTTACAGTCCGTGGTTCAAGATGCTCGCCACGCTGTTCACGCTCGGACTGTGTGCCTATGGCATCAGTTTCGCGTTGCGCTTCCCCCTGGCGACCTGGGGCATTGGCGTGATTATCATGATGAGCGCGGCGCTGATGTTGCTGCTGCTGTCTTTTATCGGCTTTCTGCGCTCGACCACTACCATCAATGAGCAGGGCATCACCCAGAGCTGGGTCGTGACGCGCCAGGTCGACTGGCGCGATGTCCGCAGCGCCAAGCTGATCGGCGTGCCGCATGCGGGCTGGCTGTCGCCGCCGCGGCTGGTGGTGCGTACCGGCATCGCCTTCCACACCTTCAATGGCGGCACCGCCGAGCTGCTGGCCGAGTTCGCGCGCATTTCGCTGGCTTACGAAGCGAAACGGACGGACTGAGTTCATGACCGCATCCCCCCATGCGTCCCGTGCGGCGCCCGTCAGTCTGCCGCCGGGCATGCAGGTGCTGGAGCGCGGCTGGCTGTCGTCGAACAACATCCTGTTCCAGGATGAACAGCGCGCCGTCATCGTCGATACCGGCTATTGCGCGCATGCCGAGCAAACCCTGCAGCTGGTGCGCCATCTGCTGCAGGACAGGCCGCTGGATGCGATCTACAACACCCATCTGCATTCCGATCATTGCGGCGGCAACCGTATCTTGCAACAGCACTATCCGGCGCTGCGCACCCATGTCCCGGTCGCCGAGATGCCGCGCATCGCCAACTGGGACAGGATGAAGCTGAGCTTCGATGCCACCGGTCAGCAATGCGAAGCCTTCCGCGCCGATGCGGCGGTCAGTCCCGGTGATCGTCTGATATTGGGCGGCCTCGAGTGGGAAGCCTTGTATGCGCCCGGCCATCATCCCTATTCCTACCTGCTGTATCAGCGTGAGCAGCGCATCCTGATCTCGGCCGACGCGCTGTGGGAAAAAGGTTTTGGCGTGGTTTTCCCGGCGCTCGATGGCTATGGCGGCTTTGGCGAGGTGAGGGCGACGCTGGACATGATCGACGACCTGTCGCCGTCACTGGTGATTCCCGGCCACGGCAAGCCCTTTACCGATGTGAAGCAGGCGCTGAAGGAAGCCTATTCACGCGTGGCCTATCTGGAGGCCGACCCGGCGCGCAATGCGCAGAACGGCATCAAGGTCTTGCTGAAATTTTTGCTGATGGAGCGGCAGGCGATACCGCTGGCCGAGGTGCCGAAATTGCTCAAGGGCATACCGCTGGTAAAGGCGGCCAATCGCAACTTCATGAACTACGGCGACATCCATCTGGCGCACTGGGCCGTCACCCAGCTGCAGCGTGCCGGTGCGGCCCGTATCGACGGGCAACGTTTGGTCAATAGTGAATCCGGACATTGAAGCGAATCTTCGTCAGCACTTGTCTGACGCTTCTTTGGAGGCGGGTTCCTGGCACTTTCCAGGTTCCGCGGCATGGATGGCATCGCGCCGGGCTTTGAATATTTCTTCGATGCCGCGCTGTTCCCGCAGGTCGGTGTCTTGCTGGCCGGCCATCAGGTCGTCATAGGCTTGCCGCATTTCATCGCGCACCTCGCTTTCCTGGCTGTCGTCGGATTCGTCGCGCTCGTTGGGCAGGCGCGGCGTCACATCTTTGTGGCGCGGCCTTTGCGTGCTGACCTGGAAGGGCTCTTTGCCGGTATCCATGAGGCGCTTTCGGGGAGGGTTCCTGAAAGCGATTGGACAAGCGCCATCGAGACAAAATCCGTGCCGGCAGCCGCGGCAACGCCGACCCGCATGAAACGCCAGATGTGACGGATTCGCCGTATTTGCCGGATGCGTCGGATGCGTCGGATGCGCCCGGATGCGCCCGGATGCAACCGGCGCCCCTGGCGTACCTGACTTTATCCGCGCGGGTAGTGCGTCGCCGCCACGCGCTCGCGCGCGGCCACATATTCGCTGCGCAGCCGCTGCACGACTTCGGCCACGGTCGGCACGTCATGCATCAGGCCCACGCCCTGACCGGCACCCCAGATATCGCGCCAGGCTTTGGCGCTGCTGCTGGAAAAATTCATCGCTGATTTGTCGGCTTGCGGCAAATTGTCCGGATCGAGTCCGGCTTTCTCGATGGATTTTTTCAGGTAGTTGCCATGCACACCAGTGAACAGATTGGTGTAGACGACATCCGCCGCCGATGAATCGACGATGGCCTGCCGATAGCCTTCGCTGGTATTGGCCTCCTGGGTGGCCAGCCAGCGTGAGCCGATGTAAGCGAAATCCGCCCCCATCGCCTGGGCTGCCAGGATCGCATCGCCGCTGGCGATCGAGCCCGACAGCGCGATCGGGCCGTCGAAGAATTTGCGCACCTCGCCGACCAGCGCGAACGGCGACAGCCCGCCGGCATGGCCGCCGGCACCGGCCGCGACCAGGATCAGGCCATCGACGCCGGCTTCCAGTGCCTTTTTCGCATGGCGGATCGAGATCACATCATGCAGCACGATGCCGCCATAGCTGTGGATCGCATCCAGCATCTCCGGCGGCGGTGCGCGCAGCGATGAAATGATGATCGGTATCTTGTGCTTCACGCAGACCTCGACATCATGCGCGAGGCGATCATTTGACTGGTGGACGATCTGGTTGACGGCGATCGGGCCAATGATGGCATCCGGATGAGCGGCGCGGTGCGCTGCCAGCGCGTCCTGGATCTGCGTCAGCCACTGGTCCAGCACCTCGGCCGGGCGGGCATTCAACGCCGGGAAAGAACCGACGATGCCGGCCTTGCACTGCTCGATGACCAGTGCCGGGCAGCTGGCGATGAACAGTGGTGAACCGATGACGGGCAGGGCAAGGTGTTGCAGGACGGATGGCAAGGCCATGCGTGTCTCCGAGAGTCGTTATTGTCCGCAAGATTATAGGGGAGTGCCGCCCGGCATGCTCGGGCTCTGGCGGCTTGGGCGGCTTGGGTGACTGAAGGCGCGCAGGCCGGCGACCGATCGGTCGCCGGCACAGGCTTGCCCGTGTTTCCACTGCCCTTGCGGGCAGGGCCGCCTATTGACTGAGCGCAGGCAGCGCCGCCAGCTGTCGTACCCATTGCATGAAGCGGTTCATGCGCAAGGCGACCTCGGTCGGCGAATCCGGCTCGGGCAATCCGCAGTTGAAGTGCATGAACAGCGCGCGCGCCTCGGCATCCATCCCTTCCACCACCGCCTGCATCACGCTGGCGCGGCAGCCGCTGCTCTGGGTGCCCGGTTCGGTGCCCATGAAGCGGTAAGGCTGGTTCTTGTCTTTCCAGTCCCGGACGACGGACGCGGCCGATTGCTGCAGGCGCAGCGCCGGCACCGGCACCGTGATGTGCCATGCGTGCTCTTGCGGATACAAGTCATCATTTTCGCGCGGCGTCAGCCAGCGGATCGGCCATTCCCGTACCGCGCATTCCTCCGCTTGCAGTCGCCCGCCCGGGCGGATGTAGCGGGTGCCGATGTCGGTCGACGGGCGAGTACGGTCCGGCACCACCGACAGCGTATGGCCGATCCAGACATGGCCGAGGGCGACGCCGGTCAGCGGCATTACCTGGACCTTGCCAAACCGACCGGCCTGCGCCAGCAGCCTCGTCGCCGCCTCGCACAGTTCGGTGCCCGGCGCCGTCGGCGGCTGCGCGGCCACCTCGTCGATGGCCCGATGCAGCAGCATCAGGTTGGCCGGCGACAGCCGCAGCGGGTGGCCATGCTCGCCGAACATGCGGCGCGCCATCACTGCTTCGAGCAGGTCGCGCAGCACTTCGGCAAACAGGCGGCCGTCGGCATCATTGCTCAAGGCCGCCAGCGCCCGGTCGTCCAGCGTCAGGCGGTCGCCTGTCCAGTCGACGAGGCTGGCGCGCGAGCGCTGCCGGCCGGCGACCACCGCTGTCGGCCCCTCGGCCAGGCCAAGCGCACCGCACAAGTCCTCGCAGATCTCGGCAATCGCCGTCATCGTTTGCCCCGAGTGATGCCAGTGCTGCACCGCATGCGCCAGCGTGTGGCGGGCGAAGCGGGATTCGGCCGGATTCGGGAAGCGGCCCGGCTGCAATTTTTTTTCCGATGCCGCGACTTCATCGGTCACATGGTCAATCAGGTGCTTCCAGTCCTGCGGCATCATCAGCGTGCGCTGGCTTTTCATTGGCGGGCCATTTGCAAAGCCGAAGTCCTCGTACACCGCATCGGTCCAGACCGATTCGGTGGCCACGCCGTCGAACCCGGCCGCTTTCAGAAAATACGACAGCGATTGCAATTCCTCGGTGCTCAGGCCGGACAGGTGCATCGACAGCAGTTCGTTGAAAAAGCTGCGGCTTTCGAAGTCATCGTCCATGCGCGGGCAGACCGAGTCCACCAATGACTGCATCGCATCGCGCATCAGGTCGCTGTTGGCACGCACCCCCAAGGCCTCGCTGCCGGGCTTGGCCACGCGCAGCAATTCTTTCAGCGTCAGTGCCGTGTGATGCGCAGCGTCGAAGTAATAATTGCGCGCCTGGGTCGACGGCCAGTGCGGGGGCGGCTGGGTGGCAGACCGGGTCCGGCAGGCGGGTGCCAGCGTCGTGGGTGACAACAGCGTGGTCGTGACGCCCGTGGTCGGACGCAGCGTGCCAAGCACGCGGGATGAAATGGCGAGCATGTGAGACGTCTCCTTATCGTTGAGTGCAGCCAGTTGGCCTACCCCGTGGATCGGGGTGGAACTGAGTGCAGTCAGACGCAGGAGGGTTTGGGCGAGGCCTCAGCTCATGTTTGACGTGACGCAAATGCGCGACCAGAGCAGGGCGGGTATCGCGCTGTTATGAAGCTGTCTATGCGTGCAAGCTTGCTTGCAAGGCCATGCAATCAACAGCCTGAGCGAATGCCGGCTTAACCGCGCTTGCAACGCTTGCTGAGTTTACTGAGTTTGCTGAGTTTGCTGAGTTCGTTGTGCTTACGGATCGCTGAACTTACTGATAGCTGCGCGCGTCTTCGATCACCTTGCCATCATTCGGCAGGCTGCCGGCAGCCACCAGCTTGACTTCGCCGCGCAGCTTGGTGACGTCGCGGATCGAGGCAACGATGGCATCGATTTCGGCATTGGCCGACCCGACATCGGCAACTTCGCAGTGCAGGCTCATCATGTCATTCGCCATTTCACCGGTGATGACGAGCCTGGCCTTGCTGACCACCGGATGGCGGCGCACGATGTCGGCCACTTGCGAAGGGTGCACGAACATCGCGCGCACCTTGGTGGTCTGGTCGGCGCGGCCCATCCAGCCCTTGATGCGGGTATTAGTGCGCCCGCAGGGCGAAGTCTCGGCGAGGATCGCCGACATGTCACCGGTGGCGAAGCGCACCAGCGGGTAATCCGGATTGAAGGAAGTGATCACGATCTCGCCGACTTCGCCCGCCGGGACCGGGTCGCCGGTGCCGGGCCGCACGATTTCCAGCAACAGGGTCTCGTCGAGCACCATGCCCGGATTGACCTGACCGTCGCTGAGGGTTTCGTAGGCGATATTGCCGATGTCGGCCGAGCCGTAGGTCTGCAGCACCTGCGGCACGCCATGCTAGATCAGCCACTGGCGCAGCGAGGGCGGCAGCGCTTCGGCGCCGACCAGCGCCATCTGCAGCGACGAGATGTCCTCGCCCATCTCGTGCGCCTTCTCGATGATGATCTTCAGGAACGACGGCGTGCCCGCATACACCTTCGGGCGCAGCAGGTTCATCGCCTGGACTTGCATTTCTGTCTGGCCGGTGCCGGCCGGTATCACCGGGCAGCCCAGCTTGGCCGCACCGCCCTCGACCATCAGGCCGGCCGGCGTGAAGTGATAGGCGAAGCAGTTCTGGATCAGGTCGCCATTGCGCACGCCCAGCGCATGGAAGGCGCGCGCATAGCGCCAGTAATCGGCGCCGCGGCCTTCCGGATCAAAGATCGGGCCCGGCGACATGAAGATGCGCGAGAGCCCGCGGGTCGGCGTTGTTGTCAGGCCGCCGAACGGCAGGCTGGCTTGTTGCAAGGCCTTCAGATCGGACTTGCGCGTGACCGGCAGCTGCGCCAGCGCCGCGCGCGAGCTGATCTCGGCCGGCGTGACGTCCTTCAGGATCGCGGCCCAGCCGGCAGCCTGTCTGGCGCGCGCGATCAGCGCGGGCAGGTCGGACATCAGCGCTGCTTCGCGAGCAGCGGGGTCGCGCGATTCAAGGGTGTCGTACAGGTCGGCCATCATGGGTTCGAATGAAGTTGGGTTCGGCTGGCGGGCAAGGTGTGGCCGGCGTGCAGCGTGCGGCTGGTTGGCAAGGGGGTGGGCAAAGAGGTTGGCAAAAGGCGCGCACGGCGCTCAGGCCAGCCAGCGCTTGCGGCGGCGGTAGAACTTCATGTCGCGGAAGCTCTTGCGGCCCGCGCCGGAGACGCCGAGGTAGAACTCCTTCACGTCCTCGTTGGCGGCCAAGTCGGCGGCCGCGCCTTCCATCACCACGCGGCCGTTTTCGAGGATGTAGCCGAAGTCCGCATAGCGCAGGGCGATCGTCGTGTTCTGTTCGGCCAGCAGGAAAGACACCTGCTCGCGGCGGTTCAGGTCTTGCACGATGCCGAAAATCTCTTCGACGATCTGCGGCGCCAGGCCCATCGATGGCTCGTCGAGCAGGATCATCGATGGCTTGGCCATCAGCGCGCGACCGATCGCGCACATTTGCTGCTCGCCGCCCGAGGTGTAGCCGGCCATCGAGCTGCGGCGCTGCTTCAGGCGCGGGAAGTAGTGATAGACCTTCTCCAGCTCTTCCTTCAGGCCGGCACGGCTGAGCTTGCGGGTATAGGCGCCGGTCAGCAGGTTTTCCTCTATCGTCAGGTGGCCGAAGCAGTGCCGGCCTTCCATCACCTGCGACAGGCCGCGCACCACCAGCTCGTTGGGCGTGAGCTGGTCGATGCGCTCGCCATTGAATTCGACACTGCCCTTGGTCACGTCACCGCGCTCGCCGCGCAACAACGTCGAGATCGACTTCAGCGTGGTCGACTTGCCGGCGCCGTTGGCGCCCATCAGCGCGACGATTTTGCCGCGCGGGACATTCAGCGACACGCCTTTCAGCACCAGGATCACATGGTCGTAAATGACCTCGATGTTGTTGACGGCAAGGATGGAAGGGCTGGTCATGGGTGATTTGCTGGTCAATTACAGGGTAAGCCGCTGGACCCCGGCCTGCGCCGGGATCCCGTGTCGTGAACGTCTTTCGCGATTACTTCATGCAGGCCGGCGTGATGCCCTTTTCTTTCGCATAGGCCGCCGACGATTCCTCGAGCAGCTTGCGCACCAGCGCCTTGTCGCCGGTGATCCAGGTCTTCGACAGCGCGACCCACTTCTTGCCGTCCCACTGCACGACCTTCACTGCGCCCGAGCCTTCGTGGTCATCGCATGAGGTCTTGATCGGCGGGAACATGTCGGCCACGCCGAGTGCCTTCTGTCGCGCGTTATCGATGTTCAGGTTTTCCAGACCCCAGCGCACCTGCTCGCCGCTCAGCACCTTGCCCTTGCCGAACTTGCCCTGCGCATTGCGCATTGCCTCGACCATCATCACTGCCGCGACCAGGCCGCGCACATACATCACGTTGCCGACGCGATCGAGCTCCTTCAGGTTGCCCTGGCCGTTCTTGTACAGCTTGGTGCGGATTTCCTCGAGCAGCGGGAACTCGCCCGGCGTGGTGAAGCTCATTGTCGAGAAGCCCTTCGCCGCCTCGCCGGCCGGTTCCGTGTCTTCTTCGGAGCCGGCCCACCAGACGCCGAGGATCTTCTCGCGCGGGAAGCCGTTGCGCTGCGCGGTCTTCAGGCCCACCGCGCTCATGACGCCGAAGGTCCACATGATCACGTAATCCGGATTGGCCTGACGGATCTGCAGCCACTGCGACTGCTGTTCGCTGCCCGGCGGCGTGATCGGGATCTTGATCAGCTCGAAGCCCCATTTCGCAGCTTCGGCTTCCAGCACCGGCAGCGGCTCCT
>JACCDG011544213.1_pt1 | contig 13123 bp, 16 predicted proteins | sample 7442471 | NCBI WGS metagenome assembly JACCDG01 (sample SAMN15323444, study PRJNA562643) | freshwater metagenome | isolation source: river surface water | place: USA:Blue River Watershed | collected 2017-08-17 | reverse complement strand
TATAATGGGCGCAGAGCAGTAGAACGTTTGGAAACTGCAATGCACGAAGATTATGCCAATTGGGCCATAGAGCAATTTGACGAATACTGGATGGAAAATCAATTTGAATTAGTTTACGAGTATCTAAGACTCAATGCCAATGCACAGGACATTGTGGAAATACTTGAACTAGACGGTGGTGAAGCAGAAGAAGTACTGGAAAACGATCCCACCAAGCAAGACTATCAGCGAGCCGCAGAAAAAGTAATTGAAGAGTCTAATTCATCTGCTTGGTACGATGATGCCAGAGACGAATCACAAAGCGAATATGTAGGCGATAGAGGTCAAGAGTCAGAGTGGCTTTCAAGCGAAGGTCTAGAGACCATGCAAGATGTCATGCATAGATACGACAACATAGTCGAATGGCCCCACTGGCGCAGTCTGAATACAGGTGGCGAACAAAGTATTAGTGATGTAGCAGATAATTTTGAAAATGCCATTGGCAGACGAGTTAAAGGCAGTTCAGGATATCACAGCGGCAGCGTAGGTAGACAAACTACAGGCTCAGACTATTATATTGTAGAGCCTGATGGTAGCTTAGAACCTGACGATAGTACAGATGCAGGATTAGAATTTGTTAGTCCGCCGTTGGCATTAGACGAAATGTTCAAAGACTTAGATCAAGTCAAAAAGTGGGCTGATGCCGAAGGGTGTTATACTAATGATAGTACAGGCTTACACATTAACGTCAGTGTTCCAGGCTACGATTTAAATAATCTAGACTATGTAAAACTGGCATTGTTGCTAGGTGACAAGTATGTACTAGATCAATTCGAACGAGCTGGCAATACTTACTGTAAGAGTGCAATGGACGAAGTTAAAAAGCGTGTTCAACAACGTCCCGAAGATGCTGGCGCATTATTGCAATCAATGAAGAATGGGCTTAATAAGTTAGCCAGCAAAGCAATTCACAGCGGCGTTACTAGCAAGTACACTAGTATCAATACCAAAGACAATCGTATTGAATTTCGTAGTCCCGGGGGCGATTGGTTAAGTGATGCGTACTTTCCGAAGATCAAACCTACACTACTACGCTTTGTAGTAGCCATGGATGCTGCTGTAGATCCCGAAAAATATCGTCAAGAGTATCTTAAAAAGTTATATAACTTACTACAACCTAAAAGCAAAGAAGATACACTAAGTTATTTTGCTAAATTTGCCGCAGGCGAGATGCCCAAAGCTGCATTGAAGAGTTTTGTTCGACAAGCGCAATTAGAACGTAAGATTGCCAAGGATCCGCTAGGCGGTCAATCCTGGTGGTGGAATGTTCCTTACAATGGACAGCGTATGGAAGTTGTGGCTAAGAACAAAGCCGAGGCTAAGTTAGCGGCTGCAAGAGAATGGGGATTGACTGATTCCCAAGCCGCAAATATTAGTACGGTAGATATCAGACCTATCCGACCATATGATGATAGTCCTGTTAGAGCCACAGTAGGAGAACCGCAACCAGTGGGGCGCGGCAACTTTAATACTCCATCACAAACAGACTACGAAAATCGTCTAGGGTGGCCTGACCAAACAGGCGATGCAAACTATGAAATTGTAAGTCGTAGCAATGGTCGTAGACAAATGGTGTTTATTGCCAATACTGATCAAGACGCTAACAGAAAATACACACAATGGTTAGATATCAACGGTCTCCCACATGATACTGAAAACTATGGCTATCGTGCGATTTCGCAAACAGCCAGACAACAAGGCCCGGCAATAGGCAGTCGAGAAACTAATCCGGAAGGTTCTTTTATTCTTGCTCGACGAGGGGAAAACCCCCCAGTTCCGTTGTTTAGATTCAATGCAGCCAGTGCTGACGATGCTAACAATGTGTTAGCACAATGGCAACAAGAGCACCCTGGTGACGATGTGGATATTCATTACGATCCGCAAATGACTCGCGGACAACCTCCGATCCCCGGTAGTACCTTGGATCGACAGCGTCAACGTGCGGCACAACAACAATCCAGCAGTGGCACAGAATACATTATCTTCAAGATCAGCGATCGCAGCCAACTCACAGGATTTAGGGCAGCCAACCAAGCTGCTGCCGAACAAGAAGCTGAATCTATCCTGCGAGACTTAGGATTAGATCCTAACCTTTACGATGTTCGTCTAAGACATCCAGCACAAGAGATTCCAGAAGTGCCTTTAGATATAGAAATAGCACCGCAACGAACACCGCCAAGGCCTTTGGGCGCTGGGCGCGAACTTGTTGGTTGGTCAGTGAGACTACCCAATGGTCGAGAAGTTACACAGATTCACGGCATAGGCAACAACCAAGGTGACGCTAACCGAATCGCAGCCCAATGGTTGAGAGATAATGGCATGGGCGTGAGCGGAGAAGGATACGAAGTTGTACCCTTGTGGAGAGACGCTTAATCAGTTAAACTCTATCTAATAAATATATCTATGAAGTTATACGATCTTTTCACCGAGTCCACAATAGACGAAGTTGCTATGAATCCAAGTGCATTTGCCGGCGCGGTCGAGCAAGGCCAAACAAAGGGTGTATTAGTTGGGTTTGAATTTGAAGTTCTTGTCCCTGCTACATCTATGGGCAAGGGCGGAAAAGTAATAGATCAACGCAAAGTGCAAGATATTTTTTCATCTAGTGATTTTTGGACTGAAAGAGACTTTACCGGTGAAAGTGGTCTTCAAGATTTTAACAGAATGTTCAAACTCAGACCCGGAATTAAAACTAACTATGAATCCATTGAGGCCGCAGCTGATGCACTAATAGACAGAAAAATCAAAACTATTAGATCTCTTTTTGATCAAGTGCCTGAAGAGCTCAGAAAATTATTAATTCCCAAAGTTAAGCGCGGATTTAATATAGACTTTAAAGAGAACACACCTTCGTCCATACTAAAATTTGGAAGAGGTTTGGGATCCGAGCTAAGTTACTATAGTCGATACACCCCAAAGTACAGACCATTACAAAGAGTAGCAGAACAATTATATAGAGAGGGCGGCTATCCGGAATGGGGTAATGTATTCACTGAATACTTGGGAAAATGGTACGACGATAGTATGTTTACTCGTTTGTTTGATTATGATCCTGCCGTAGTTTATAAACAATTAGAGTTGTCGGACTACGAAGATGACTTTGATGAATACGAAGACTACGATTACGACTATGTCGGAGCTTCTAAATTATTAAAACCCGCAGTTAAAAAAGCCTTTGGCCGGACTGTTAGAGTGTTCAGTGACTATCACGAAAAAGATAAAAATCTTAAAGACTGGTACATAGAGCCCGATGGCAGTTTAAGTCCCGAAGAAGGCGATGGCGCGGCAGAAATTGTTAGTCCGCCAATGGGTGCCAGTGAAGCCATGACAGCATTGAAGAATTTCTATGGCATGGCACAACAATTAAAATTGTATACCAACAACAGTACCGGTATTCACATCAATATAAGCATCCCGGAAAAATTAGATATACTTAAGTTGGCTGTATTCTTAGGCGATCAATATGTTCTAAAACAGTTTAATCGTTTGGATAGCAGATATGCTGTTAGTTCTGAAAAACAATTACAACAAACTCTAAGCAGAGCCAACCAAGATCAAAAATCAAAGCTTGCTTTCCTACAAAGAATGGCCGATGATGCTACCCACTCGCATACCGCCAGTATCAGCAACAACGGCAAATATATTAGCTTTAGACACGCAGGTGGTGACTACTTGGCAGACTATGCCAAGATAGCAAATACAGTAGGTCGTTTTATTCGTGCAATGATCATAGCCGCAGACCCCAATGCCTATGCTAAAGAGTATCAGACTAAGTTAGCAAAGATATCACAACCTGCGGCACCTGCCGAGTCAAATTTATCAACCTATCTTAGAACTAAAGGCTTGCCAGTGTTCAAGATTGAATTAATGTCTACCGGAAGGTCAAAACTTAGTACGCTAATTCATTCACTGCAATTGGGATTGCAACAATATCAAATTCATAGTACACAAACCAACAGCGGCGAAGCCAAACAACTGATAGTTAATGCTATGCAACATCCCGAAAGAAAAGCGCAGGCACAACAATTACCAGAACAAAACTTTATCACTGTGACATTAGCGCCAACTAACGAAGCACAAATTAAAGATGTCATGGAATTCTCCAACAGAGGAGTACAACGTTTATACAATAGTAGAAGTGGATATATCGGGTTCGCTTTACTGCAAAAATCCATACTCCCAGCAACTGATCCTTACACAGTTCAGGCACTCAAGCAAATACTGCAATCTCGCTTCAGAAAGTAAACTAAGGTATTACTTTTCTTTTTGGTTGACAATTAATTAAAATTCGGCTATAATTAGTGCTGTTTTAATACAGTTGGAGAATATCAATGAGTGAGTATGCAGCCAAAATTAATGCTGAGTATCGCCACAGCGAGAGTCATTTCGTAAGCCTTCGTGAGCGCCTTCAAGAAAGCCTACAAGGTAGCAACGAGTTTGCACTGTCTGCGATGATCAGTGAATTCAAACGCCGTTTTAAAAAGTGGACTAAATTTGAAGACATGGCATTGTGTAAAGCAATTATGGTGCCCATGGATAAAATTCTTATCGACACCACGATGCAACGTGCCGTTAACTTCCTACACATTTTGAACATCCTTAACTGTTTCAAAGAAACAATGGTTATGGCCATTCAGGTATATGAAGATCCAGAACGCCCTGGCTATTATATTGCATGGGACGGGCAACATACTGCTATTGCTCTATACATCTTGGCCACAAAAGTTTTTGGACAACGTGTTGCAGAATTGATGGTGCCTGTGGTTATCTACAGTGTCAAGCAAAAAGCAGAAATTCGTCGTAACTTTATTTTGCTTAACGGTGAAGCAAAGTCTATGCTAGACTTTATTGACTTGTGGCGCCAAATGATTTGTGGTGTTCTTATCGACGGCGCAGAAGATCCTATTTGGGTGCAAGCTTCTGAAAAGCAAGCTCATTTTGAACGTGCAGGCTTGTTTGCTACTGACAAGAAGTTTGGTGACCACGATCAACCTGGTGCGTTTACTTTGCTTGCAGACACTATCTGTAGCAAGAGCGACAAGACTCTCAAGCATCCAGAAGTTACTCGTATGTTCTGTGACTACTGGATTGCAATGAAGGCACTGACTGGCGAAGATCGTGCAGTGGATGCTAAAGAAGCTCGCCAGTTGTACGAGTATTTTGATCACTGTTACACTCAAGATATCACGGTAGACGAAAACTACATTATTGAATTTGTGCAGTTTTGCAAAGACTACTTTGAGTGTGATTGGAACGCTAAAGGGGCATTCTGGGACAAGGTTGAGCAAGCATACGACAATTGGTACATTAAATCTAACCCCGACGGTGATATCGATCCTAAAACTGGCGATATTAAAATTCGCGGATTCTCTAAGGAGTTTAGCTGTGGTGGTCCGTTCTTGTTGGCGCAGTTGCGTAAAAGCACTACGTTGAAAGTTCCTACCTTTGACAGTTCTTTTACTCCTGCTAAGAAGGACTTGTGGTAAAATGGCAAAGATTCGTAACCCCGACAATGATCGTGTAAAAAGCGGTGCGGCTCTTCATGAGCAGTACAAGTACAAACCTATTTGTAAATTGAAAGACTGTTGCGAATCTTTAACCATCTTCGAAGGCCCGGGCAGTGATAGCTACTGTCGAGAACATCAATTGATGCTTACAGAATACGGCGGAATGGGTAAGGCAGATCGTCCTCACACATTCTATCGCGACTGGATTTGTAGCAAGTGTGGATATGACGCCCGGTTGGATCCCGAAATACTTGCTATTGAAGATCCGTGGGATCAGTTGTTGGTAATGCGAGGTGTCATGCACGGAGACCACATTGTTCGTAAAAGTGATGGTGGCGAGGATACTGCTGACAACATCAATAGCCTTTGCTGTCGATGCCATATGATCAAGACTTATAAAGAAAAGGACTACCTAAAAGGCAATGCGGTAGAATAAATACTATTATGAAAATTAATGAAGTTAAAGTTTCCAGCACCAAGTCTTTGTTTGAAGAATTGGATAAGAATAACAACACTGGTTTTCTGACAGAAGACTTGGTTAAGGTAGTGCAAGCACACCAGACCAATGAATGGTCAGAACCAATGACAGCAGAACAATTATTGGAGAGCTTGAAGTGAGCGTCCAGTTTTTGATGTGCCCGTTATTTCGAAGGACCTACGACGAAAAAGTCAAATCTATCCCCGGACTAGCTTCTAAGTTTGCTGACTTTGTTGGCAGTAAGACTGGCAATCCAATACAACCATTCGGCAAAAACGATACTAGACTAGTTGCTGATGCTCCGTTGGGCAGGGCAGTTCCTGGAATTAGACATGCACACCTAACACAGGACCTTTCTGTATTTTATACCGTAAGCGGTAGGGATCCTACTTTGTTTAATTTGTATGGTATTTTTAGCCACAAAGACAGCGGCACTGGAAATAACCAAAATGTTAAGATCCAAAAAAGTTTGGGTCAACAGCTAGCAAATCAGCAGTTTACAAAGTAATACCCAAGTATTACAAAAACCCTACAGAAATGTAGGGTATTTTTTTGGTTGCTCGAAATTGGGTATTTTGCTATAATACTTGTATTGTAGTTAAAAAGGAATTCGAAATGAGCGCAACGCTAACTGGTCTCACTACTAAAGAAATCCAGCAAGTTCGTATGTATGGTTGCACTGAAGCCAAGCTTCGTGAAAGCATCGAGTCCAGCATTACTTTCAAGTTCTCGGGTCCTGCAATGATTGCCGCAAGCATCATGAGCGATGCACAAGAAATGTTGTCGTTTGGCGGTCAAAGCGAAAACAGTCGTGACCATGTTCGCCAAATGCTTAACCAAGCCAAATGGGTTCTGTTTACCTATGTGATGCCCCAGGACTAAAATGAAAGTGAACGACCTACTACAATGGGCAGGCGCTGGATTTATAATTCTTGGGCACACCTTGAATTCTATTGGGCCTTCTGTTTATCCTTGGAATATTGTGGTCTTTGCTTTAGGCACCATTTTGTTTTTGGTCTGGGCAATTCGTGTTGCAAATAAGCCACAGGCAGTAGTTAATCTGGTATCCTTGGCCATTGGAATTTTTGGGCTTGCAAAGGCTTTTGGTTGACGAATAATCCAAAATTTGTTATAATTAATTTTTAAGCACAAAAGGACACTGAAATGAAAAACGGTTTTGTTACTTCTAAGGGCGGCACTGTTACTTTTACCCAAACTGGTCTGGTCCACAAAGCTGTGCAAGGTGCGTATTCCGGACGTTTGGCAGAAATTAATACTAATGTAGTAGTTGCTGATGCCCCGAAACGTGGTCGTGGACGCCCTAAAAAGAATGCCTAATTTGGTTGACGAATATTCGAATTGATTGTATAATACATTTATCGTAACGCAAAAAGGAGTTTGAAATGGGTACACGTAGTCGCATTGGTGTTATGCATGGTGACAAGTGCAAGAGCGTTTACTGCCACTGGGATGGCTACCTCGAGCACAATGGCAAGATACTGTTTGAGAACTATGACAGCGCCAAAGCTAACCACCTTGTTGCACTGGGTGACTTGAGCTCGCTGGGCAAACTGATTGGCGAGAAGCATGCCTTCAGTCAGTTTGTAGTACGAAACTCAGAATTGAGCGACGAAGAAAACGATCGTCTCGAAGCAGAAGCCAAAGCGTCTTACGAAGCCGCACATGAAGCAGGTTGGACTACATTTTACGGTCGTGACCGCGGCGAAAAAGGTACTGAGTTCCAAGTCGACGAAACCTTTGAAGACTTCCTGAAACGTGCCGATGATTGCTGTGCTGAATATTACTACATCATGAAAGATGGTGTATGGTATTGCGGTAGCACTTATAAGTCCGATGTCAATTTGGGCTATAAACTGGTTCCGCTCACCGAAGCTTTGTCTAACCTTAAGGAGAATGCATAATGCAATTTCGCGTAACTTTTGATATCCTCACCGAGAGTCGTACTGATACTTTTTTGGGCTCTAGTCGTTCCGACCTTCAGAATCTGACCGCTGTGGTAGAAGCGTTCAATACCACACAAGCACAAAACATGGTTGAATCCATGTACGGCGGTCGCCAAAATGTCGTAGTCAAATCTGTGTACCAGGAATATTGATATTTTGGCAAACCAAATTCAAAAAGTAGTTGACAACAATTCGAAGTTCAGCTATAATTTGAATATGTTAACAAATGGATGTTAACATTGTTTTCAACTAACTTGTTTTTTCTAGGAGATTTTTATGTTTAAAGTTGCTGGTCTTTCTGTTCTTAAAGGTGAAGCTAAGGTTCGTTTCGCCAATGACATGACCCGTGTTAAGGTCTTGGCTAAGAATGGTCACACTGATATTGAGCTTCGTGAACTGCCCGAAGCTATGGATAAGCCCGCTGTGGTCACTTATCTGAAGTCCACTGAGCTCTATGCAGACGCTCGGTATACTGCCGCTATTGATGCCGCAGATGCAAAATACAATGCGGCTAAGACTGTCAAAGTCAGTAAGCCTGCTAAAGCAGAGAAGCCTAGCATTGACGCTATCAAAGCTCGTGCTAAGAAGTCCGAGGCACAGGCTATCGTTGACGCTGTTGCAGAGTAATTCTGTGCAAGTGTGTCACAAAGGCCCTAAGGGGCCTTTTTTATTGACTAAAATTTGCAGTTTCTGCAAGTGTGCGGAATTGGTCGGGCAAGGTAGTAAAATCCACAGTTAAGGTTTTCCGGGTATCGGTCATGTTTTGCACGTCATGGATTATTCGACTGTTAAACAAAATCCAAGTATTGGCGGGCAATATGCAACGATGCAGTTCTTCTAATTTAGCGTAGTCATCGTAGACTTTGAATACATCTTGCCATAAAGGCATGCCTGGCTCTTTATACCAAACTGTTTCCACATTGTTGCCCCCGGGTTCAAAAACATAAAATAAATGCCACTTACGTAGTCGGTCGGTGTGTGGTCCTGTGCTCGACCCCCGTTCGATAATCTGCGCACTAATTTCATCAAACTGGTCTGTAATATTTTCCCTTACCCAGTCGTAAACATTTTCTAGCTTATAACGAGTTAGGAAACCATTATGGTATTCTTTTCCATGATCCTTAAGAATTCGATCTGTTGTTTTGTTAATAACAGGTTTGTTTTCGTAATCCAAGCATGCATGCTTGATATTTTCTGGGATGGGCGTTAGGTCTAGTGGTATCCAGTAAAAGTTATACATAGTATTTGACGTAGATATTTATAGACTAGTATAATAGATAATAAATATTTTTGCAACGCCGGGTTCTTCCGACGTCGGACTTTTAAATGACGCCTAAGGTAGCGAAACCTTTTTACTAGCGTGTTACGCCTAGAACGCCATCCGTGAGTAGAGTTCTTCTACTAGCAAAATAATTTCTTTATTTTGAACAACTATGAAAAAACTATTTTCTATTCTATTGATTTCTTTATCCAGTCTAGCCATGGCTAAAGAAAATTTAAAAATCATTGTACCCTTTGCCGCAGGTGGCAATACTGATGTTACTGCAAGACTCTATGCAAAAGAGTTAGCCAATCACAATATTGATGCAGTAGTAGTTAATCGTCCCGGAGTAGAAGGTCGGGCCGCAGTAACAGAATTTATATCTACGTCTCCAGAAAAATCATTGTTATTTGGTGGCAATGGGAGCATAGTATATCCCAGTCTAGAAAGTGAAGAATACTATGCTGGCATTAAACGATTAGAACCAGTAATGCAGGCTGCGGTGTTCGGGCAAATTTTACTTACAAAAAAAGATAGTCCTATTAAAACACTGGATCAACTAATGCAAGCAGCCAAGACTAGGACTGTTAGTATCGGTATAGGCACATCGGTGGCTAAATCATTGGTAAACGATTTATTTAAAGGCAACCCTAATATAATCCCGGTGCCCTACAGCGGAGATAATCCTACAATATTGGCTTTGTATAGCAACACCGTAGATGCAGCCTTTGCTACATTCTTGTACGGACCAAAAGTCGTCGCAGGAGAATTCAATGGTCTTGCAGTTTCAACCGACACTGGTATATTTGGTATTAAAACTTTTAAAGAGCAAGGCATTAATGTACACAGAGATCAATGGATTGGATTCTTTGCACCCCCTGGTACCGATTCGACCACAGTAAAGAGATATTACGAGATACTGGAAAAGGTCCGTCAGACCCCCGAAGTTCAAGAAGCTGTTCGTAATCAACTCCATTCAATGGTTGCCCGCAGACAGACTCCAGAAGAATTTTCCGCAAATATTGAAAAAGAGTACAGAAGACTGTTAAAATTGCGTTAATGATAAACGAACTATATTATCAAGTAGGTCCCTATAAGACCTACAGCAAAATTGACGCATTCCGTCTAGCGGCAGGCGACTCCAAAAAAATACATTTTAATTTCATGGAGTCGTCGTTCATGGGATTGTCTTGGAACAGACCACAAGAAACTTGGGACGAGTTGCTCAAGCAACGATGCCAACAACTAAGAGATACCTACGGATACATTTGTTTGTGGTTTAGTGGTGGTTGGGATAGCAAGACAGTGCTGGATACTTTTGCAAAGAATAATATTCCTATAGAAGAAATAGCAATATACACACGAAGTTATATCGATGATCCAGAACCAGAAGCCGCAAAAATTTACGCAGAGCAGGTAATTAAAAATTATTTGCCCAATACACGACTAACAGTAGTACCAATGAGTCATCGTCATAATGAACACATATACGAAAAATACGGCGACGAATGGGTATTCACCCCAGGGAACAATTTGATGTTTCCTAAAACTCATAGATATTTTATCCAGCACGAATTAAAAGAAACTGAATCCCACAGATTCGACGGTCTCAAAAAAGTTAACATCTATGCCCATGACAAACCTAGAGTTATGCTATCGGACAACAAATGGTATTGTTTTGCTAGCGACACGTCAATGACGGGATATATGGGCGCAGATGTTGAAATGTTTTTTGTAACTAAAAATTTTCCAGAACTGCACGTATGCCAAACACACATGGCTATAGATTATTTTGAAGCAAAGATGTTGGTCATGGGCAAAGTTGATAAAGATCTAAGCCATTTAATTCAAGGCAACCAAGTAACGGACTTAGATTATGAATGTTGGAATATTGCATTAGGTCGAACTTGCGTCAACAATTTAAGTGCAAGATTCGGATGGTTGAAATCTACAACTCATCAACATCCTTTAAGCGTAGAAAGTAGAAAGCTTTTAGATCACGCAGGCAAAGTCAACACAAACGCTTATAACATTTATCTTAAAGGTCTTAAACTAGTAGAAGAAATTACAGGTTTATCCATGCCTGAAAAAAGCCAAGCAGCTTGGTTGCCTTCTATAATAAGTCATCAATATTATGTTCGAGATTTAAATCCAAACTTGTTGACTTTACCTGGTGTATAAATATATACTGTAAGTTATTGCTGTCTAAAGCAAACAAGTGTTCTGGACGAACAGGGTGCTTAACCGTATCAGGCCATGCACCATCCTTTAGAAGTTTTTAACAAACCTTTAATAAGTGCTCTGACATTATCACTACCTGAAATCTGACCGAACTCAGTTTTAGTCATATTTTTTATTTCCCCGGTTGAAAGATTCTTAAAGGAATATAAAGTAGGATCATACCTTGAATGTTTTGATCCTTTGCGACCCATTTTCTTTCTTGTGGAATCATTATGCGTTCTCCCAAACATAGGATTATTGGCACCACTTCTATCGTTTTCTTGATGCCATTCTATTTTACGCTGTCTCATTGATTCTAATTTAATTGGATCCCATACTTTACCGATAGTTCCTTCTCCACCGTCAGTCTTGTTATGTAGAATACCAGTATTTGTGTTCTTACGGCCGTACCAACTAATCATTCTACGCTCAATCGCAAGAGCACCTAACTCGGTTAAATTTTGTTCAAGTATTACAATCTTAGTTAAATCATTTGGAACCGAAACTGAGTGGTCTTTGTTCCAAGCACGATTGCCTATGCCTTTTCCAATGTAGTAAGGGGTATTGTTTGATTTGCGAATGTATGCGTAAACATAAAACCCGTTAGGCAAATGTTTGGGTGAATAAATATTCATGCTGGTTGCTCCTAATAGCACTAGAGTAGTTGGGAATTCCACTTCCGCGAACTACACTATTATTTATACCAAAATGATTGTGTTTACGCATTGTTCTGTTATAATAAATACTTGATTGCTGTAAACCCCGAAAGGGAAGAGGCGAAGAGAAAATTGTCTTGGACCCGGGTTCGACCCCCGGCATCTCCACCTAAGTGTATTAGGTATATTTAGGTGGGGATGAAATTGGTTTCGACAGGGCAAAGAGTAACAGAGTGGACAGCACGTTAGATGACGAACGTAAATCGCATAAATCTAGTAAATGCAAAAGCATCTACAAATGGTAGCTTCAAGTTCAGCGGAAAAGGCGTAAAGCTAGCTTCTGCTCGTCGTGAGGCTGTATTGGCCTAATAGTGCCAAACCCGGGGTAGGACTTACCTTGTAACCAAAACAACCAAAAAGGTTGCTCAGGCAACCTTTTTTCTTTATAATAGAACTATTGCGTCTGTAGCTAATTGGAACAGCAGGAGCTTCTAAAACTCACGACGAGCGGGTTCGATTCCCGCCAGACGCACCATTTAAATATATCATTATGAAAACAATTCTAATCGCAAGTGTGGCTCTAAGTGCAGGCCTGGCAAATGCACAAGTTAATAACTGGACCAACGCAAGTGGTGACGCTTGGCGTAACGCATCGGGACATTGCTGGCGTAACTCTAGCTGGACTCCGGCCACTGCTCACAAAGACTGCGACGGTGCATTGAAAGAAGAAAAGGTTGTTGTCGCCGCGGGCAAGGTTGTTGTCGACACTTCAAAGCCTACTACATATTTGGCACAACGAGCACCTATCGAACCAAAGATTGTTAAGAATACTTACTCGGCCGATACACTATTTGACTTTGACAAGAGTGTACTCAAGCCTGAAGGTAAGAAGGCATTAGACGAACTTGTCGAGAAAATTCGCAACATTAATCTTGAAGTTATCATTGCTGTTGGTCACACCGACAGTATTGGTACAGATGCTTACAATATCAAATTAG
>JACCDG010652230.1_pt1 | contig 13125 bp, 39 predicted proteins | sample 7442471 | NCBI WGS metagenome assembly JACCDG01 (sample SAMN15323444, study PRJNA562643) | freshwater metagenome | isolation source: river surface water | place: USA:Blue River Watershed | collected 2017-08-17 | reverse complement strand
GGATTCTCAGAGAGTGGGATTGTAGCAATTTAGAGCAAGCAATAGAGTTAGCTAAAAAAGACCAGCAATTGCATTATGCTTTGAGAGAAGCAGGAATTAAATTTTAATTATGTCCAACGAACAAAACACAGTTCTTTATACCGCAAGACGTAATCGACTTAATGAAGGCTTACGCACTATATCAGAATGGTGTACTAAGAGAGCAGAAGGCGATTATGATGAAAGCACAACTATAACTATGCTTTTGAGAAAAGTAAATGAACTGCCAGATCAGGTAGACAAAGCTGGATGGAGAGCATTAGCCGAATTTGATAAAAATGAAAATAACAAAGAAACAAATTAATGCCGCTCTTGCTCTTGCAGATGGCACTGAGACCGATGAGCAATTAGCATTGTGTGAAGCTGCAAGCAATGATGATGTTATTCCTGCATATGACGGTTGCATCAATATTCTTGCCGCAGCATACCGCGAACTACTAGAGAAGAATCGAGAACAAAAGAAATACATCTTAGAACTAGTAGAAGAACTAGATGGATGGACATCACCCGACTGATATGAATGCGCAAGAATCTTTATTAAAAGAACTTATTTATAAAGCAAAAGAACAAAAAAGAAATGTTCGGTATAGACTCTTCGATTTGAAAGGTGATTATGTTAGACCTCCAAGCAGAGGAACTTTATTACCAAATGGATTAAAGTGTTTGAGGTGGCATTTTTATACAATGTCAAAACAAAAATTAAAGAAAATTCAAGACCAAGTTACTTGGGTAGCATCACAAAAACAATAATATGAAACTAATCAAAGCAGGAAAGAAGCTCAAAAGAATCTGGCGCGGAACTTGTCGAAACTGCGAATCAGAGTTTGAAGATACCGAAGAAAATGTGAGACGTGGAAAGGTCGAAAGTTGCATTCGCGAACGAGAAGAATTTGCGCATCGTGATTGTCCAGAGTGTGGTCGTAAAGCGGGAGGGGCAGTTATTCTTTATCCTATTGAATTTTAATAAACAAGTGTGTGGTGTAGTGGTAGCACAGCCCAAGCAAAGGGCTTCTTGTCCGATAGGATAGGTGGTATTTCATCGAGGCGCAGGTTCGATTCCTGACACACTTACAATTTTCTTCTTGACAAGACTCCAACAATATGATTTAATTCTCCCGCACCCAATAATAAACAATATGACAATCGCACAACAATTAAAAATCAAATCGTTCCCATTTATCATCAAAAACTCAGACGGCAAGCTAATCTACTTTGAACAATCAAGTGGTGAGTGGACTCGTAATGAATATGATGACAAAGGTCGAGTAGTTTATTATGAAAACTCTAGTGGTTTTTGGCACAAGTATGTTCATGACGACGATGGCAATGTTATCTTCCAAACGAATTCTTCAGGATATTGGGCTAAAAATGAATATGGCATCGACGGAGCCGTATTGTATCATGAAGACTCTAAGAATGGGGTTTATCTCGATTTCAGATCTAAATCAGAAGTCCAGAAAGCAATTGAACTCTTGACAAAAGAAGGATTGCTTGTAGATGGAAAAATCCTCAAAGCATAAAAATAAACATTATGATCAAATTCATTGTAGCAGAAGAAAAACAAGAAAAGAAATTAACTCTTCGTGATGTAAAAGAAAATCAGTTCTTTGTTGATGACAAAGGCAGATTGTGTCAAAAGGTGGGCGCTGACTGCTACAATACCATAACTGATGCCATGGGAATACCATTCGCCTATGAAGTATTTTGTAAGAGTGAGTGTCTCATTGAGCGCATTCTCCCTAAAGTCACACGCATCGAATTCTAAACGAACCTCAATATAATAAGTGTATGATCAAATTCATTGTAGCAGAAGAAAAACAAGAAAAGCAATTAACTCTTGATGATGTAAAGGAAGATCAATTCTTTGTTAATGACGAAGGCAGATTGTGTCAAAAGGTGGACGAGGATAGCTATAATACCATAGCAGATTACAGTGGAGAGCCAATAGCTTGCGAAACATACTTCTGTGCTTCTGACACGCCTATTAAACGTGTTCTCCCAAAAGTCACGCGCATCGAATTCTAAACAAATCTCAGTATGACAACCACAATCAAAATCGTCAAAGGCACAGGTGGTGCAGAGACAGACTATTTTCGTGATAAACTTATCAACATGTATGAGCGATGGGCAATGAAAAATGGTTGCTCATCCCTAATCAACGAAGATACAATCACAATCGTCGGTGAAGGCTCCGATGCATTGACACAAGAACACGGTGTTCATCGCTTTTGTTTTATCAGTCCTTATGATCCTCAAGGTCGAAGACATACTGTATTTGCAAAAGTGCTTGTGAACATGTTTGAAGATAATCTTTCTTGGACGGATGATCGTGTGAGAAACTATATGATGAATCCAGTGCAGCTTGTGCGAAACACAAAGACTGATAAAAAAGTCAGCGGAGTTGACTTTAGTGTTGATCATGTGTTTGATGGCAACCCCGATCTTCTTTGGGATTAATTATTAACCGACAATCTTAATTTAAAATGAAAAAAAATCAACTAATCGAACAACTCCAAAAAATCAAAGGCAATCCCGAAATCAAAATGTGGAATGGTCTTGTAGAAGATTGGATGGACATTGGAATTGTGGAATGTGAATTGGTAAAACTATGTGCAGAACATATTCGTTGGCGTGTCGAAATGGACTGGAAGGAAAGAAACAAAACATGGGAAATCCCTGCTGATGTTCAACAGCATCTTGATCAGATCATCAAAGAGCAAATTAAAACGGAAGAGTGGGAATTCCCGAACCGATACCTAGATGAAAAGGGAGAAAAAGAATGGTATGGTAAAAACAGAAAAAAAGTCGTAATGATCGATGCAAAACAAAGAAACAAAACGTGTGCTGATCGACTTGGAGAAATCAGCTATTAAAACCACCGATATGGAACAAGAACTGCGAAATTCACTGGAGAAATTGCTTGAAAAATATGAAGAGCGTCTTCCTCAAATTACAAACGACCGATTCTGGACTGATCGAGAAGAAGCTTATGCATATGGCAGGGAAAGCGAACTGGAAGATGTTATCTCTGATCTGAAAACAATTCTCTACAAAGTTAAATAATTTCTTGACAACAACACAAAATCTGATATAATATAACTATGGCGAATAAGAATACTAAACAAGCGCGGAAAGCTGGCTTCGCTAGCAAAAAAGACCAGAGCAATAACGGCACTCGAATCTTCGAAGGTTCGAACTGCGATACAAGCTGGGACAATCCCAATAGCAAACACCGCAAGCGCAAGCAATACGGTCGCAAACCTGAGTAAGCGACCGATTATGAAAATTTTTTGGGACATTGACGAGACGTTGATCCATAGTCGGGTGGTTGAATCGAAGGAATATAAACCTACTATTCAATTCCGATTGGATCATGAGGTATTTTATACCAATATTCGTCCTTGTTCCAAAAGATTGATTGAATACAGCCGCACGTTAGTTGGAGAAGAGAACGTTCATATTCTGACCGCTGCTTCTTTTGATTACGCAAAGAAAATATCCGAACTGGCGGGATGGAATTTTGCAGATGATGCTATTTTTGCGCGTGAAACAATGCAGAAACATTCCATAAGGTTGCAGTCTCTGTATGGTGTTGATAGAATTGTCACACCCCATGCATATGCTCATCGTGATAACGTATTGATCGATAATCTGATGGCGAGTTGGAATGACGAAAAGACCACATTGATGGGTATCAATCCAAAAACCAACTATTGCAAGGTGGAAGATTACATCGGTGATGATAGCGATGATGAAATTTTCTTTGACACAGTGAAACACTTTTTAAAAGAAAAAGCGAAAAAATAACTTGACAAACTGTGAGAAATAGTTTACATTTCTCTTGTCGCCACAATCCAGTCCTCTTTCGGGTTCTGTAAGAGCTAGCATAACAGGGAGCGTCACCCTGAGAGTCCACAAAAAGGGAGAGGATTGGATTGTGGTGAAAGGTTGGCTTAGAAGCAGCAATCCTATAATGAGTGAGACAAGAGCAAATAGTAACGTTGTAGCATGTGAGAGGAGCATCAATCATGTGAAAGTTCAGAGGGTAAATGTAATTCGGCTTCGATTACCGTGAGAACCATTTATCAAGGCAAGGTGATTTCGCTAATCACTGAAGCAATGGGATAGCTTCCCTGAAAACGAGTTGCGTTTGGCTCCCTTGGTTAAGTAGTAAGACACCCCGTAAATGGTAAGGTCAAGCTTCTCTTTGGCGTAGCAGCACATCATCACATGACACTCTGGAAAGACAGAGACTACATTCCAGCCTCCGCAATGAGGCTACCGTAAAGAAAGAAAACCCTTACTCCTAAGTAAGAGTCTATTGAGGGGGTTGGAATGTGGTAATACACAACAAATGAAGCAGCGGCGTGGAAATTTCTTAGACACGCAGTTAATGCGCTTTTCAGAGAATTGAATCAGTTTACTGAGTTACTTGGGAGATTTGCAACTCACCACTCAGTGCATCTAGTAGGAGGCATTCCCGAACGTCAATTAAAGAAAAGTAGCCCATGAGCCTGATCAGCTTAGAGTGGGGGTAAGACCCACCTGCTTCGCCCAATTTTAAACAATAACTCCAACACAAATAATATGATGACTAAAATAGAAAAATTGATCACAACTGTAATTGTAATTACGATAGTAATTGGTTTGTTCACTATCCTACCTACAGGTTGTACACAGCCTGATAAAACCGTTCGCCTTCTTGAGCAACAGGGTTACACAAACGTGACCATTACTGGATGGAGACCATTCATGGCTAGCTCTGGGGAATCATTCTCCACTGGATTTGAAGCGACTTCTCCAAATGGAAATCGCGTGTCGGGCGCAGTCACTGGTGGATTTTTAAAAGGATCAACGATTCGATTTGATTAATTTCAAAATCAATATATAATCAACAACAATATGGAAGCAAACGAAATAACAGTAAAAGTAATGGAATGGCTTGGCGCAGCCGCAAATCAAGTTGGAAACTTCGCAAAAGAAGAGATTCCTCCTTTCATTCATGAATTTCTAGCATGGAAGTTCTTTGAGACATCAATTGATGCAGCGTGGAGCTTGGTTTATATTATTCCGATCTTAATCTTTTTCTTTTTCTATAGCAAAAAGGCTTGGGCTTGGGGAGTTAAGTATGGTGAAGAGAGTGATGGAGTTTCTCTTCTTTTTCCAATCGTGTCTATGGTTTTGGCGTTTATCGGATTGGTTGCTGTTTTTCCTCTTGACGAAATCAAAACTATGGTGAAGATTAAAACTGCTCCTAAAGTCTATCTGATTGAAGAAGCGGCAAACATTATTCAAACAATCCGCAAAGAAGGCAAATAACATGAACTGGAAACAATACAAAAGAAAAGGACTATCTGAAATGCGCCCCTATGTAGAGGGAGAGGACTTGACTCGCGTTTCAATCTCAGCAGCAGACCGCGATAATGGATCGCCAAAGATTGGTGATATGATTGCTCGTAATCCTGTTAATCATGATGACCAATGGTTAGTCGCCAAAAAGTATTTCGAGGATAATCTCGAACCAGCATGAATATTGAAGAAATATTCTACCCCAAAGAAGTCGAATCTCTCCTGAGTAATCTTTGGGATACTATGAAAAATGCGCCAACAGAACGTTGGCAAATGCCTCAGACAACTGGTTTTCAACGTCTTGTTGACTTTCGATTATGGCGTGGTATAATTCAAGAACAAATCAACAGCAATGCTTCAAACTATGATGAACATTGAAAATGAAATCACAGGATCATTCATCTTAAATGATTTGCTATATGCAATGAGTGGAGCTTGTCTTGACCGTTTGTCTTATAAGAGTCACCCTGATCAAATTCACGCCGATGTTTGGTATCCTGTTGACTGGCAAGTAAGAACAGCTATTAAAATACAAGCAATGCGTTATGACTATTCAAAATGACATTTCAGATATGATTCGAGAATCTGTTAGGCGTTCGATTGAAGATTTCTCTCCGAAGGATGTAGTAGACAGCAAAATGAATTCATATGTCTGGAATATTGTGTACTGCTCAACATGCGAGCCAGTTTGGAATGTGATTAGAGATTATGAACACCACATCAAACAACATATACCTTCCTAGTTCCCTGCCAGATGAGGCATGGACGATTAAAGATATCATCGGGGAGCAATTCGAATTTGATCTGATATTTGATGTATGTGATGCTCTTAGACTTGATGATGATGGCGATATTTTCTGGATTCTGAGGGGAGAAGTCTTTTATAACACATCAATAAAGAGACATGATGAACCGCGATAATTCACGGAAAAAAGATTACACTGCAAGATTATGGATATTCAAACTGAAATACACATCGTTGTCTATAGAGAAATATGTGAGTGTTTCTACTCGTATTCAAAAGAGAACATAACATACGATCCCATCGCATCCAGTAAACATACAAATATTATGGTTGACATGTGGAATATGCTAAGCTATAATGTGTGGAGTCCAATAACAGACACCATGAGAGAATATGAATATAGAAAATGAATCGGTCGCAACCAAGTTGATCAGGCTCAATGTAGGACGTGTATATGATTCCGTTCATATGCACATCCGTAAACTATCTTCAAATAACATCCATATAGCAGTAGGATATAACACGGTCAACGATAGCATTATAAGTGCGTGTAATTCGATTCGTGACAATTTACGCGAGGGAATAAAAGAGTATGGATATAGCAAAGGAAATATATAGCTTAGTTGGTGCCTCAGTTTGGGACTCAGTTGATGTCTCAGTTTGTGACCCAGTTTGGAACTTACTTGATGTCTCAGTTCGGGACTCAGTTTTGTCCTCAGTTTGGGACTCAGTTAATGCCTCAGTTCGTAGCTCAATTCGTAACAATGTAGAGAGCGAAATAAAAGAATATGGATATTGAAAAGGAAATATATAGCTCAGTTTTTGACTCGGTTTGGAACTCAGTTTATGACACATTTAATGGTTTAGTTAGGAACTCAATTGGGAACTCAATTTGTGGCTCAGCTCGTGGCTCGGTTTATAGTTTAGTTCACGATTCGGTTTGTGTTTCAGTTCGTAACAATATATCGAATGAAATAAAAGAGTATGGATATAGGAAAGATCATTGATATCTCACTTTGTGACTCAATTTACAAATCAATGTACAGAACAGTTGTTGATGACACAATCAACAGCCCAGCTCGACCTGTTTTGAGCTCAGTTTATGAGTTAGTTCGTGACTCGGTTTATGCCTCAATTTACAACAATATGGAGAATGAAATAAAAGAATATGGATATTCGAAATGAAATACACACCACAGTTATGAGTATGGTTTGGGCATCAGTCTATGACAAGGTTTGTAGCTCAATCAATAACTCAGTTAAAAGCTTGGTTTACGACAAAGTGTGTAATACAGTTCATGCTCCAACTCTGAACAGTGTCCGTCACTCGGTGTGTGGCAGAATAGTAGATGAAATAGAAGAAGATGATTATTGAAAGAGAAATAGATACCACTATCAGATATGCACTTAATAACGCAGTAGATAGCTCAGTTTGGAAGTCCGTTTGGGAATCTGTTTGTGGCGAGGGTATTATATCGGTTGATCAGGCTATTTTTGACTCAGTTGGTGTCTCGGTTCGTATTGGTGTAGCAAGGGAAATAAAAGAATATGGATATTGAAAAGGAAATATATAGCTCAGTTTTTGACTCGGTTTGGAACTCAGTTTATGACACATTTAATGGCTCAGTTGATGACTTAGTTTGGAACTCAGTTCGTGACTCAGTTGATGACTTAGTTTGGAACTCAGTTCGTAGCTCAGTTCGTGACAATGCAGAGAGTGAAATCAAAGAGTATGAATATCGGAAAAGAAATAAATGAAGAGCTGTATAATCTTGTGTGGACGAATATATGGCAAGAATGCAGAAAACCAATCATAGATCAAATATCATCACTCGCACATGTCAACACATATGATCCATTGGGATCAAAAATTGATGATACACTAAGAGGTGATATAGGTATAGGTGTTATTGCGGTAATGAGAAAAGAGTTATGACCATAAACAAAGAAGTTCCAAAACAGACAACCCCCAACCACTCACAACACAGACATCACCACAAACCCGTCAATATGACAAACTTACGAGAATATTATTTTCACTATTTCCCCACAGATTTAATAGAATCCAACAGACTCAACCAAGACCAAAGCAAAAACTCCTCCCCCGCATATACCCCTGATACACACTAGAATATACTACACGCACTATGTTAACACACATCAAAACCAAAGACGACCTAGCCCAATTGCTACAAGACCAGTATGATTATACCATGAAGCAGTCCAACCGCAGGATTGCTGATGTGCAGTATGAAGTGGATAAACTACAAGACCAAGGCGCAGATGACTCCCAGATTGAGTATGTAATCTTCGATGAATTGGGCTTGGATATGGGAGATAATGACTATGAAAGCTATCCAGATCGTGATCAAATTGCTCAAATTGTTGCGCTTTTTGTTGATAATACGTCAAAAAATGCGTGAAAAGGCACAGGGAATGTGAACAGTGTTCATTCGAATAGTGACCTGTTAGACCCCCATAACAAATCATTCAAAAGCCTTGAGTATCAACAGGTAATACGAAAATCTAACAAGTCAAAAATAAAACAAAGGATAGAGAGCTATTAGTTGATACACACTAGAATATACTGAGTGTGTTGAGGTGTATGTGAGTGTATTTGAAGATACAGGAACAGAATGCTGATACACACTAGAATATAACAGAACACGCCATGAATTACAAAATCACGTCACGTTACGTCAGACCATACGGCACATACGGTTATCGCGGAGTTATTGCTGAGAATACAAATAATAGTCATTCCAAAGTGATTTGGGAAGGAGATGTATTTGATACAGAAATCGAAGCGTTAAATGATGCCAAAACTGAATTACAACGTATGTTGAATCTCAATACAAACTCTAATACACACTAGAATATAATAGAACACGTCATGAACATTCAAATTAAAAAAGAAGATTACGATGCATTGCAATCAGAAGAAAGCACAATTGACACTCTTCTTCAATGTGGATTGTTTCAAAAATACTTTCCTGACATTGCTGATAAGATGTTGGAAGCAAAACGTGGTGTGTATTCAGCGATAGAGAATGCCACTGTTGTTGATACACACTAGAATATACTACACTCGCTTATGAAAACAGTTGAGCAACATATCAAAGAAGCGTGGGATGAAGGACGCTTATGGGAGTTCATGGGATGGGATTTAGTCCATGGTGCTACTGATGAACAATGGAATGCATTCAAAGTTTTGTTTCCCGCATTATTTGATACACACTAGAATATACTATACCTGCTTATGAAAATCGAAGTCAATCAATATACGCCCAAAGAGAAACCATTCCCGAAACTAATGTGTCATAAAGTTACTGGTATGGTAGTTTTGTTTAATCGTTATGGAAAAGGCACGGTTATCGCAAATTTTCCTCTTTATCGTGAAGTTGGTGATTATGCGGATAATTGGAACATGGCATCATTTATGGATTTTGAAGGAGAAATCACAATCAAATCCTGATACACACTAGAATATACTACACCCACATTATGACATTTGACGAGTTTATCAAAGAATACCGTGGCAAGAATCAAACCTTTTTGGAGACTTCTGATCTTGCTGTTATCAAAATGTATTTGGAATACAAACGCCCAGATACATGGAGAACTGGTGAAATTTCTGGCACGGGCTGGTATTACTTGGGATATGTGGCAAAGAACACCAAACTGTTCTGTCCCGCAAATGTGGTAAAAGCCATTGACTGATACACACTAGAATATACTGTTGCCATGTTCTCATATACTATTACCAAATCATTGCTCGGTTGGCTTGTAACTGAAACCAGTGTTGACAAAGAAGGAAATCAAATGCAATTACGCAAATGGTATTTCAAGAATCTTGATGCTGCCATGAATCTCATTCGTGGGCAACTCTGATACACACTAGAATATACTGACACCACTATGACCACCAAATACAAATACCAATCCTTCCTGTTGACAACCCCGCACGTCAAGGCTATGATCGCAGCACTCAAGAAAATCAATATCAAAGTTGATGCTGATTTTCGCGATGGCACTGTCCGTGCATATTTCAAAGACGTTGAAATCTTTGCTGCTCTGCAAAAGGGTCGCAATCAACCTTGGATCGTGCGCCATGTCGTCGATCTGTTTGTAAAACCCTGCTGATACACACTAGAATATACTTCCCTTGTTATGAAAACAAAAATCGTAAATAACAAACCTGCATCAAATCGTCCATTTCCCAAGCTCATGCAATGCAATGGCGTTAAAGGCTTTATCGTGCTTATGTATTATAATAATCTCAATAATTATGGAGCAGGAACTGTTGTTTCCGTAGGCGCGAGTAAGAATTGGAAACTTGGAGAATATATGGATACTTGGTCTACTCATCGGTTCTCTGACTTTGAAGGCACTTTGGAACTCTCCAACGACTGATACACACTAGAATATAATCAACACACAACCAACCAACATACTATTATGGGACTTGACATGTATCTTAAACGCACGAATCGCACCGATCATTCTATCGAAGAATTGGAGGCGATTGACCACGAAACAATCACACCAGAAAGCCCAGAAGCCGCGCCGTTTCTGCCTCTCCGTGAGTATGAATACTCTGATGGATTTTACAGTATCTTCCATGAGGTTGCATACTGGCGCAAGTTCAACGCTTTGCATAACTGGTTTGTCAGTCGTGTGCAGGATGACATTGATGAGTGCCAACTGTCAGAGATTGATGACGACACTCTGGTTGCTCTGATTGATGATCTTCGTGCTGTTAGTAAGGGAGAAGTCGTTGAAGACTTGGAACCTGTGGGTGGTTTCTTCTTCGGTTCTACTGACAAAGACGAGTATTACCTTGAGCGAATCAATGATGCTCTGAATACTTTCGAGAATGTTTTGAAGACCTTTGACTTCAAGAAGTATCGACTTTTCTACCGCGCATCGTGGTGATACACACTAGAATATACTGCTGACATGAGTAAGTTACTTGGCAACAAATTCGCAGATAAGGTGCGATCCGCAACACTTGCTGACGCTCAGGCATGGGCATCGTCTAATGAAAAGACGATGTTCTGCTTGGAATACCTAGAAGCATTCAGTCTCAATGAGATTGATTTTTTTTGGCAGGGTGAACTGGAAGAAAAATTCGAGCATTTGCTTGGTGATACACACTAGAATATGATGTTACTACCGCAAACAAACATATCCAAAATCGCATCGGCATGCAATGACATGGACACACACAACAGAACCGCATACGCTTTGGATCTTTTGACCAAAGCGCAGAGACGGGCGAATCGACTCCAAGAAACGATTTACGTCTGCTGTGATGAGACTCGGTTTTATTTCGTGCGGTGGGGTTTTGAATGGGGTGACTTGGTTCTCTGTGAGATACCACCCTACCCCACTGATACACACTAGAATATAATAGCACCACATGATCACTCCATCTACCATCACCGACTTTAACCGCACCGAAGCTGAACTGGAAGAGTTCCTCCTTTTCTCCATCATGGTTGCGGGTAAGAGTGCCGATCAAACTGCTAAGAAACTGGACTCGTTTCTGTTTGTTACCATGGGTTTGATGACTCCCCTCTCTTGGGTTGAACATCTTCTTAACTTGGAGAACGGTATCTCTGCCAATAAACCACTTATGGTCTGCATGCAGAATCATAAACTGGGGCAGTATGATCGACTCTACAAAGCATTCAAGGGTATCGTCCAATTCAAGGGCAAGCTCAAGGATGTTACCGTTCAGGACTTGGAAAGCGTTCACGGCATCGGAGCAAAGACCGCACGATTCTTCGTCCTGCACTCTCGCCCCGATCAGCAACTTGCTGTTCTTGACACGCACATTCTCCGCTGGTTGAATGACCAAGGAGTCAAAGCTCCCAAAGCTACCCCCAGCGGTAAGAAGTATCAAGACTTGGAGCGTATCTTTCTGCAACTCGCTAAGGAAAAGGGAATGTCTCCCGCTGACTTGGACTTGCAGATCTGGAAGCAATACTCCAAGCACTGATACACACTAGAATATAATACACCCACAACCAACCACACATATGATTGACATCATTGATACACGCGACCCCCGCCACGCAGCAGCATACACCCTCGCCGCAGAACACTTCCTTTCCAATCTTGGAGGATATTCAGGAGAAGAACTGGCGACTCTGATCAACCTTGACGAGGATGAGGCAACGCCCGAAGAACTGACAAAGCGCAGGAAGATTGTTCTGTGGAGCATCTTTGAAGACGGATGCCATTCCATGGATGATCCCTATCGTTATGTCTCGGATCTGATCGAGATGTTGGCACTTGACTTTCTTAATTTTGAGGAGAGATTCAAAGAAGCACAGCAAGGCAACACTGAGGTGTTCGCATGAACATAATAATCATGTTGCGGTGTTGGAAAAGTTAATCTAGCACCGCGACCGCATTCTCCCACACATACATCTGATACACACTAGCATATACTACGCCTACTATGTTACAAGAGCTAAATCAAACATTCACGGAAGAGCAAAAGAAAGACAATCTTCGCCTTGCCATCAAAGCTTTGCGGGAGAATCCCAAGAAAGCAATGCATATGATGCAGGATAATGCTGGTGGACGATGCTGCCTGTGCGTTATGGCACATGTTGCAGAAGACATCATGGGCTATGAGAGGGATGAACTATGCGGCATTATGAATCCACGTTTCGATATGTCTGCTGTCTTTGGAACCAGAGCTATGCAGCCCATAGGTAATTTTGTGGGAGATCCAACAAACGTGGTGATCGGTGGGGTGGTCGCCAGCAGATACAATGACGGAGACAGCTACAGAGATGGGATTAAACCGCTTTCCCACGCTGAAATCGCTGACATGTTAGAGAAGGAATATCTCACAGATTGATTTAAAAATCGACCTTGGCATGTCGTTAAACTGCCAGTCATCACTGATACACACTAGACTATAATAGGGGCGTATGGAAAACTACTACGAAGAACAACTGAATATCACCCGTGCG
>JACCDG010540251.1_pt1 | contig 13129 bp, 21 predicted proteins | sample 7442471 | NCBI WGS metagenome assembly JACCDG01 (sample SAMN15323444, study PRJNA562643) | freshwater metagenome | isolation source: river surface water | place: USA:Blue River Watershed | collected 2017-08-17 | reverse complement strand
GTTACTCCTTCTCGCCAGTGCGGCGCTTGGATGGCTGGGCCAGGACCACATCGCCATCAGCGATGCGGCGGCGCCAGTATTGGGTATCGGGCACCTCAGCGCCTTCTGCCGGCAGATGGCGCGGCATGGGCGGGCGGGCTTCCGGGTTGGCAACCAACAGGTCAGGGGTGGCAGGCTTCACGAACATGCGGCGCCTCATGCGGTTGGAAGGGTGACGCGCACGACAGCATCGGCGCTATTGGCGCCGGCTTCTGGCGCGGGCGGGGGCGTGGCGACGTTGCCAAAGGGCGGAATGTCTTGATCCGCATGGAAGGTGACGAAATTATCCAGCGAGACAGGCGGCGCGCCGGTGGCATCGCCAGCATCAATCTGCGGCACACCCCAGGCATCCTGGATCTGCATCGGCACATCACAGACCAGGCCATAGACCGTGCGTCCATTCTTTTCGAAGACCGCAGCGTAAAGGTTTTCGCAGCTTTGCACTTCCATCGGACCAGCGGCGCCTTCCGGCACCCAGCGATCCAGCGTGGCGGCAGTCAGCACCGCCATTTCATAGGCGCCAATGGTGGCGGCATCGCCACGCCGGCGCGCGCGTTCGCCACTGGCATTCGCGGCGACCATATACGCGCCATAGGTCGCCCGCACAGAACCAGGCGGGCGTTCGCTGCGCTGAAAGCCAAGGAAGGCCACGTAAATCGCGGGCGCATTGGAAAGGACGCGCTGCAGCTCCTCCGCGTCGAATTTCGCGGGCTTATGGTCAACCTCTTTAAGGCGGCCTGCGAAGGCCGAGCTAAGCTTGGCGATGATCGCATCTTCAAGCGCGCCGATCATAGCGGGCCACCCCAGCGATAGGCGCCCAAATCCTCATTCGCGATGCCGGTCGTGCCAGCCTTGAAGCGCACGGCAGTGGCATCTTCCGCGGGCTCCGCGCCCGTATTGGTGATGCCCAGATCAGCCTTACCGGCAGTGACATCCCTCAAGAAGGCAATGGCCTGGTCGCGGTCCTGCCGCACCTGGTCCGTGGGCTGGCGGTCTCCGCCCAAATGCAATTCAAAGCGGGCGATGGCCGCTGATAGCTTCACCAGAATGGTCGGCACTGCCGAAAGCGGCAGCGTGTGGCGCGGGCGAAGATAGCCATCCACCATATCACCCGCGTCATTGCACGCCCGCTGCACCCGCGCAGTATCAACCTGGCCGAGCAAGGCCGGCGCAAGCTGCGCGATTTCGGCCTGCCCGAAGCGGTCAATCAAATCCTGCGGGGTGCAGTAAGCGGTCATGGATCAGGCTTTGTCCTTAGCCTTATCGTCGGCCTTGGCCTTGTCCTTGGCCTTGTCCTGCTTGCGGGTGGAAGATGCGCCGGCGGCCTCATCCCCATCAGCCACCGGCGCTTCCTCGACCTCATCATCCACCGCGCCCACGGCGATAAGGTCGGGGACCAGATCGCGGCGGATTTCAGCCACCGCGCCTTCTTCAATGCGCACGCCGTCAACATCAAGGTTGCGCAGCGCGCGGATTTTCTGGGTGTCCTTCGCCATGATCAGGCCACCGCGTTTTCGAAGTAGTAACCAGAAGCGGAAGCGGAAATCACTTCCTTGACGCTTTCGCCCACACGCACCCGGACAGAACCGCGCAGGCCCATCTTGGGTTCATCCATCGTGCCCGCGATGCGCGTGCCGAATTCGGCGGTGAAGCCGAAGGTCGGCTGATCCGCATCGGCTGCATCCGGCGAAACGAACAGGGCGGCCATGTGTTTGCCCCACACGCGGGACATGGTGGCAGCCTGCCCCTTGCGCGCGGTGTTGACGAAGCCCGCCCCAACCAGCACGCGGTTCACTTCGAAGAATGCCGCCACCTGTTCGCGCGTGACGGCACCCGCATTCACCTGGTTGCCCAGGATGGCAGTGACCATGCGCGGATGCTGGCGCAGCTTGGTCCATACCGCCTGGCCAAAGACCAGCGTATTGGGCCGGAAGATCGGCACATCCAAAGCAGCCAGGATGGCATCCACCGGATTGGAATTGGTGAAATCGGACCATTGGCTGGTGCCGCTGAGTGTGGTGCGGTTCGCCGCCGGATAAGTGCCCGACGCAAACACGGTATTCGCCACGCGCACTTCGCGGTCCAACATCAAAAGGCCGCTCAGCAAGGACGTGCTTTTGGCCATGGGCGAAACCGGGCCACCCGAAGCGGGCTTCTGCATTTCTTCCCAGGCGATCACTTCATCATTCGGGATGATGTCGTCAATGCCGTAGTCAATGCATTCGTCGGAGACCAATTCACCGCCGAATTCCAGCACGGTCGGTTCCGCGCGGCGCGCCACGCGGGTGGAAGGCACCGTGTAGGGATCGGCCAGCGGGTAGCGGGTCCAAGAGAATTTCTTGCCCACGCGGCCCACGCGCGGCAGCACCAGGTCGGCAATCAAATCCACATCGCGGTTGCGATAACCAATCGCGATGGCGGTCAGGTTCGGATTTACGGGGAAAGCGGTGGTGGCCATGCTGGCTGCTCCTTCTTAGCCTTGGACCGAGCCGGGGCTCAGCAGAACGCGGATCACGTCGCCGGCGGCGGAAGCGGCATCCAGCGCCACGCCGATCACGCGGTTATTCACACCCGCCGCGGGCGCGGCGGCCACGCCACGGCCCGAAGCATCGGCGGTGATCAGCGCGCCAATGGTCACAGCAGCGCCAGCTTCGACGAAGGCGATGCCATCAGTCATCACTTCCACACGCTCACCAGACACAATGGTCAGGTCGGAATTGACGCCGAAGATGCTTTCAGTCGCGGCGGCGGCTTGCACCACCGTATCAGCGGCGGAAAAGCGCACCAGGCGATAAGGGGAAATGGCGCCACCTGCGGTGAACGCCTTGAACATAAGTGGGTTGCTCACGCAGACCTCCTGTTGGTGACATGCTCAACGGCGCTTGCCATTGAAACGCTTTCGCCCGCCGCCGCGCGTTCGGCCTGATAGGCCTGGGCGGCGGAAGCGATGGCCATGGGATCATCAGCGGCGAATTCCGCCGTGCCCGCAGGCGCCAATTCGCGGAATTCCACACGCGCGGGCAGCGCGGACAGAACGGCGCGCAACGCATCCAGCGGCGCTTCCTTTACGGTGGCATCGCCTTCGGTGAAGGAAACCTCGCCCGTAACCGGCAGGCTGGCGGCGAAAGCCAGAATGCGCGGCACCACCCCTTGCGGGATGCGCGCTTCGGTCACCAGCTTTTCAGTGAAGGCTGCCATCTCAGCTGCGCGCCGCGCAGCATCGGCCTCAGCAAAGGCAGCTTCGCGCGCCTGCAAATCGCGTTCGCGCGCTTCAAGCGCGGCGATGCGATCCGCATCATCCGTTTTTTCAGTCGGCACTGTCACAGTCTCCTGTTTCTGGTCTTCGGCAAAAGCGGGGGGCGGAATGGCGGCCGCGCGGGCGGCATCGGCTTCGCCCTGCATCCGCGCGGCTTCATCCGTCATGCGTTGAACGGTTTGCGCGGGCAGCAGCTTCTCTGCCGCTTCCATGCCTTCCTTCGCGACCATCCAATCGCGGATGCCACGGAACAGCCCGCCAACATCGGCCAGCAACCAGCTAAGGCGCCAACCACTCACCGCGCCATCGGCGGCGAATTCCAGCGTGACCACATCCGCCTCATCAGCGGCAAAGGCCACATCACGCAGCCCCTTCACCGCTGGCGCGGCCGCGCCCAAAAAGCCCACATGCTTCAAGTAGTAGGCGCCGGGCTTTGGATTGGATGGATGGTTCGGCGTGTAAAAGCTAGCAGAGATTTTCTTAAAGCGGCCCGCCTGCACCATCTCAGCGAATGCGGGTTCCACCTGATGCGGTTCCGCCACCAGGTCGCCACCTTCGGCACGCAAAGCGCGCACCCAGCCATAGGCCGGGGCATCGGTTTTCGGATGGCCCACCACCAACGGCGCTTCGCCAAGCGCCGGATCATAGGCAGCGGCGGTCGCGGCCAGATCGGCCTCACGAAACTCTAGCGCACCACCTTGCATTGGCTGGTGGATGCCGGCGCGGAAGATATGGATCTGCTTCATCACCGCCTTACTGGCGGTTCTGATCCTGTAAAATTATGCGGACAGCCGTCCGCACGGCGCCCATCCTCGCGCGCGCGCGATGCGCACCAGCGACCCGGCGCGATTAAGAGCGAATAAGAGCCCTAAGAGCCGGGTCAGGCGCCTTTAAAACCGCGTGACGCCCGGATGCTGCGCCTGAGCGGCCTTCCCGCCTGTAGCGCGCCCGCAGCGGGTTCTTCACGCGCCACGCATGGCACGCCGCGCGTGGTCTTGGAAGATCGCCATGATCTCCGCCCGATCCGCATCCGAAACGCCAAGCCATGGCCGCGCCGGAATGCGCACGCTGCGCGCGAAAACGCGGGTGCGGCCAAGCCGGAAGGCCAGCCGCCCGCCAGACTTCGGGCGGATGGTGCCGCCGAATTGATGGATGGCGGCGTAAATCACATTCGTGCCGACGACCACGCGGTTGCCATCGGCGCGGCGCGAAAGGCTGCCCAGCAGGCGCCCGGTTTCACGCAACATTGATCCGCCGCGCTTTGCCGCCGCATAGCCGGGGGTCAGCTTTGGCCAGGCCACGCCATCCGGCGATTGCTCAGCGGCCGCGCGTTCCTGGGTGGATAGGATCAGCGCTTCGCCGATCTCGGCCATCGCGGCCTGCGGGCGGCGCATCAGCGCGCCCAGGCCCTGGATGGCATCGCGGAATTCAGCGGTGTTGATGGTGATGCGCACGCCGGTCATGGTCAGAAATGCTCCTCAACCGCCGCAAGCAATGCCGCGAAGGCGCGCTTGTCGCTTTCAGCCTGCACGGGGTCCAGCGCGCGAATGGCAGCCTCATTCGCGACGGCTTCCGGATTCTTCAGGCCCATCCGATCGGCGGCGTAGCTGTATTGCGCCGCCCACACCGCGATGCGGATATCCACGTAGTCCACGGCATTGACCGGGACCAGCGCACAGCCGAAGCGGCGGAGTAGGGTGCGGATCAGTTTCATGGCGGATTTCCTTGCGGTGCTTTAGGCGGGGCGCTATAAGGGGCGCGGAAGGTGATGCTTCACATTGCCGGCGGGCCTGCCCTGCTAGTAGGCGTGTGCGGCGGCCGAGGGACGGCAGGCGTTCTTCGGCTCACCTCTCCTCCTCCTCCTTATCCGTCAGTCGCCGATACAGCAGATAGCCAATGCGCTGGCGGTCCAGATAGGACCGACGCGAGGTGGGAAAGGCAGTCACGCCAGTCCAGCCATGCGCGGTAAATTCCATCATTGCGAAAACCTCTCTGCCGTCGGGCAGCATCATGGCCCGCAGATAGCTGCGCAGTGCCACGCGATTGCCAGCCTCATTCACATGCCACGACAGCCAGATTTCATCCGGGTCTATGATGGCTTGCGCCAGCAATGCGACAAAACGCTGCCGCCCGCGCTTTCTCACTTTGGTCAGGTCACCGCTCGCGTCGGTGAAGAACTCCTTGGAGACAACCACACGCGTGCCCGCTTTATCGCGGAACACGGCTGGCCTATCCAAATCCGCCCCGAAAGGCTCAAGGAAGGCGCGCACGTATTCCTCATCAGACAAGCCTGAGGGCAGCAGCTGCACCGGCGTCGTGCGGGGCGCGGGGAAAGGTGGCAAATTCGCTGCGGGCATATCAGGCGCCACACGGTTGAAGGGGCGTTCCATTTCCTGCGGCACCACGCCTTGCAGCCAGCTTTGCCCCACATTGTAATCCCAGCCCGGATCAATGCCGGCAGGCAGTGCCGAAATCTCCCCGGTGTTCGGGTCTCGGTAAGGCCTGGTCCCCGCAGGCGGCGCTTCATCGGGAACTGTCTTTCCAGCGCGCGCCAAATCGCGCGGGCCAAGCGACTGGACATAGCACCCGCAGCCCCAGCCATTCGGCGGGTAGTGGCTTTGCCAGAACGGATCATCCGCGCGCAGCACCAGGCCATCCCAGGCGCGGTGCTGCTTCCGCGCATCGCGCTTGCCGGAATGGCGGTAGCGCCAGTAGGGCCGCGCGGCCAGCACATCCGGGTCCGTCATCTGCGCGTAGCGGCCAGCGGCATAGGCGGTGCGCATGTTGGTCTCGTAAATCACGCGTGTGCGCCAGCCGACATAACCGGGCCCGCGATCGGCCCAGCCAAGGTCACTCAGCAGCGGGGCGATATCGGCGCGGAATTCATCCAGCGTCGTGCCCTGCGCAATCGCCTTATCCATGGCGCGGCGGATATCGGCCAGCATGTCATCCGCCTGCACACCGGCGACCGACCAGGCGCGGGCATGCGCGCCGTGCCGCAGATCATCCCAGGCGCGGGTTGGCGTATTCACCTTCGCGCGAAAGAAGCGGATGGCTTCTTCCGGCGGCAGGTTCAGCGCATCAATACTGCCGCTCATGTCGCTGGCGTGGCTTCATCCTGCGCATCGCTGCGCCCGGCCAGGTGGCCCACGATCAAGGCAGGGGTGAGTTCTTCCACCAGGCGGCCCACCGGCATGGCGGCGGAAAGGCGCAGCAGGCGCAATTCCAGATCGGCGAAATCCACCGCCGCCGAAACCTCGGCCCGGATCGCGGCCAGCATCGCGGCCTGGGCGGGCGCGCCGCGGCGCGCAAGCTGATCCGCCAGCGCTTCCGGAATGGTGGCGGGGTCTTCGCCTTCGGCAAATTCAGGCGGCGGCGGCAGCGTGGCGGGCTGGGCGCCCGCGATGCGCCGATAGCCGGGGCCATAGCGTTCCAGCACCAATTCTTCAGTCGGCTCATAGCCGACCTTGAACAGCTTTTCATCCAGCGCCGCATCCGCCAGCAAGTCCGGTTCTTCCGGCGCCTTGCGCCACACCATCGGCTGCGCCGCGCCGGGCAGATTGAGTTCCACAATCCACCGAAGCAGGCTCTCATTCAGTTCTTCGGACAGCATATCCGCATCCGCATCGGCCAATTCGGTGCGGACATCATTATGAGTTTCGGATGCGGCGCGCGCGCCATTCTGGCCCATCTCCGTGGTCAGCGTTTCGCCCAGGACAATCTTGGAAATCTCGGCATTCATGGCCTGCACCAGTTCCTTGTGCATATCCGCCGTGCCGGTTTTGGACACCTCCAGCATCTTGATCAGCGTGCCGGAAGGCACGGCAACACCGGCGCCGCGCGCGATGCCCTGGATCATGCTGACCAGGCGGTCCACATCCCCATCCGATGTGCCTTGCGGGTATTCGGCATAAACGAAGGGCTGGCCGTGCTTTTCGATCAGCGCATTCCAAAGCGCCACACCGTTGCGCTTGAAGAACACGGGCCAGAACAAATCATAGCCCAACCCGCGACCATAAGCGTCTTCATTCTCTTCGGCCCAGTAGCGTACCACGATGAATTTGCGGTCCGGCACCGGAATGCCCTGGGTGCGGTTTTCCCGCGTCAGCAGCCGCAGCTTGCCGTCACGGTGAAAGGCGAAGCGGCGCGGGTTACGCACGCGGATATCGGCAGGCACAATCCAGGTGCGGCGCGTGCCGTCCACCTCAATCTCAGCCGCTTCCCACATGATCTCCGCCACCGATATCCCGGTCAGCACTGCACCCAACAGGCCACGGCAGGCCCGGTCGAAGCGGATGCGCTTCAGCGCGGCTTTGACGAGTTCTGCCGCCAGCAGATCAGCCGGCGCTTCGCCACCTGGTTCCACCTGATATTCGCGCGCCACCACGGCATTACGGCGCTTGCGCAGCACCGCGCCCGCATGCCCATCCCGCGCCAGGTCCTGGTAGATGCCAAGGCCCTTGGCAGCGCCGCGCGTCAGGATGATGTCGTCGCGCGTCTGCATCGTGAACGCGTAGTAATGCGCGGTAATGTCGCGTTCAAAGGTGGCGACTTCCTGCGCCAAGTCTTGCGGAAGGCGGGTGCCGCTCATGTGATTTCCTCAGCCAAGATAGGTTGCAACGGCGCCATGCGGCGACATGCCCAGAATGCTGCCATCATCGGGCAGGGCCATGATGTCGCGGCGCGGGATCGGGAAATTGGTCAGGCTGCCCCAGTCGCGGCTGGCGGCGTAGATCACCAGGGCGGCGGCAATCGCCGCGTCACCATGGCGCTGGCCAGCATTCGGATCGCGGTCTTCGCCTTTAGCGGTGACCTGGCGCTGCCGCACGCGCGCCACGCCATTCACCAATTCAATCGCGCGAAAATCTTCGACCACCTGCGCATTGGCGGGAATGTCAAAGCTGGCATCCTCGAAGGCCGCCTTCAATTTCGGCATGTGGTCGCGGTACCAGCCTTCGGTCAGATGAATGCCTTCCACACGATGCGCGCCGTAGCGTTGCATGGTGCGTTCGGCCAGCCAGGCGCCATTGCCGGTGCGGTCCAGCACCACGCCGGAAAGCCGGGGCAGCCGATCCAGCAAATAGAACAGGATTTCGCGCTGCTGTTCGAAGGGCACGTTGCGTAATTCAATCGTGAAAGGCGTCTTGCGCATCAAATTCGGCATGATCTGGGCGGGCCAGATCACGGAAAGATCGGCCACGCGGCCAAAGTCCACCGCCGCCAGGCTGCGCAGTAGCGGGTCCAGCCGATCCAGCAGCGGGCGGATATTGTCTTCACACCAGCGCAGCGTTTCAGCCGTGCGGATATGGTCGGGCAGATGCACGAATTCATCGGCGCAGGTGTAGTGCAGCACGGGGATATCGCGGCTGGCGCGCGCTTCAATCAAATGCAGCGGCAGATACCGGCCGGAACCGGCGCGCGGCACCACATCCAATTCCTCGCTTGCGACATCGCCATAGAAGTCGCGGATTTTTGCCTTCCAGGCAGCTTCGCCTTCGGCGGTCCATGGCACGCCCAGCTTCAAGGCCACGCGGCGGTAAAGCCCCTGGTCGCAGGCTTCATCAAAGGTGGTGCGCAGCAGGTGGTAAGGTTTTCGCTTGGCGCGGATATCATTGATCAGTTCCGCGAAGGGGTTCTCCGCACCGTCATGCGTGGACACCACCAGGACGCGCCCGCCCCAGATAAGAAACGCCAAAGCGGCCTTTAGAAGCGCCAGAAGATCATCATGGAAGGCAGCTTCGTCGATGATCACAAAACCCTGCCGGCCACGCAAAGACCGGGGCCGCGATGAAAGCGCCTGGATTTCAAAGCCCGATGCAAACTTGATCCGGAAGGCGGCGATGTGCCGTTCCATGCCCTTATCTTCCTGGTCGCTGAACAGGAATTCGCCGATCTCACCGGCGGCCAGGCCAAAGCTGCGCGCCCACATGGCGCAGACATCAATGAATTCGCGCGCCATGTCCAAATTGTAGCCGATGTAAAGCACGTCCATCCCGCGCTGATCACGCGCGGCACCTGCCATCAGCACGGCCGGCGCACCCACCCCCCAGGTCGCGCCGATGCGGCGAGATTTTTCATAGACCGTGACATCATGCTGGGCGACCGCGCGCACCAGGTCGCGCTGATATGGCAGCAGCACGCCATCAATGTCGGGCGTACTCGAAGGCGTCGAGTTCGGCGCGACCATCACGCGCTGCTGTCGCGGTTCATTCCGCCACCCCCAGGATGCTGGCCTTGATTGCGCGCACGGTATCGGCACTCAGCCCCTTCTCGCGCGCCACGGCCTCAGCGGCACGGGCAGCGCCAGCCTTGGCCTTCGCCGCCGCGCGATCTTCCACGCGCGCCACGAATTCCACATTTTGCCGGCTGGCGGTGGTCAGTCGCTGCACGGCTTCCGCCATCAGCGCCACGGATTTCGGATCGCGCACATGGGCCAGCGCGGCTTCGCTGCCTTCCTCCGCGCCTTCTTCGGCGGAGGCCAGGAAGTCAAACAGGAAGGAATGCATCATCTCGATATTCAGCCGCGCCGTTTGGCTCTCCGGCGCATCGCCCAATTGCCGCACCAGCGCTTCAGATATCGCGCGGGACCGGCGCAGCCTTTCGCCAACCTTGTCCATCTGCTGCACGTGCCGGCCCAGCGCGCTGCGGCTGACCGTTACCTCCATGCCTTGCAGATGCGTCAGAATTTCATCCAGCGTGCGGCCCTGTTCGCGCAGCCGGCCAATGGCTTCGCGGATTTCGCTGGGCAGGCGGGCGATGGTGGAAGGCCGCGCCACGGCTTACCGCCCCGGCATGGGGCGCGCGACGCCCGGGTGCGGCCTGCCGCGCGCAACATCCACGCCATCTTCGGTCGCGCGCGCCACCCAGATCGCGCCATGGTCCAATTCGCGCAGCGTGATCAGCCGCTGATCCGCCAGCCACTGCAAATCCGCGCGCAGCATGTCGCGCGACACTTCATGGCCAAGCGACGCCAAGGCGCGCTTCAACACCGCATCATTCAGCGCGTAGTCATGATCTTCCGCCAGCGCGCGCAAGATCACCAGGCGCCGGTCTTCGGCCAGCAGCGCAGCGAAATCAGGCATCAGCGCTTTCCCCTCGTGCTATCCGGCGCGCCTTCGCTCAATTGATGGCGGACCAAAAGCTGCACCTGGTATTCAACGCGCTTGAGAATGTCGTGCACGCCCGTCACCCGTTCCGCGACCACGGCGACCGCGCGATCCAGATCATTCACCCGGTCCTGTAGCGCGCGCAGATCATTATGAGACGGCACCTTGCCGAGGCGTTCTTCCACCTCATCAACCCGCTGCACCACCTTCGCCAGATCGCCACGCGCGGCGAAATCACCGGCCAGCTTGAAGCGCAGAAACGCCAAAACAATACCGCCGACGATGGCGGCGGTGGTGACGATGGCGGCCATGTCGCGCCATTCCAAACTCACCATCATGCGTCATCCTCCGCTTCCTTCACGGGTGGCGGAGGCTTCGGCGCCGGTGCGGGGAACCGCGCGCGGATCCGCGCCAGTGCCTGGGCGCGATGGCGTTCTTCCAATTCCTGCGCGACATCCACGTTATCGACCATCACTCGTTCCTCGCTTCAACAATTTCTCGCACACGCGCCAGCCTGGACCGGCAATCTTCCCCGGCCTCAATCACATCCAAAAGAAACCCCATCAGATCGGCGTCGGATGTCATGGCGGGCACCGGCGGTTCATCGCGGCAATTCAGCAGGCTTGGTGCCAGCGTCAGGCCGGGCGCTGGGCGGCTGGCTGGCGCGCAGCCGATCAAGCCCAGCAGCAACAGCAGGGCTGGCCACACAGGCCGAGGTACGGTTCGCGGCATGGACGGTCCTTCGGATGGGTTCGATGCGTTCCTGCGTGGCGGCGGCAGCGGCGGCCTGGCGTTCCAGCGCGCTGATCACCTGCGCGCGATCCGCCAGCGCTTGCTGCGCCGCGGTCAATTCCGCACGGGTTTCGGCAAGGCTTTCTTCCGCGCTGGCGCGGCGCCAGGATTCCACGCGCCAGGCGGTGGCAAGGCCCAGCACCACCACCAGCAAGCCGCCAGCCAAATACGGCATGGCCGACTTCAGCAGCCAGCCTGTCAAACTCGCGATCATGGCGCATCACCTGGGCGCCGGACGGAAGCGGTGGCGGTGCGGAAATCAAGCGCGCCGATGCCCATGTAGCCACCGACCAACCACGCGATCAGCGTCAGCGCTGCCGGCACCACAATGCCCGCGCTGACTTCGCTGGCATAGACGCACAAAAAAACCGCGACCCAGGCCGCGATGCAATTGCCGACGACCAGCGCACGGCTGAAACTGCGCGATGATTTCGGGATGGTGGCTTCTGTCATGGATACGCCTTTCGGCACAATTCGAAGTGCGGGCCATCGGGGAAGCTTTTCCAATCGCCACCCCAGATGATCGGCACCTGCAGATCAGCGGCGACATCCTTCAGCCAGCGCGCCTGCTTGTGATACAACGGCCAATCCCAGCGCACTTCACCATTTTCGGGAATGCCATCCCCATCATCCAGCCAATAGCCAAGGTCCACCGCATGGCCGGTCAAGTGCCGGCTATTCAGCGTGCGGGATGCACCTTCGGCGACAAGCCTGGCCTGCCGCGCCGGTGTGCGCAGCCCTTCCAGCACAATGAATGGCGTGAATTGCCGCGCGATCTTGACCACCTGCACCAAATCAGGATGCACGCCGATCAGGCGTTCATGGTCGCGTGGCAGCAAAAGGTCGGGAAGGGCGTCGTCCGTCATGCCGCGCACCATCGCGCGCGCGCGGCGATCAGGTCATGCGGACATGCGTCCGCATCACTTAGCGGAAAAGATCACCTTGAGAGGTTGTCAGCCCAGCATCGGTCAGGATGCGCCCAACCGCCCGTTCCGTGATGCCAAGCTTGCGCGCAATGGCCGGATAGGTCATGCCCGCCGCGCGATACATGCGCACGCGCCAGGCGCGCGCGATCGGCACCAGGATATGTTCTCCGCCGAAGGCTTCCCCCAGGCGGCGCGCTTCGGGCAGCGGCAAGGCAAGCCGCGCGGCGGAATTCTGATTGATGTCTTTGGGCACATAAACCCGCGTCCCGCCATGCGCTTCAATCAGGCGCAGCGCTGCATCCGCGCCGATGATGTTGGTCAGCCAATGGATTTCGGCTGGCGCAGGAAGGGGGCAATGCGGCTTCACGGAAATGCTTGCGCCCGCGGTGCTGGGTGGGTGATAAGGGCTGGCGTTTCAACGGAGGAACAACGATGCGCCGCGCCATGCTTTCGTGCCTGCTGATGCTCACGCTTTTGCTGCCGGTCTTTGCCACGGCGCAGCCCGCGCCGCCCGTATGGGGGCGCACCACCGATACCTTCACCGATTCCTTCAACGACGCCGCAAAGAAGCAGCGGCTGCGCTACAATATCCCCTCGGTCATCTGCGCCATGGGCAACACCATCGAATGCGATGCGCAGACCGGCTTCCTGCCCTTGAAGCTGCGCGCTTCCAATAACCCGGAAGCCCTGCGCGAAGTGGCCATTCCCTACACCGGCAACACCCCAATGGTGCAGGTCATCGGCATGACGCACATGGTCTTGGAAGCCCTTGAACCAAGCATCAATGAGCAGGAACGCCGCAATGCAGTGCTTGGCATGTTCGGCATTGGCAATGCGCCCAAAAACGCAACCCCGCAGGTCGGCCAGACACGGATGCGCATTCGCGATGGCTTTCGCGGCGGCGAAGTGCAGTTCCAATTCGTCCCGCAGCCCTGACATCACTGCCACACCTTCAGGCTGAGTGCGGCCAGTAGCCGCTCAGCCGCTGGCAGCCGCGCCAGCACCCGGCG